>Ga0302195_10002261_pt1 | contig 15236 bp, 20 predicted proteins | sample II_Bog_N1_2_FD_198778 | JGI IMG/M metagenome (GOLD analysis project Ga0302195, IMG submission 198778) | Peat permafrost microbial communities from Stordalen Mire near Abisko, Sweden - II_Bog_N1_2 | ecosystem: Environmental > Terrestrial > Soil > Wetlands > Peat | place: Sweden: Abisko...
GACAGAGTCAAAAAAAATTCCGCGCGCGGCGCGGAAAAAACGGACGGGGAGCCGCCCAAGCCGGCGGGAACGACCGTGGCAAAACTTGAACGAGCCTGAATTTTATGGATCGAGACGAAGCAAAAGAGCGCGTGAGAGCCGCCGTGGATCTGGCGGACTGGATTCGCGCGGACGGCGTGGCGCTGATGGGCGGCGGCAACGAGTTCAAGGCAAAATGCCCGTTTCACGAGGACAGCACGCCGAGTTTCACGGTGTTTTGCAAGGAGGGGCGCTGGGAATTTCACTGCTTTGGCTGCGAAGCGAGCGGCGACATTTTCGAGTGGGTGATGAGGCGCAAGGGCATCGCGTTTCCAGAGGCGTTGAAGCTGGTGGCGAACGCGAAAGGCATCGCGCTGCCAGAGGCGACGCACCGCCGGGAAATTTTCCAGCCGCCGGAAGTCCGGGCGGCGGCGAAAGAGCCGGAGCGCGGGGCGTTTGACCCGGAAAAATTCCGCGCGCTGACGCGGGGGAGCAAGGCGTTCCAGTATCTCACAGAAAAGCGGCTGCTGCCGGTGGAGCTGCTGCTGGATTACAGCGTCGGGGAAACGTCCGACGGCGAGGCGTATTCATTCGCCTACAAGTGGCGGCCGCATTACTGGCCGGCGAACCGCGAGCGGGCGCTGTTTGAGTTCTGCAAGGTGGTGAAAGTGGAGCGTCCCGAAGGCAAAAAAGTCGAGTGGCGCGAGCCGAAGGGCGGCAAAAACATTTTGTTCGGGATGGAAAGTTTCATCGTGCGCGAGGCGCGCAAGGCCGGCGGCGAGCTGGTGATTTGCGAGGGGGAAATTGACGCGGTGACGTGGGCGCAATACGGCTACGCGGCGGTGAGCGTGCCGGGCGGCGCAAAATACCTGGGCTGGATTGACCATTGCTGGGAGTGGTTGCAGGCGTTCAAGAAAATTCACATCAGCTTTGACGAGGACGCGGCGGGGCGGATGAAGGTTGTGGAAATTGTCACCCGGTTGGGCATCGCGCGCACAGACATCGTGCGCCTGCCGGAACGTGAGGAGGCGAAATAAAATGGCGCACCGCACCACCATCTACGCGCAAAAAATCCGCGACGAACTGATTGAAAAGCTCGGCGGCAAGTGTGCGCTCTGCCCGGAGTGCGACCCGGCCAAGCTGCAATTCGACCACATCCACGGGCGCGATTACAACCCGAACAACTTGAGCTATTCGGCGCGGCTGGCGCGCTACAAGCGGGAAGCGCAGCAGGACAAGCTGCGGCTGTTGTGCGAGCCGTGCAACCTCAAGGAGCGGAAACGGCACGAGAACGGCAGCCATTGCCGGACAAACGAGACGCCGATAAGGACGATGGAAATGCCGGAAATTGTGGAGGTGGAACTATGACGCGATACAAAGACATCAACGAGTGCCTGGTGGCGGGCGTGTCCATCCTGACCATCACGGCGGCGGTGAGCAATGCGGAGGTGATCAAGCCGGACAAGCTCAAGGGCATTTACGAGTTTGAAAACGCCATCTGGGAAAAATTCCACGCGGAAGGCACGGAGCAACTGGGTCTGGTGCTGCCCTGGGGAAATCATTTCGGCAGTTCGCTGCCGTTCCGTTTCCGGTATGGCGAGGTGACGGTGTGGACGGGTTACAACAAGCACGGCAAGTCCGAAGTGCTGAACCACTGCATGATTGACCTGTGCTGGCAGGGCGACCGCGCGCTGATCTGCTCGCTGGAAGTGCAGGCGCCGGAGACTTACCGCAAGCTCATCCGCATGACGCAGGCGCGGCGGGATGTTTGCCCGAAGGAGGAACGCGCCCAATTCCGCGACCGCTGCCTGCGTCCGCTCGCGCAAAAGATTTGGGTCTATGACGCGGTCGGCAATGCGGACATCGAGGACGTGTTGCAAGTGATGCTCTATGCCTACCAGCGGTTCGGCGTGCGGCAGTTCGTGCTGGATTCGCTGATGCGCTTCAGCGGGCTGGACGGCGAGGGGCAGGAGATTTGGAACGCGCAACGGGGCTTCGTGGATCGGCTGATTCTGTTTGCGCAGGCGAACAATGTCCACGTTCACCTGGTGGCGCACAGCAAGAAGCCGAACGACCGCAAGGGCGAAGCCATCATCCCGCGCCGCTATGACGTGATGGGCAGCAGCTACATTTCCAATCTCGCATTCAACGTCATCGTGGTGTGGCGCAACCGGGCCAAGCAGGATGCGCTGGAAGAAATCATCCAAGCCTGCACCGACAAATGGATTGAGGAAAATGCCGGACGCGACCCGATGCCGCCGATGCCGCCGTGGAAGCGGCTGCTGGGCGGCGCGCCGGAAGCCAACGCGCCGCAGGTGTTCAAGGACAGTTGGAACGCGATGCTGGACATCCTCGACAAAATCCCGCCGGAGCAGAAGGAGGAATTTCTACGGCTGGTGGTCTTGCATGACGCCTACTTCATCGTGGACGCGCAGCGCGGCGGGGACGGCGACTGTCCGGCGCGGTGGTTGTGGTTTCATTTCGATAGCCTGCAATTTCTGGAAGTCAGCCCGTGGAAGCTCGCGGACAAGCGGCGCGTGCCGGTGTGCTACGCGAAGAAGAACGTCGTGGAAATGGATGAGGAGATTTGAAAATGGAAAACATTCAACATTCAACATTCAACGCCGAACAACCAGCGGCGGGAGCAATCATTGATGCCCTGCACCAGGCGGGGGCGACGCTCGTGGTCGAGGATGGGAAGGCGCGGGTGCGCGGGGTAAAGGTGCCCGACGAGCTGCTGGCGGCGCTGCGCGAACACAAGGTTGCCGTGCTGGCGGAATGGTCACGCCGGCAGGAGGAAAACCGCGACCGCTACGGCAAGGTGCCGACGGGCGAAGTGGCGATGTTTGGGCGGGACATCCCGCTGACGCACGCGCAGACGCTGGTGGTGACGGCCTATGCGTTCCGGCAACCGCGTCCCGTTCACGCCTGGGTGATGGGGCGGGCGAGCGAGTATCACGCGCTGGGCGTGCCGCTGGACGAACAGGAATCCATGGCGTGCGTGGACTTGCTCTGCTGGCAGCGCAACCACACGGCGAAGGCCGCGCTGGAATGGCTGGCGGCCATCGAAGAGTGCGCAACGAATTTGCCGAAGAAGCAAACCGAGAAACCGGCTGCGGTTGAAAGTGCCGGAACCAAAACGAAAGAGTAAGTATGCACTACAAAAATGGACGGCCAGCGAAAAATGGTGACAAGGTGGTGCTGCTGGGCAACCAGTGGCGGCCGGCAGTGGCGGGCATCTTGTATGACGCGGTGGCGGGCAACAATGATTGCAATGGAAAAATTGCCATCACGAGCGCCAATGACCCGATGCCGGACTTGAAGGAAGTCCTGCACGCGGACGACATCGCGGCGGCTAAGGTGCCAGCGTTCGGGGCTACGGGCGGCATCAACCCTGATCCGACGGAGGCGGTATGACTCGGCAAATCACCATTACGACCGCGCTGAATGGTTATATCTGCGGGCTGGGGTGCCAGATGGTAGTCTTTGATGACCGCTTAAAGTTGGTATCGGAATTGGGGCGCTATCTTGCCGACCCCGAAAAGGTGGAAGCGGAGTATCAAGCCAAGGCGCTTAATAAGAGTTACCCGGAAGTGCCAGCGCCGATGGCGATGCCGCCAACATCTATTGCTGAACCGTTGTCACCAGGCAAGCGTCGCCATCAATGATGAGCGAAGCGACCATGAAGGTTGGCCCGTGGGTGTGGACAGTTCACCCCACGGTGCCAATCCCGTCGGATGCGTGGCTGCGCGAAATGGGCGCGCAGAAAGGCGCGTCATGGTTGCATGAGTTTCACGCCCGACGCGAGCGGGCAATTGCCGAAGAGCGGCACGACCCGCTGACCTACGGCTGGGAACAGCCGCCGATGCGCCTGCTCCGCGCGCTGTTGGCCGGCACCTATTCGCCGGGAACTTTCGGCGTGAGTGTCGCGCCGAAGGATTGGAAGATGGGCAAGCCGTGCAACGACATCGTGCTGCTGGGCGGCAACGGGTCGGGCAAGACCGAGGTGCAGGGAAAAATTGCGATGGAGGTTTTGGAGACGCAGCCGGGCAGTGAGGCGCGGTGTTTCAGCCAGAACGAAATGACGAGCATCCGCTATATCCAGCGGGCGCTCTACAAATACATGAGGCCGGAACTGCGGAAATTAAAATCGCAGGGGACGACCATCAAGATTTCCTACAAGGAGGCGACGGGCTTTTCGGAAAATGTTTTCATCCTGCCCAACCGGAGCGCGTGCCTGCTGCCGACTTACAAGGCTTACGAACAGGACAAGAAATCAGTCGAGGGCGGCGAGTGCGACGTGTTGACGTGGGACGAGGAAGCCCCGGCGGAGCTGCTGGAGACGGCGCGCTTTCGCGTCCACAAAAAGGGCGGCGTGATGCTGGGCGGCTTTACGCCGGTCGGCGGCTACACGGAGACGGTGGGGCAATACATCGAGGGCGCGGTGATTCTGGAAGTCATCCCGGCGCGCAAGGTGGTTTGGGACTGGTGGCACCGCACCTGGACTTGGGGTGAATGGCTGATGCCGAAAGACCGCGAGCTGGTGAAGGGTTGTCCGCCCGGCCATGTGCCGCTGGTGGTGCAGAGCGGCGGCGGCAACGGGCGGCGCTACGGCCTGTGCTTCCCGACGATGTTCAACCCTTACACGAACGTCGAGGCGATTGCCGAGAGTGTGCAGGGCAAGCCGGCGGATTTTGCGCTGGAAAGGCTGTGGGGCTGGCCGACGAAGCTGGCGCGCAAGGCGTTCCCGAATTTTGGCGAGTGGCACATTGTCGAGCCGGATCGAATCCCGCCGCTGGACGAGCTGACGATTTACCACTGGAGCGACCCGCACGGCGACCGCAACTGGTTCATGCTGTGGGTGGGCGTTGACCGGAACGGCACCAAGTGGGTGATCCGCGAATGGCCGGACGTGGAGAGCATGGGCGAGTGGGCGGTGCCCGGTAGCAAGCCTGATGGTAAGGCCGGCAGCGGGCAGACAATGGGGCACGGGAAATCTTTCAACGATTACAAGCGCCTGGTGCGCGAGATCGAAGCCAACGGCACCTGGGACGTGCGCGACCGGCGGTTAGACCCGCGCCCGGCGGGAACAAGTGTGCCGAGCGATGAGGAGGCGCGGACTTACATTGACTATCTGCAAGACCCCATCCGCGACACGGACGGCAAGATAACGGTGCCGGGCTGGGACGTGATGGCGGGCGCGGACTGCGGCATCGAGGAGGGCAAGCAATGGGTGAACAACTGGCTGACGGCCGGGTGGAATCCGGCGGAGCCGGTGACGCCGTTGAACTGTCCGAAGTTTTACGTCAGTCGCAAGTGTGAAAATTTAATCTGGAGCTTGCGGACGTGGACGGGCGTGGACGGGTTGAAGGGTGCCAGCAAAGACCCGATTGATTGCCTCAAGGGGCTGGCGAAAATGGACATTGGCCATCTACCGCCGGGCGCGTTGGGGAGTTATGGCGGCGGGGCGGCTTACTAATGGGAACATTCAACATTTAACCACCAACACCGAATGAATGAAACCATCATCATCATAGTGCAACGCAAGAGTGGCCGGAAGCGGCTGACCATTGAGCGGGCGTTTGATGGTGGCGTGCTCGCCGCGTTGAAGCAGCCGGAAGAAATGTGGTGGTGGCAACTGCAACGCTGCCGCCGGGAACTGGACGACGCCGAAAGGAAATCAAATGGACGCTGAAATTAAAATTCTAAAGCGGCTGCGGCGCAAGCTGGTGGCGCGGCACACGGGGCTGGAAACCCGGCTGGCCGAAGCGGACCAGCAGCGCAATTGTATTCTCGCGGGCGAACAGCAAGCGCGGCAGCACGAGCTGGCGTGGGCGATTCACGACCTGGATTGGCTCGTGGATGATTTGAAGGAGAGAAAGAAATGAACACCGAGGCACTGCCGGCGCGGGTGAACGGGAAGATTGCCCGCGAAGTTTTAGGCATCGCGGACAAGGAAACTTTCCGAAAGGTGGTTGACGCCAATCCGCAGGTGGTGCATCGTCTGGCGGGCGAGGTCAGGCCGAAGTATCTGACCCGCGAGCTGCTGGCGCTATTACGGCCAGTCCCCGGTGTGCGGGCGTTGGGAGACAATCGCACACCATGAATGCTTCCTATCTGCTCGACTCCGGCAAACCAAACGTGCCGGAGCTTTCCAATATGTTCCAACGCTGCGGCCCCGTCGTAGCGGGCGGACTCGCGTGGCTGGACAACACCCGGTTCTGCCGCTGGCCGAATCAGTTTGTGGACGGCCGCAAGCATGACATCCCCGGCAAGAAGGACGGCGCGGCCATCCCCTTTGACGGCGCAAGTGATATGCGGCCGTTCGTGGTGGATGACATCATTGCGGAACGCGCGGCGATGAAGGCCACGGCGTTCTGGCACGCGCGAATGCAGCCGGGCAGCAGCGAGACGGACGACGGCAACTATGCGATTGCGCTGCTCGAATGGCTGATTTTCCGGCTGATGTTTTACGACCTGACGCGGGAGGTGGAGCTGTCCGCGCAATACGAGGAGCACTACGGCTGGATGGTGCTGGCCCCGCGCTGGCGGCGGGAGATTGGGATGAAGAAGAAGACCATCACGCTGGCGGAAATCCAGCAGGCGGCGCAGGAGGTGCAGCAGCAGCAAAGCCAGCAGCAGCAGGCGCAAGATCAGGGGCAAGACCCCGGCCCGGCGATTGACCCGCAGTTGGTGCAGCTCGCGCAACTGCCGACGATGATCGCCGACCCGATGCAGGAGGACGCGGCGATTGAATTCCTGTCGCAATGGTATGACCGCTATGTGAAGAACGAAGTGCCGGCGGATATGCAGGACGCGGTGCCGGACGTGAAAATTTCCACGGTGCGCAAGGCGGTGCAGGATTTGCGGGACACGGGCACGGGCACGGTGCCGATTGCCTACCTGGCTAAAAACCAGCCGGAGATTGCGGCGCTCAAGCCGTGGGATGAAGTCTTCATCCCGCCGGAGCTGACGACGGAAAATGAAATCGTGTTCCAAGTGGAGCGCGTGCATGAGGGCGAATTGCGCAGCCGCATCATCACCGACGGCTACGACAAGGACTGGGTGGAAAAGGCGGTGAAGTATAAAGGAGCCATCACGGCGGCCCCGATGGAGATCCGCGCCACGCCGCTGGGGCTGGGCGGGTTGACGGGCGGCGCGACTTCCTCGCCGGTGTTCAGCGCGCAGCCGACGTTGAACAACACGCTGATTGAAATTCTGCATTGCATCTACCGGGCGGCGGATGCGGACGGCGTGCCGGCGATTTACAACACGACGATTCACAAGCTGATTACGGAAAGTTGCGCGAAGCATGAGGAGGTGGAGGGTTGCGGCGCGGATTTGCCCTACGCGGCGGGCGTGCGCGAGTGGTGGTGCCGCAGCATCACGAGTTCGCGCGGCGTGCCGGAACGGGCGCACACGACGCAGAACATCATCAAGGGGATTTTGGACAGCATCATTGACCGGGCGAACATCACGGCGCTGCCGCCGGTGAATGTGTATGAGTCGCCGACGGGCGCGCAATACAAGTTCGGCCCGGCGGTGCAGAACTATGTGCGGATGGGCAAGGAGCCAAAATTCATGGAGACGCCGAACGGGCAGGGGTTGTCCGAGAGCGTGGAAGTGCTGACGGCGGTGACGAAGATGAAGGACAATTCCTACGGGCTGATGTCCGAGGACGTGCCGGCCCCGCGCTTGCAGATGTCGCAGAGCATGGCGGTGGCGCGCTTCCTGATGACGTGGAACAAGGCCATGCAGCAGGTGATGGCGCTGTGCCGCGTCCACATGGAGGATGCGGATTTTGGGGACATCACGGGCGCACCGGCGGGCTGGCTGGACGCGCACCGGGACGATGCGGACGTGCTGAACGTCTCGCTGATGTTTGACGTGCGGGAGCTGGACAGCGAGCTGATGATGAAACGCATTGAGACGATGAACAACATCGCGCTGCCGGCGGACGTGATGGGGACGATCAACCGGGCGCAGTGGAGCAGCGACATGGTGCGGGCGATTCTCGGCCCGATGGCGGCGAAACGGCTGGTGACACCGCTGCCGGATGCGAGCCAGGCGCTGATGGACAAGGCGAATCTGGAAGTGCTGAAAATGTTTGCCGGCAACCCGCCCAACTTCATGGACAAAGCCGACCCGACGGCGGCGGGGCTGTTGCAGGACGTGCAGCAGATTGTGACGCAGAACCCGACGTATCTGCGGGCGCTGACGGATGACGCGCTGGCGACGGTGGCGGGACAGAATGCCGGACAAATCGTGCAGCAAATCGGCCCGCGCAATCCCGACCCACGTTTCTCGGAACTGCTGACGAAGTATTTGCAGAACCTGAAATTCATCGGCGTGACGCAGCCGGAGAACCAGCAGATTGGCAAGATGGGGGTGAACCCGCAGACACCGGGCGGCATCCAGACGCAGATGCAAATCAAGCAGCCGCTGACGCCGCCGCAGATGATCAACGCGCAATGATGTTTGGAAAATTAAACGATGGGTTTTGGAAGTGGTTCGAGGCGTCCCCGCTTTCGGACTTTGATTGCCGTTACATCAAATACGAATTTTGCGACTTTGGGACAAATGAGTGGCGGGAAATTTACCGGCACGTTTACAACTAAAAAATTATGCACCTGTTCAGCAAGCGGAAAAACCAAGTGCCGGCCATCGTGCCGAAGCATGATCTGGAACGGCTCAAGGCCCGCGTGGGACTCCTGGCGCAGGACGACCCGCTGTGGCCGATGTTGACGGCGCTGGTGCGCGCGAACCTGACGATTGAAACGGAGGCGGTGGCGAAGGCGGGCATAGACGACGCGGAAGCGCACCGGGCACGCGGACGGGTCGGAATGTTGATGGACTTCGAGCAGCAGTTGCAGCAGGTATTGGAAGCCAGCCACAAGGCGGAGTAAAACATTCCGCTCGGTCATAATGGCGGTTAAGGGTGGTTTGGGGTGGTTAAGGGTGGTTGGGCGGAGCGGACACTTCTTATTCTTCGGTAACGGGTGTTAAGTCGCATTGCGCCAACCGAGTTGGGGCAAATATGTCAACACCCGAAGCAACCCCCGCCGCGCCGAGCGCGGCACCGGCAGCAGCCCCGGCTTCACCGGCTGCTCCAGTGACACCCGCCCCGGTGGCGGCTGCACCGGCACCATCAACCCTTAACGACTTCGCGGAACTCGCCCGCAAATCCATTGCCGGCGAACTACCCGCGACTCCGGCACCGCCCGTCGTCGAACCTGGTCAAGAACCATCACCAGAATTGACGCCGGCCGAACCGGCGGAACCTTTACCCGCAGCCCCGGAAGCTGCCGCAGGCGACGAGCCGACGGCGGACGAAATGGCGACGTGGACGGAAGGTGAAAAGAAACTTCACGGCGCGCTCGTCAAAGAGCGCACGGAAAGCAAGGACGCCCGCGCCGAGTTGCGCGCGGTGAAGGAACAACTGGCCGAAATCCAAAAGCAGATCAAGCCGCCTCCCGCGACGCCGGCCGAGCCGGTGTCGCCAGCAGGTCAGCCCACCACCGCGCCGAGCGCGGGGGAGATGCTGGCCGACTGTCAGACTTTTGAGGCCGTGGATGCCCGCGTGACGCAGGCAGCCGCGACCGAATCCGAGGCGAACCGATTGCAGCAGATGCTGAACCGAAACGGCGTGGAAGCCGTGGCGGAACGGCTCAAGGCCAGCGGCGTGGAAAAGATTGGCGGCACACCCCTTGCCGAAGCCAGCGCCGACTTGGTCGGCGACTTTCTGGCGGCGGTGTATGAGGGTGCGCGCATGACGCAGGCGCAGGCGCAACCGCGCAAGGTCTGGCTGGCGCAAAACCAGCAGAGTCTCGCGGCGGCGGTGCAACTGTTTCCAGAACTCGGCGACAAGCAATCCCCGGCCTTCCAGAGTGCGCAGCGCATTCTGGTGGAAAACCCGCTGCTCCGGCAGCGGTCGGACTGGCCGGTGTTGTTGACGAAGTTATACCTGGGCGAACAGGCATACATGGCCAAGACCAAGCCGGCGGCGAGTGCCGCACCGGCGGTGAAAGCCGCCCCGAAGCCGCCCGCGAAAGCGGCCCCCGGCGCACCGCGAACCTCCGTGGCGGCATTGCCGCGAACGGGTGCGAACGATGCGTTGAGCGCCAAAATCAAGGCGGGCACGGCGTCCCTGGCGGAAGTGCAGGAATACACGCGCAGCTTTGTGGCGGCGTGAACAACGATGGTTCAATTGAACAAACAACAAAATTGAACTTATGGCATTACCTTTTGAACAAGTCGTAGGTGTCCAACAAGACTGGGCGAACGTCGTGACGAACGTCCAGATGGTTGACACCCCGTTTCTTGGCTGGCTTCCCGTCGGGAAAGCCCCAGTCCAACCGGAACGGCTCTACCAAGCGGACACCTTCCGCACCCCCATCACCAATGCACACCCTGATGGCGTGCCGGTGATCGGTGCGAAATCCGCCGGTGAAAACCGCAAACAGTTGCGCAGCCTCATCCAATACATGACCAAGGCGGCGAACGTGACCAAGCTCACCCAGGACTACGGCAACCAGGCCGGCGTGGCGGACGAGCTGGCGCGCGAAATCACCAACCAGACGAAGGAACTCTCGAAGGACATCGAGTGCGCCTTTCTCTCGGCGCAGGAATGCGTGGTGGGCCAGACGGGCACCAAGGGTTACATGACTCGTGGCGTGCCGAACTGGATTCAGGCCAGCGCGCAGTCGCAATACGCGGTTGACCCGACCCTGTATCCGGCAACGACGCAGATCAACACCACGGCGACGGCGTCGCTCTCCGAGGATGTTGTGTTGAACATCATGCAGGGGATTGGCACCACGACCCGCAGCACGCGGCCGGTGACGGCGTTCATTGCGCCGAACCTGCAACGGGCGTTTAACAACTTCCCCATCTTCGTGCCGAGCACGGCCACGACGATCAACGCGGGCGCTTATCCGTCCGAGATTCGCGGCGGCGTCCTCGACCGGGGCATCACCCGTTACATCACGCCGTTTGGGCCGCTCGACCTGGTGTTGAGCTACAACAACTACGCGCTGGCACCGGCCGCGACGACGTTGACGACCTACTCCGGCCTGTTCCTGCACCAGGATATGTGGGAAGTGGCGTGGGGCACGGGCGGTATGCCCAAGTGGGTGCAGAAACCCTATGAGGGCGGCCAATACGAGGCGTTCTGTGAAGCCATCCTGATGCTCACCTGCTGGAACCCGAAGGGCGAAGGCAAATATGCGCCGCTGACTTAAGCGACGCCAAACCAACGCAACCATAATCAAAAAATAATTATGAAATTCCGCTTACTGTCCAAAACGGACAAAGAAATCACGGGCGCGAACTTCGCGGTGACGGTGGATTACACCGACCTCGCGGGGCTGGCCAACGGCAACACGGGCAGCTTCAACCTCGCGCCCTATCAGGGGACCACGCAGGGCGGCGCTTCCGACGCCGCGACCAAGCTGGCCATCGGCACCAAGATTGAACTCATTGCGGCGGCGGTGACGACCGGCTTCACGTTCAGTGATGCGTCAATCGTGAACAGCCCCGTGGTGGTGGGTGATTCGGGCAGCTCGAACCGCTATCTGGCCAGCACGGAGACGATTGCCGGCAGCCAGGTGGCATACATCGTGGGCGGCACGAAGTATGCGCTGCTGGCGGCTGACAATGTGATCGCGGCCTTTACCGGCACGGCGGCGCACAACCTGAACACGGCGACGGCGGGCAGCGTGACGTTCTGGCTCCGGCTGGATGACCTCACGCAGTTCAACGCGCCTTAAGACCTCCCAACGACCCGCACATCGGGGGCTGGCCGGCCCAATGCCGGCCAGCCCCAAAGTGCGTGCGATATGGAACTGACGACCGACTTGAGCCAACTGCAACCGGACGTGCGCCACGCGCTGATTCGGAAATTGCAGCATGAGGACAAGGCGCGGTTTGACCTGGGGCTGGTGGAGCAGTCGCGGATGAAGCGGCTGCATGACGAGTTGCCGCAGGCTAGTTACCGGGACGACGTCGGCCCGGCACAGATGATCTTGAGTCAAGACCAATGGCAGCGCGCGATGCAGTATTACGGCACGCAGTGCTTTCAAGACCCCGATTTCGCCAAGTGGCTGCTGCGGAACAATCCCGATATGCGGGTGAAGTTCGTCAGCCAGAAAATTCAGGTTGGCTATACCGGCCAGCATTCCAAAGGAAAGGTGACGGTGCGCCATGGCTGACCAATGCTTTTACAACGGGAATTTCTACCAGTGTGTGACGGCGACGACGCCGGGGCAAAGCCCGGCCAGCGCGCCCGCGAGCTGGAGCCTGGTGCAAATCCCGGCGCGGTGGCGCTGGGTGCTGGCGCGGCTGACTTACGCAAATTTGCTGGAGCTGGACGGCCAGAAGGACAAGGCAAACGCGGAGCGGATGAACGCGCTGCAAGATGACCGGCGCGGATTGGACGTGATGATTCGCGGCGAGGCGAGCCGGGAGCGTTTCCTGGAACGGCCGCAAGTGCAGAAAACCCAATTTAACTGATATGCCCAACGTGGATGCCAGTGTGATTCTCGAAGATGCCGAACGCATGATTGCGTGGGACATCACGCAACTGGAGCTGCAACAGGAGCAGATGGCGCGGCAGGCGTTCTCGCTGGCGTTGCAGGAACTTTGGGAAGGCTGGTGGTGGGCGGACTTGATGGAGAGCGCGCAGTTTCTGGCGGCGGTGCTCTATGCCGCCGGCACGGCGTTCAATGCCGGGGACACCTGCTATTTTCCCGCGACGCAAAAGTTTTACCAGGCGATGCAGGCGACGACGGGCAACGCGCCCGCGCTCTATACCAATCCGCCCGGCAGTTATCTGACCAACTACGCCTATTGGGCGGAAGCCCGGCAGGAGTATGGCGGCGGTGATTACCTGGTGGGCACCAATGACACGGGGTTGTTGCTGGGAGCCAGCGTGCGCAATCCGACGGATGGCAACTATTACTCGCTCTATTGCTTTGACCCCATCATCACGGTGGCGGGCGCGGGCGTGACGGGTGCCAACCAGCTCTACAACCAGGAGGGCACCTATCAGGGACAGCCGGCCTATGTCAGCACGGATGGCAACTATACCCTGACTTGGAGTGGTTCCACGGGCAGCCCGGCGAATGCCTGGATGATTTTCAACAACGGCACGGGCACGCCGCTCTATGCCAGCTTGAGCGCCACGGCGACCCCCGACCTGGCGACGGGCTGGTTCAGCGTGGATGGCAGCGGCAATCCTAATCCGGGCAACAACCCGGTGCCGACGGTGGTTAATCCGCAGATTTACGACACGCCGGACAATCCGGCGTGCTGGGGCAAGCTGGTGCCGTTTGTGCCGACGATTGCGCTGGCCGGCGACGTGCGCGCGGTCGGGCGGGAAAACCCGGCCAACTCGCCGAACGGCCTGCACAATTTTGACCTGGCACCGGAAGGCATCCGCCTGCCGGGCTGGGATCGGGGTGTGCCCTGGGTGTGGTATCGCCGGCCAACGCCCATCATTACCGGCGACGCTTTTGACCCGACGGTGAACTATTCGGCAGCAACCAACATTACTTACTAAAAGGAAAATTATGCCTCAATTCATTACGACGGCCACGGTGGCAGCCGGCCCGACACAACTATCCAGCACGGTGAAGAACTTCCGCACGGCGACGATGATTGCCTGCAAAAGCATCAACGGCCCGACCGCCGGCCCGAACGCCAGCAAGGTGCGCATTGGCTTGAGTGGCACGGCGGCAAACCAGCCGATTGAATTCAATCCGGGTGACGAGCGGGTGTTCTACGCCGCCACCGGCCAGATGCTCGACTTGAGCCAGTATTACCTCGTCGTGACCACGGACGGCGATGGGCTGGTGGTCATCTACCAGTAAGGCATTTATGATTTACGATTTACGATTGACGATTTTGCTGCTGCTGACGCTGCTGGGTTTTAGTGCGCCCGCGCAGTTCCGGCTGCCGGCTCCCGGCAGTGCGGTGGCGCTGACCAATGCGGCCAATGTCATTGCTGGCAATGGCTCGCTCTTGACGGGTTTTACGCTGTCCCAGATGCCGGGCGGCGTGGTGACAAACATTGCCTCGGTGCAATATGTGGTGGCGTTCTCCACCGGCACGAATGGTTATTACTGCTCGAACTGTCCGGTGAGCAGTTGGAACGGGTTTTACAGTTATGCCGGCACCTTGTCGCTGCCGGCGACCAACAGCGGCACCGTGGCAGCGGCCAGCTTCCCGTATTACAGCCTGGGCACGGGCACCAATTACCTGATCAATTTAAGTTCGGCCAACGATGGCGCGGAGCAGGTGTTGCAAACGAATGCCGTGCTCTCGGCGGTTTTGTCGTGGAACGGTTCGGCTTTTGTCTGGGTGTGCAGCGCCGGACTGGCGGCTTTTGACGCGCAGGGGGGTAACAGCATGGCGGATGGCAGTTGGTTTAACGACCTTAGCCAGACCAATGCGCCGAACATGGCGGTGTATGGCAGCGTGGTAGCGGCCGTGCCGGGCTTGACCACCAATTGCCAATTCACTTTTGGCAGCACGCGCACGAACACCCTGTGTTTCACCAACGGGATTCTGCTGCGGATTACGCAACCATGAAACGCGGCCTCATCATCACGTTGTCATGCCTGCTCGCTCTGACAGTGTGGGCGGGCATCAACCTGATCCGCGACCCGGAGACGCGGCCCGTGGAGCCGCATTGGTCGGCGCTGGGTGATCCGCAATATCCGTTCAGCGCGCTGTATGTGGATACGATCTGGTTGAATGGCGTGCTGCTGACCAACGGCGGCGGCGGGGGCGGGGGCGTGCCGGTGGTGTTCACCAACACGGTGACGCTGCCACCGGGCAATGCGGCCTACTGTGTGAATTACGGCAGCGTGGCGGGTTACTGGCAACTGGGTTTGCCGCAAGGCGCGACCGGGCCGGTGGGCACCAACGGAACGCCGGGAACCAACTATGTGACGAGCGCGGTCTATTCCAATGTCTGCTACTCCACCACGGAAACGCTGATTACCAATGTCGGCACTATTAATTTCACCGGCTCCAATTTCATCGGGAGCTTTAACAACATTTACACCTACGATTTGGAAACTCCGACGGTGGTCGGTGGCGGGGTATCGCCGGGCAGCAACGCGCTGGAGTATCTGATTTTCTCCACCAATGGCGGCACGATCTGGTTCACGAACAATAATCTGCCGGTGGCGCTATGGCTGACGAACGTCCTGGTG
>Ga0302195_10002293_pt1 | contig 15109 bp, 14 predicted proteins | sample II_Bog_N1_2_FD_198778 | JGI IMG/M metagenome (GOLD analysis project Ga0302195, IMG submission 198778) | Peat permafrost microbial communities from Stordalen Mire near Abisko, Sweden - II_Bog_N1_2 | ecosystem: Environmental > Terrestrial > Soil > Wetlands > Peat | place: Sweden: Abisko...
GCGATGGCCAGAGCAATCCGGAGAACTTCGACGAGCACCGCGGGGCGATGGTGGCGCTCTCGCTTCGGATGCCCGCTCTGACGGCTGCCTGGGTTCTCACTGGCGATAGCCGCTATGGAAAGCGCGCCTGCGATCACCTGCGCGCATGGTTTGTAACTCCTGAAACGCGCATGAATCCGAACCTTGAATTTGCCCAGGCAGTTCAAGGGCGCTCAACGGGGCGTTCTTACGGCATTATCGACACCCTTCACCTGGTCGAAGTGGCGAGGGCCGCGAGTTTTCTCGCCCCGCACATGCTCACTCCGCAGGACGCCGATGTGGTCAAAGGCTGGTTCGGCAGTTATCTTGATTGGCTCTGCAACAGTGACCGGGGCACAGCGGAACGCGACACGCTGAATAACCACGCCATGTGCTGGGCGTTGCAGGCCGCGGAGTTTGCGCGCCTCGCCAGTAACGAGACAGTCCGAAATGACGTGTATCGCCGCTACAGAAAGATACTCCTGCCGGGTCAGTTGGCCACGGACGGCTCGTTCCCCAAGGAGTTGGCGCGAACCAAGCCATACAGCTATTCCATCTTCAACTTCGATGTAATGGCGGCTCTCTGCCAATCACTCAAGGGGCTAACTCCCGATCCGCCGGCCTTTCAGGATGCGGACGGACGCGGGCTGCGGAAAGCAGCCGAGTTTCTCTACCCGTATCTCAAAGACAAGGGCGAGTGGAAGTGGCCGAAGGACGTTGAGCACTTCGACTCTCTGCCTGTCCGTTCACCGGGCCTGCTCTTCTCGGGCATCGCCTTTCACGAGCAGAGATACATTGATCTCTGGAAGACTCTGAATCCGGACCCAGTGGACAAAGAGGTCATCCGCAACTTTCCCATTCGCCAACCGCTGCTTTGGGTGTGAGCTCAAAGCAATTGATGGCGGCTGATTGTGCAGTCGAAAAAGCGGCTAATCCGAGAACTGCGCCAGTTGCTCCTCTGTTGGCTTCGGCGTGAAGAAGCTCACCACGATCATGGCAGCGACGGCTGCGGGAAGCGCCAGGAAGATGGCGTCGCGATCAGCCAGAACGCGCGGAAAGCAGTTCTTTACCGCCTGAATGTCCCATACCACGGTAATCAGCGTCCCCGCGCCGATGGCAGAAACCGCGCCCCACGCCGTTACCCGCTTGGAGAAGAAGGCCGCCAGCACCACCGGCGTCAGCGAAGCGGCGTAGACGGTGTAAGCCCACAGCATGGTGTGAATCACGCTCGCTGCGTGGAGCGCCTGGTAAAGCGCCCAGCAGCCCAACAGCACCACGGCCAGCCGCGAGACGATCAGCACGCGCTTGTTCGACGCGCCGGGCGAAATGTAGCGCGAGAAGACGTCGTTGACCAGATTGGTGGCCGGCGAAAACAAGTAGTTCGAGGCGGCCGACATCACTTGCGCGAAAACCGCGCCCAGCAGCAACGCGCCCATCAATGCGGGTAGCCCGTGCCGCGCCGTGTAGGGAATAATCTCGTGAGGCAGCTTGGCCAGCTCGCCGTTCGAGTGGTAGAGAGCCGTACCAAAGACTGCGATGCAGACGATCAGCGTCTCCAGCAGGATTGCGCCAAAGAACCAGCCCACCACCGAGAGGCGCGCATCCCGCTGCGTCTTGGCAGAGAAAAACTTCTGATACATCACCTGGTTGCCCAGCAGCAGCAGCATGGTGGGCACCAGAAATTCGAGTCCGCGAATCACACCGAAGCCTACGGGCTGCAGCACGTGGTCGGGACTCATGCGGTAATTGCCAAGCACCTGGAAATACTCCGGCGGAAGCGCGTGATGCAGCCCAACCCAGCCGCCCGCTTTGAAGTAGAGCATGGGCGCGGCGATGAGGCAGATCGTGGTGACCAGCGAGCCGATCACCATATCCATGTAGGCCACGGAAGACATTCCGGCCAGCGCCGTGGTGAAGATAACGAATGCGGCAATGATATAAGTGCCCATCACCGGCGTCAGCACATCGGGAAAGATCAAGTGCAGCACGTTGCCGCCGCCAGTGAACTGGTAGCTGGCGATTCCCACGTAGGCAAAAAGAATGGCAATGGTGCCCAGCACCCGCGCCGTCTGGTTGTAGCGGACTTCCAGCAGATCGGGCAGTGTGAATTGCGCGAATTTGCGCGCGCGGGGCGCGATAAAGTAGATGAGCAGCAGAGCCAGCCAGCCTCCGGCCGGCTGCCACAACGCGGCAAAGCCGTTCTGATAGGCGTTTGCGGCTCCTCCAAAGAGCGAGCCGCCGCCGATCCATGAACTCAGCAGCGTGAGCACCAGCACGACGGCCGGCAGCGAGCGGCCTGCAACCAGATAGTCGGCCTTGGTCTTCACCTGGGAAGTGCGATAGAGCGCCACAGAGAGCAGCACAACGACAATCACAGCCAGAACGGCAACATATAGATGGGACATCCGCGGGGTTCCTCGCCTGCGTTACAGGATTTCCGTCAGTGTACCGGATGCGGGCGACACCCGGCTCCAACCGCCTGACCAAGATACTATTTGACCCCCGTGAGGTCAGTTGCTAAACTGGTATTGCGGGGTGGAGCAGCCCGGTAGCTCGTTGGGCTCATAACCCAAAGGTCGCTGGTTCAAATCCAGCCCCCGCAACCATTTAGCCGATTGGCCAACCCCAATTAACCCCAAATAACAGCACCTCTCAAAATGGCGAGGGGTTTCTGGTGTGTTGCAGGGCACTTTGCAGGGCTATGCGCTCCTCAGTGCCATCCTGACCACCTTGCTGTTGGCCTCACGCTTGGCCGTCATCAAAGCGTTTCCGTACACATTCATCGTTGTTGAGATCTGGGCGTGCCGCATCAGCTTCTGTTGCACTCCCATGGGCGCTCCGCTGTCATCCAGCCACGACCGGTAAGTGTGGCGGAATGTGTGCCATCCAACCCCGTTATACTTGCCGGCTGCCGCCCACCGCTCCTCGTGTATCGGGAGCCGCTTGCCGTTCGGAGTCAGGCTGTCTTGCCAGCACCAAACGCCGATACCAGCCCCGCACGAGGGACATTCCACCAGACAGCATCCAGCCGGACGAATATAGTCCTGCTGAGCTGGGGCCGTGTGGTAGTGACGCCAGGTGACCGGGCTGGTGAAGACCAGCTCTGACCCCATAAATGGGGTTCTTTTCGCCGCCAGAGCCGTCCAAGCATCCTCTTCGGACTTGTACTTCCAATCCAGGAGGATCGCCGCGAAGTCGGGATCGAGAGGAAGATCGTCCTCCGAGTATTCCGTCTTTACGATCTTCACCCGACCGTGGACGACTGCCCGGACCACTCTCATGCTCAAGTTCTCGAAGTCGATGTCCTGCCATTCAAGCGCCAGCACCTCTTCGGCCCGGAGGCCGGTGCACTGCGCCACCACCACCATCGTTCGGTAGGGCTGCGGCAGCAGTTCGAGGATTTGGTAAAACTGCTCGACGGTGAGGACGATTGGCTTCTTTTGGCGTTTACTGATCCCTTTGATCTCAACCAGTTGCATTGGATTCCGCTGCCACTCGACCATCTCCCACAACATGGCTTTCTCAAATAACCGATGCATGAGAGCCTTGACGTGACCTTTGGTCTTCGGCGCGGCATCCATTTTCTTTAGCCATTCCTGGACCTGAAGAGGCTTGATCCGCGTGATACGGGTGCCACCCCACTTCTCACGAAGCTGCTTGATAACGCTCAGATACGAACTGGCAGTCGAGTAGCTCAGTTCCCCGTCGAGGCCGCTTCGATCTCCGGGGCGAAGTTGCTTGATCTCAAGCAGTTTCTCCTCCTCGACAAAACGATCCAGTACGGCGTTGAAGCTTGGCTCCAGAATGGCCTGGGTTGGATTTTCCGAGTTGAGTTTGAGCACAAAGGCCTCCAGATGCCGCTCGACTGCGACCTGCGTGGGAAACCTGTCTGTGCCTAGAAACATTGATTTTCGTTTGCCGGTTATGGGGTCCTGGTAACGGTACTCCCAGGCCCATTGATTGTCAGCCCGCGCAATCTTGCGCAGGGTGCCTCGCTGAAATCGTTGCCGTCTGAACTTCAAGGAAATCACTCCTGTCCAGTCAGAGCAACGCGGTTGGTTGAATTTGAGTTTAATCCATTCTCCAGCCAGATATTCAGCGAACTGACGCGGAACCTCCACCGCTTTCCGACCTTAAAGGCCGGAATCTTTCGGGATCGGGCCATTCCTTCGAGCGTCTTCCAGTGCATCCCGAGCAAACACGCAGCTTCGTGGAGCCCAAGCAGATCTTCAAAGAGACCGGTTGCCGAATTCGCCGCCTCAGACATTCTCGATGGTGCTTGTTGCCCAAAATTCAATGATGTCCCCGGATATGTCATACGTCCCTCCATTACCGGACCGCACGGTCTTCATTGGTCTCGAACTCAGGCATCATGTCCTTCTTTGCCACCTCGGTCAAATTGGCAGAAAAAATCAGAAATCGAGAAATATATTCTTAGACAACATCGGATTTGACCGAATTTAGATATGGACACATCCTCTTTTCGTTCGAGGCCGCCGGCCTCAGACGGGGTGGTCATTCAGTTGACCGTAGGAGAGGACTGAGGATGTTCGATTCGCTTGAGGAACTTGCCAGCAAGATCGCGGCAACGGGCTACTTCATTGACTCCGTGATGACCCAGGTTGTCTTCCTGGCCGCGAAGTTGCAGAAGCCGCTGTTGCTCGAAGGACCTGCGGGGAGCGGCAAGACGCAGCTCGCGGTTTCGGTTGCGCAGGCGGCCGGGACGCATATCGAGCGGCTGCAATGCTACCGCGGCGTTACTGAGGACAAGGCCATCGGGCGCTTCGACGAGAGCCTCCAGCGGCTTTACATGGAGTTCTCGAAGGGGAACGGAGACAGCGGGAGTTGGCGGGAGTTGCAGGCGAACCTCAAGGGACGCGATTTCTTTCGGCCTGGACCACTGATGCGGGCGCTCGAATGCGAGAAGCCATGTGTGTTGCTGATCGACGAGCTCGACAAGGTGGATGAAGGATTTGAGGCTCTGTTGCTGGAGATTCTTTCCGCGTGGCAGCTCTCAATTCCTGAGTTTGGGACGGTTGAGGCCAAGAGCATTCCGTTTGTGGTGCTCACCAGCAATGAGGAGCGGCGGCTGGGCGACCCGATCCGCCGACGCAGTTTGTATGTGCGGGTCGAGCACCCGACGCCGGAGCGCGAGGCGGAGATCATCGCCAGCCGTACACCAGGGGCGGGCGTAGAGTTTCACCGGGAGATCGCCGGCATTGCACGCTCGTTCAGAAATTATTCGCTGGAGAAGCCACCATCGGTCTCGGAGATGATCGACTTCGCTAATGCGCTGCGGTTGATGGGCAGCGATCATGTGACGGAAGAGCAACGGGATATACTGCTTCCCTTCCTGGCCAAGACGGAAAAGGATCGTCGCCATTTGCTGCTGCGCGAGGGTTTCAAGAGTTTGCTGGTCGATGGGGCGCGGTATGCGCAGGATCTCGATCCTTCAGGAGGCGCGGCGTTATGAAATGGTTTCTTGCGCTCTTTCTGTTTGCTCCAATTGCTGGCTGGGCGCAGGCAAACACAGCTCTTGCGGAGAACTGCGTGCAGCACTACGCCAGCCATTACGGCGTGCCTGCGGAGTTGGTTGCTGCATTCATTGATGTCGAGTCGCGTTGGAATCCGCGTGCTGTCTCCAGCAAGGGCGCTCTCGGCTTGATGCAACTGATGCCAACGACTGCGCGGCGCTTTGGCGCATACCAGCCCTTCGACCCAGAGCAGAACATTGCGGCTGGTACGCGCTATTTGACCACGCTGATGTGGGAGTTTCACGGCGATCTGAGGCTTGTGGCCGCAGCCTATTATGCAGGCGATCGATGGGTCGGCAAGCGGCAACTCGACTACAACAACCCGGATGTCATAGCTTACGTCGAATCGGTTCGACGTCATTATGTGGCGCGCAAGCTCGCTGCAAATTCATTGCACAGGAGGTAACTCGAAATGAGACTTCGCTGGTTTTTCCCTTTCGCAGTGCTGCTTCCACTGCGTTTGTTCGCTGCCGATAACGCCGTCAAGCCGCGCGTTGCGACGATCACCATTAACCCGTCGGAGGTTATCACGTTGCACCTGCGACCAGAGTTCGAGTCGACGATCCATATGCCGGAGGAGATCACGTCGGTGATTCTTGGCAGTCCCGGTTCCTTCAAAGCGGAGCACAACGAGGGCGAGCCGGAGTATGTGTACGTGAAGCCCATCACGAAAGAGGCCGCTGAATCAAACCTATTGATCGCGACGAAATCCGGCCTGCATGTGACGCTGGAGTTGATCAGCGATGAAGTTGGCGCAAGCGGGTCTGCGCTGCCGGTTGACTTCTTGGTTGAGTACCGCACATCCAGGAGTTTCCTGATCGCTGGCAGTGCAGGCGCGGAGCATACGAGAGTTGAACCCACAGGCATCGCGTCGTACTCTGCGCCGCCACGCATTTCCGCCGCAGCGAAACCGCTCTCTGCTATTGACGAAGAGTATGAGTTGCAGATGCGCGTCAATGTGCCGGGTTGGACGAAATGGGAAGGCAAGCAGATTGAAACTTCGCTCGGCGACATACGCCAATGGAGCAATCAGACGGTCATTTCTTTCTCGATCCTCAATTCATCGGCTCAGCCCGTGGAGGTTGTGCCGCCGCAGATTCAGATCAGCGGACGTGCGGTGAAGAAGAAAAAGAAGGAAGGCAAGAGTCTGACTGCCGACCAGCTATTGATGCGCGAGTACAGGCTGAGCACGACAAGGATTGAGGCTGGCGCGCGTGCGGATGGAGTCATCGTCTTCGATCGCCCGAACTTCAAGCAATCGACGGAGAAGCTTTACCTCCAGATTGCGCAGGCCGACCAGGTGGACCGGCCGATACTTGTCCGTCTGCCTTTTACGCCACCCATCGCCGGCGGAGCACGGTAGGACCCGACCCAGAAAAAGGAGATGCCATGAACAGCAATGAGAACAATGGATCGAGGATAGCCCAGTTTGACAATGAGGATTCTGTGGAAGCGCCGCGTCCGCAGCCTCCGCTTCCGACGGAGCCTGCACTGGCTGAAGACCGTGCGGATGCGCAACAACACGTGGGCCATGCGACAAGAGAAGGCAGCGACGGCAAGTCCGGCATCGAGAAGAGAAAGCTGATTGTGCTTGGTGGCGGCTTGCTGGCTGCCGTGCTTTTCTTTGCCTTGACGAGCCTGGTCCATCACTCGCCTGCGACGAAGAAGACGGCCGAGAAGCAGCCAGGCAATCCCACACAGCAGCAAACAGCAAGCCAGCCTAAGGGGAGCGTCACGCCCTTGATGGAGACCGTTCAGACCAACGCTCAGGAGAATACCTCCGGGCAGGTGCATCCGGGCGACATCAAGCGGACCAGCACTCCGGCACCGGGCGCGGGCGATAACTCGGGCGCTGCATTGCTTGCGAGGCCACATGCTGGGAGCGCGGCGGGCGCAAACACATTGGGTGCCATTCCATCGTTCTCCGACACCCAACAGAAGTGGGAGGAACCGCAGCCGTATGGCGAAGCCGGCCACGCGTCGCCGGTTCAGGCGCAACAGACGCAGAATGCTTTGAAGGAAGCATCGCTGGTGTTTGTGCGTGCGCCTGCGCAGTCGCAGCCTGCGGGCGCTGTAACTCACGTGCCGGTGGATACGGGGCCGGTGCTGGAGATGACGCCAGGTTCGCGGATCGAAGCTAAGTTGGAGACGCAGATTTCGAGCGCGGTGCTGGCTCCGGTTGTGGCCGTGGTCGAGTACACCTATGCGATTGGTGACCGCATCGTTGTGCCCGCCGGCGCGCGTGTCTACGGGCAGTTACAGCAGGCGGACCGGTCAGGATTCGTCGGTGTGAAGTTCGATGAGATCGAGTTGCTGGATGGGCAGAGAGAGAAGATCGAGGCCATCGGCGCGGGGCTTGATCTTGGGCCGATCAAGGGAACCGTGTACGGAAAGAACACCGGCAAGAACTTCCTGATCAAGGCCGCGTCGGGCGTTGGTTCACTGGCCGCGATGCTGGTTGGCAACAACTCCGGCGCGGCGTTCTCTGAGGGCGACCTTTTGCGCCAAAGAGTGGCGGAGAACGTCGGCAACGCGGGCGACTCTGAGCTAATGAGCTTGAACGCGACCAGCAGAATTATCGTCTCGGTCCCCGCCGACACGAAGATCTACATTGTCTTTACCAAGCATGAAGAGAGCCAGACTGGACTGCACAGAGTGGCTGGCCAATAGGATCGCCTTATCCGCATTCAATGCCCCGGCGTCAGAACCGGGGCATTTTTATGCCCGTGTGCTGGCCTGCCAGGTTGTGTACAGTGGCCGCTGCGAGGCAACATGACAGGCACGATTCAGATTCCAGTGGTGGCCCTGGTCGCGTGGCCTATCGGGCGGTCATTTGACCAATTACCGGTCCGGTTATGTCATTGTGCGTTTGACATAAAACCGTTCCCGATATGTCACTGTGCGTTTGACTCAAAATCGGTCCGGTTGTGTCATTGTGCGTTTGACCAATAACCGATCCCAATGTGTCACTGTGCGTTTGACCAATAATCGATCCCGATATGTCATTGTGCGTTTGACATATTTCCGCATGGCGCTCTCAGCGATTCTGTGACGGAGAAATCTATACTCTGTGAGGCTATGTTTGGCCATTGCAAGGATTTGGCAGCATTTGCGCATCGTCCGCTCTACGAGTGTCGGCTTGAAGTGCAAATGCTCTATGACCGGAGATTGCCGCCGAGGTGCGCTCATGCTACGGCCGCGATTTCCTTCGCTACCTCTACATAGATGGGCATCACGGCACCGATCAATATATATGCAGGCAATTTGACCGAATCCTGGTTTGGCTTCAACTTCTCTTCTGACACGGATGCCCCGAGCAGCCGCGTCCAGGAGAGTGAGTCATGAAAACCGCATTGGCCTTCTGGCGGGGCTCGACAGCACCTGCCGTATCTCGATCAACCTTTCAGCATCCCGGCGCAATCAATTGGAGACGCATCTCTCTGCTCTTCGCGCTCGGAATCATTCTCGCCGGCAATCTCGCAGTGCCATTTGTGGCCAGCGCGCAGAACCTCGGCACCTCACCACAGTTCGGCAAAGCAGTACAAGGCCAGCAGGCGACCACTGTCGAAGGCACGGTCCTCAACATCGTGAACTGGGGCTGCAACGTGATTGCCCCGGTGATCGCGATTGCGTGCCTTGGCATCGCAGGTTGGCATTTCAAGAGTGGCCGCGGCTACATGGGATGGGGCGTCACTGGCGTTGCATTGCTTGTGATCTCCGGTCTCGGACGCATGGCTGAGGGCTTTATCACGCAAGCTCAAGGCATTCAGTAGCGAGGACAAATACGATGCCTGTGCCGCAATTCCTTTCCGACCTCCTTCAACTGCTGTTCGACCTGGCAGTGCCAGCGGCGTTTTGCACGCTGGCTGCCGCGGGGGTAAGCCTTCGGCATGAAGGAGGCACCAACTTCCACATCAATGGCAAGACTGGAAAGTGGGTGCTATGGACTGTGATTCTGCTGACACTTCCCCAGCTTCTTTCGTGGATTGCGGCACAAGGCATCACTGTTCCATCAGCGAGCGGATCAGTTGGAACAAGCTGGCTCGCCAGCATGGAGTCGATCTTCAAGAACTTCGTCAATCAAATCATTGTGGCCAAGCTAGTGCCGGTAATTGCGGGGTACTTCGTGCTCAAAGCGACGCTCGACACAGCTGCGGGAGAGAACCCGTTGCCGTCGATCATCGCCGCCCTGTTCCTGATGTCGCTCTCGGCTACGATGCAACTCTTTCAGGGCTGGAACTCCGGCGGCCAATACGCCACGACCGATATGCTCGGCTCGCTCTGGAACTACATCGTGGGGCAGATCATGCCCGCGGCGGCTGGTCTCGCGTGTGTGGGCGCGGTTGTGAACTTCGTGCGGCACAGGCCGTGGACGCGGCTTGTCTTTTCAGCGATCGGGTTTCTGTGCGTCACCGGTCTGCTCAAACTCTTTCAGGCGATGGCGGCGTAAGGAGAATGCGATGAGTCTTGATGGCGCAGTTGTAAACCTTGCCTCATGGGCCGGGAACGTCATGATGCCGACGATGGCTGGCGCGTTCTTTGCAGGGGCGGTCTATCGCTACAGCAAGGGCGGACAGTTCGAGCAACTTCTCTACGGAGGATTCGCATCGCTGATGTGCTCGGGGATGCTGCGCGCACTTGAAGGCTTTGTGCAGAACGCTGGTCCGACAAGCGCGGATGGCTATTGGACGGCTGTGATGAATCTGGTGAACTGGGTCGCCAACGTGATCCTGCCAGTCTTCGCGCTGACGCAGTTGGCGGCGATGGCGATGCACATGGGCGGGGTGGTATCGGAGATCTATCCAGGCTCTACATGGATACGCAAGTTCATCGCGGCGATGGGCGCCCTGATGGTCTCAGGAATCGTCCGCTTTGCTGAGTCGATGGTCACGCAAGCACACGGAATTTGAGGAGTTGACAATGAGCCTTGATCTGACGCCCGTTCATCGCAACCTGCACACCAAGGTCACATTTCTTGGACTGGAGTTCGAGGACTTGATTCTCATACTGGCGCTTGCGGCGGTGATGAACATCTTTGGCCACTTCGTGACCGGAAATGCAAAGGTCTTGGGGATGCCGCTCAGCCTGTTCATGGAATTTGTTGTGCCGTTTCTTGCAGTGCCGTTTTTGATTCTGTTCAAGTACGGCAAGCCGCGCGGCTATTTGACCGACCTCATCAAGTCGCTGATCTCGCCACGCGCGTGGTGCGCACTTGAGCGAGATTCGGAGTTGGTGCAGCCTTACATCGTTGACGACGACGAGTGAAAAGAGGAGGGCGTGATTTTATGCGTACCTCATTTCAAACCCGCAAAGACGGATCGATGGCGATTGATGCCGATGCCGAAGCTGCCCGCGTGATCTTCGCGAGTGTACTCTTCGCCGCGCGATTCCATGACACGATTACACCGCTTGTGCCTCTGGCGCAAAAGGCACTCGACGCGGCTGGAAAGGATGCCAATGACCAACGCAGAACGCGATAAGAAGATGAAGGTTCCGGCCGTGTGCGAACTGTTGCCGCTACGCGACCTGCCCCAGGGCGACAACGTCATGGTGCGCACGAATGGTGCCTTCGTTGCTGGCTATGAATTGAAGGGCGTACTCTCTTACTTCGCCACGGATGAGGACAGGAATCAGGCGAAGTCGATGCTGGAGGCACTGATTCGCGGAGTGCCCGATGTGAGCATGAGGATTCAATTCCGCTACGAGATCTCCGAGCATCTGGGCTTTCTGTTCGATGACTATGTGAATCAGCAGCGCACTAACAAATCAGAGGTCATGGCGCTCGACGCACATCGGCTCAAGATGTGGAAGCTCAAGGAGCAGAGCGGGTTCTACTTCGAGAATCGGCTCCAGGTGTACTTCATCTGGGACCCGCGCATTCATGCCAAGCTCTACCATTCAGCGCAGCAGAACCGGCGTCTGGGCGGCTTTACGCTCAGCCAGAAGAAGGCAATCCAGCGGACGCGCAAGGAGCACGACACCTATCTTGCCGAACTCGAATCGATTCTGCGCGGCATCGAAAGCTCGATGGAGACGGCCAATCTTGCGCCGCGTCGGCTCTCGACGCAGGAACTCTTCGAGGAACTGAAGCACGCACAGCACCCTACGCGGCGCGATCGACGACCTTTCTATCCAGGAGAGGATCTGATCCAGTACCGCTCTGCGCGTGAGCAGGCTACAGAAGCGAGCATCTTGAACGAGACAGAAACGTACCTGAACGTTGATGGGTATCTTTATTCCGTGGTGAGCCTCAAGGAACTTCCCGATGCGACGTTTCCGGGTGTGCTGCAACGCTTCTCGACCCTGGGTTTCCCGGTGGTCATCAACGCGCAGGTGTTTATTCCCGACCAGGTGAAGGTTCTCAAGGGATACAAAAAGCGTTTGCAAAAGATGATTGCCGCGCAGAAGGATGCGAACGGCAACTTCAAATCGAATCCAGAGGCCGAGGTTGCGCAGGCGCAGTTGATGCAGGTGCAACGCGACATCATTTCTAGTTCGCTCAAGACCGCGAAGTTGAGCCTGTCGGTTGTGGTCCGCACCTCTCAGCCTGCGGTGACATTTGGGGATCTCGAACGAGCGGAGCGCGATCTTGCCAATCGTACTCAGGAAGTGTTGAACGCATTTACCCACATGAATGGCGCAAAAGCCGTTGTCGAAACAATTGCCAAGCGCCGCCTCTTTATCGGAACACTGCCGGGGATGGGAGAAAGCGACAAGCGTGAGCAGGATATGCTCACACCGAACGCCGCCGACCTCGTTCCCGTCGAAATGCCCTGGACCGGCACACGCAAGAGTCCCCTGATTCTCTTCGAGACGCCTTATCGGCAACTGATTCCGTATTCGATGTTCGATCCTGATCTATCGGAAGCGAATGGCCTGCTAATGGCCAAGAGCGGAGGCGGCAAGACGCTGGCCGCGCAGCAGATGCTCTTGATGGCGGCTCGCGCGAATGCATTGATTTCGATTCTGGAGCGCGGGGACTCCTATCAGCCGCTGGTCGAGTTGATGGGCGGCGAAATGATCCAGATGTCGCTCGACAGCGACCAGACGATCAACCCCTGGGACCTGCCCAAGAATGAAGACAAGCCATCGAACGATCAGCTTTCGTTCTTGAAGAATCTGACGCGGCACATGCTGGGCGAGAATACGCCGCCCGATCTTGATATTGATTTGTTGGACAGTGTGCTGTTGGAGGCGATTGCGGCCACCTACAAGCGGTGCAGCGCCAAAAGTTCGAACCCGATTCCATTGTTTGGAGATCTTGCCGCCGAGTTGGCGCACTGGCAGGACCGGGACCGCAACCAGAAGATCAATGCGATGGCGCAGATGGCCTCTACCAAGTTGCGCGCCTGGGTGGACGAAGGGCCGTATGCCAAGCTCTTCGACCGGCCGACGACGATTCAACTCGACAATCCGTGGCTCTATTTCAACGTCGAGAAGCTGAAAGATGATCCGCGCTTGGAACGGGCCATGAGCCTGTTGATTGCGCATACGGCCACGCACCGGGCCTCGGGTTGGACCGGGCAGCCCAGCATCGTGCTGCTCGATGAGTGCTGGGCGCTACTGGAGTCGCCGATTCTGGCCTCTGTTGTCGTGCAACTCTTCCGCACTGCCCGCAAGCGCAATGCCAGCGTCTGGGGGATCAGCCAAACCCCGGAGGATTTCGTCGGAACGCCGGACAAGCCGAACGAACACGGTGCGGGCATCGTCAAGAACGCGACGACAAAGATCATCGGCAAGCAACCGGGCGATATGCGTGCGCTCCGGGAGCACGTTCATCTGAACGAGACGGCTCTCAACCAGATCAAGTCGTTTGCCCACCCGAAGAAGGGCCACAGTGCGGAATTTCTGATTGCCATCGGCGAGAAGGCCGAGTCAACACACGCGATCCGAGTTGTGCCAAGTCCCGTCGATTACTGGATCACAACAACCTATGCCCGTGAGCGGACCTATCGCGGGTGGTGGCTTGCCAGACGTGCAGGTCTTCCGCTGATTGCAGCCTATGAGGCGCTTGCCGAACGGTATCCGCGCGGATTGGCAGAAATCGCTCCGCTTGCAGAAGAGTTATCGGGAGAAGTTCAGGAGGTAGCGACGAAATGAACAACACAAATCATGAATCACAGGACGACTCCTTGCTGAATGGTGTGCCCTATCAGTCGGGGCGTGAATTGACTCGTAAGAGTAGACGCTGGCAGTGGCTGGCCCCGACAGCCTTGGCACTGGCAATGGCGGTAATGCTTCCATCGCGTGCTCATGCCGGCATCTTCGACATTTTCGGCGAGATGTTCGGCACCATTCAGAACGATATGGGGGCTGCGCTCAGCCAGATCAACGAATTGACGCAGGAGATGCAGCAGTTGCACCAGCAAATCGTGTGGCCTCTGGCGCTGGTAAACCAGGCACGGGGCTTCGTGTCGAATTCAATCAACAGCTATCGCGGCTACATGACGCAGGTCTTCACTCTGAAATCATCCAGTGCAACGTTGGCCAGCCCGCAGCAACTGGAGACGATTCTGCACAGCCGGCAGTCGGCACAGATTCCCGCGCTTCAGGCGAGTTTCGCAGCAAACTACGGGACAGTTCCGGCGGTGAACGCAGCCTCTCCACAGGACCGGGTGATGATGGACATCGACGATGCACTTGGCCAACAGAGTCTGAAGACGACGCTTATCGCGGACCAGGGCCAGGACGTCATTCTTGCGACCGCGAACCAGATGGAAAACCAGGTTGCGTTGAGCACTCCAGGTTCCGCACCGTTCATCACCGCTCAGGCGCAGGTCGCCAACCTTCGTTGCCAGGCATTCATGCAGAAGATGCTCGCTGCGGAACTCCGTCAGGAGGCAGGCCGCATCGCTCATGACAATGTCCTGGTGAAGCGGAAATCGACAGCAGCGGGCACAATCAACAGTCTTATCACCGGCACGCTGAGCCGGTAAGGAGGAATTTCTATGCCAAAGACGAATATGTCAATGAACAACAAGACGAACAAGTTGCGGAAGCCTTTCTTCTGGCGCCGCAAAGAGCCGAGAACCGCTGAAACAGTGCGGCTGGCATCGGCTATTGAGACCGATCAATCCAAGGATCATCCATGGTGGCGGCCAACGGTTTGGAAGGCGGCCGCACTGGCGGTGGTCACCTTGATGCTTCTCCCTGGACGCGCCAATGGGCAGTTCGGGATTGACATTGCAGCCATTATGGCGGCGTTGTCGAAGGTTGAGTCACTGATGAGCACCTATGTGGCAGCGCCGCTCAAGACGATCAACCAAACACAGCAGACTGTAGCCAAGTATGAGCAAGAAGTCATTTACCCAATCGCTGCAATCAACCAGGCCCGGAACTCGGTCACGCAGTTTGAAAACCAGTTCAGCCAGGTAGGCAATCTCTTCAAGGGCAACGTATCGAGCGCAACGCTGCCACAGTCGCAGAATCTGGAATCTATTCTCCTCTCTCGCAATGCGGGGAATCTTTCAACCGTCTCGCCGCAATTTCAGAATGTGTATGGCGTGGTGATGCCGCAGAATGCCGCGTCGCCACAGATTCGCAATATGACCGACATG
>Ga0302195_10002312_pt1 | contig 15072 bp, 12 predicted proteins | sample II_Bog_N1_2_FD_198778 | JGI IMG/M metagenome (GOLD analysis project Ga0302195, IMG submission 198778) | Peat permafrost microbial communities from Stordalen Mire near Abisko, Sweden - II_Bog_N1_2 | ecosystem: Environmental > Terrestrial > Soil > Wetlands > Peat | place: Sweden: Abisko...
TCGCCCAGTACGAGTCCCTGGGCATGACTTATCCCGCCAAACTGGCCGCCCCAAAAAGCGCAGCGCTCTAAGAAGCTATTGCGGACTGGAATTATCCTTGGGTAAAGGAGCCGCGAGCCGTGACCGCTCAACCAGACACAACAGCCACTCAACCCGGCCAGACCGCAGCCCGGATCTTTGCCGCCAACGATCGCATCAACCAGACGCTCATCGAACAGCTCGACCCCGCCGCATGGAATGCCAAGCCGCCCGGCAATGTCCGCACCATCGCGGCCATCTTCACCCACATGCACAATATGCGCTGCAAGTGGATCAGGCTCACGGCTCCGCACCTGATCGTTCCAGCGCAACTAAACCGCGCCCATTGCACGCCCGAACGGGCCCGGTCCGGATTAGCCGAGAGCGCCGCTCGCTGCTCAGAAATGCTGGCTGAAGCGCTCAGCGGCAAGGGTCGCGTCGACAAGTTTCTAAGAGACGGCTGGGCCCAGCCCTGGCAGGTCGGCCCGGAGATGCTGTGCTATATGGTTGCTCACGAGGCTCACCATCGCGGGCAGGTCTCCATGCTCGCGCATCAACTGGGATTCCCGTTGCCCACCAAGGTTATGGCCGGGATGTGGAATTGGGAAAAGCTGTGGAGAGATTGCGGGTCGCCCGACGGCCCCGGCTCCCACTCCTGAGGAATCGCCCAGGGCGCGAGTCGCCTGCCAGCGGCGGCTGGCTATTCCACCAGCCGCCGCTGCATTGGCCCAATGCCTCGATTCGGCATTTCATCCGGGAGCGGATGCGCTCTATTTGCGGCCCGGACGAGCTGGGGCACGGTACCCTGGCAGGCGGTGCTCGTTGCCTGCGTCATGGCCTGCGTTGCCTACGTTGCCCTTTCCGTCGCGTGCCTCGTTGCCCTGGAAGTGGTTGAACCGCTCCGCCCCGCGCATTGGCACCGGTCCGTTGTAGCCATGATGAGGGTCAAAGCGGTTGTCTACATGTCCGTAAAAGCCAGGATGGCCGTGGAACCACGGACCGGCTCCGATAAACACTCCGCCGATAAACCAGTCCGGTCCGTAGTAGCCATAAGGTGCGCAGTCGTAGGGAGGATAGTCAAAGTACCCGTACGGGCACACAGGCGCAACTCCAATGTCGACAGCAACCTGGGCGGCCGGCGCCGGAGATGAACCGCAGAACAGCGCGATTGCAAGTACTGATAAAACAAGGAACTTACCGTGGGACATATTTCCTCCTTGAGAAGATTAGAGTTTCTGGAAACGCGGAGAGTTGTCTCTCCGCAGGAGATTGGGTGTGGGTTGGCGGTGCGCCGTCTCTTGGGGAAGAGCCGTCAGTTTCAAGATTAAAATGCGGGCTTCAGCAGTTCCAGGCCGGCGCGGGAAACCTGCACGTCGTCCTCGGACTTGCCCCCGCTGAATGCCACAATCACAACGCCGGTTTTCCCTCGGAAGAAGACTCCGCCCTGCCATCCGAATTCGCCGGTCATGGGCGGCCGTTTCGCAGTCCCGCTGTCCTGCAGGGTGTCGGCCATCTCGGCGGACTTCGCGTAGGCGATGCCGAGAAGATTGTTCCCCTTCTCGGTAGCAGAGGGAGCATCCTTCATCCGCCCTACAACCGCCATCTTCGAGGTCCAGCCCTGGATGGTCTCTCCCTGGGCGTAGGAGATTACCGCAACGCCGGTGACGTTGAGTTCGGCGGCGCGCTTCTTCATGGCTTCGAGCGCGGCGCTCGCCAGAGCGTCAAATTTCTTCGCGCTGACAGGCTTGGGGGCGCTGGCTGCGCGGGCATTCCCTTGGCCGGCGGCAAGTGTAAGGGCGATCAGAATTGCTAAAGCTGGCAGGCGTGTCTTCATTCCGAGATTCTCCGTAGGGCATTAGCCTTCGCGCTCTGCGCCCGGCGAGTGCCCTCGAAGATTCTACCCTGCGGATGCTTGGCTTGTTTCCTGAACGAACATGGTGGAGGCGAGGAAAACTACTGCGCCCGTGCGCGCTTGATGATCTTCAACCTCAGTTCTTTGCCGTCGGGCTTGAGAAGAACGATCTTTTCCCCGTCGATCAAGGTCTGCACAGGGTCGTTCACAATCAGTCCCTCGGCCAGATCGCCGGTCTTGGGCTTGACCTTTTCTCCGCGGGCGGTGTAGATCAGATCGCCAACCTGAACGGTGAAGACAGCTGTGCGAATCGTCTCTTTCTTCGTGGTCTGGTCTTCGGTGTCCACACCGAGAAACTTGCCGGCCACGTAGCCCGCCTTTCCCTGGCCAAGGAAAGTCGTCGTAAGCATAACTCCCAATGCAATTCCAAACAGAGCCTTGCGCACCATGTCGTCCTCCGGAGAGTTGTTGAACCCATCCTACACCGGACCGGCCATTGCCGGAAGCGCTGTTTTGCTTCCGGTACTGACGCATTGTGTTGCGAATATTTCGTTTATTGCGTATGCTTCTTTTAGAAGATCGACCCTACCGGAGAACTCTTATGGCTGCATCCACCGTTGATCCCGTTTCTCTTCCGGCCTCGCAGCAGCAGCAGGTTCAAGCCCTGCACGCCTTGCTGCGAGGACCCGTGAAAGCGCGCCTCATCGGCAAAGGTGGAGAACCGGCGATCGAGCTCCCAGACGCCGTCTACGACTTGCTGCTTCGCATTCTTGACGGCATGCAGGACGGCAAAGCCATCTCGGTTGTTCCGGTGATGCAGGACCTCACTACGCAACAGGCTGCAACGCTCCTCGGCGTCTCCCGGCCTTTCTTTGTAAAGCTGCTCGAAGCGGGAGCGCTGCCGTTTCACCTCACTGGGACGCATCGCCGCGTCTACCTCAAGGACCTGATGGCATATAAGCAGCAGCGGGATCGGGGCCGGCTCGAAGCTCTGGACAGGATCGCGCAGGAGGCCGAACAGGCGGGGCTATACGATAAAGTCCTCTTGCCTGAAGAATGACCTCCGGCTACCAAGTCGTGCTCGATGCGTGTGTTCTGGTGAACGCCGCGCTCCGGGATACGCTGCTGCGGCTGGCGGAGCCTCCTCATCTCTACCTCCCGCGCTGGTCGCGACAGATCATGCTCGAAACCCAGCGCACTCTGGAGGCCAGGCTTGGCCTTACTCCGGTACAAACAGCGCATCTGGTTAGCGAGTTGGAGACGCACTTCGCGGATGCTTGGGTTGAAGGGTACGAAGAATTGATTCCTTCGATGAGCAACCATCCTAAAGATCGGCATGTACTGGCTGCAGCGGTGCGTTGCGGTGCGCAGACAATCGTTACCTTCAACTTGAAAGACTTTCCTGTGGACTCGCTTGCGCTCTGGAATGTGGAGGCGCAGAGTCCAGACGAGTTCCTGATCCACCAATTCCATCTGGATCCGCATCTGGTCGTGGACAAGATCGAGGAACAGGCAGCGCAACATGGCGGCTGGGAACGCCTCATGTCGATTCATCGCAAGACTGTGCCTGGGTTTGTCTCACTCATCTCTCAGCCCCCCGCCAAAGCACGATAATCTTAAAGCCAACGTGATCAGGGAAGACAAACATCCCGAAGCGGAGCCTCGGCCCCAGCTCCCCGCCCCCGACGAGCCGCCGCTTGAATTGACTCCGCCTATCCAACCCACCGAAAAGTCCACCTCGGAGCTAACCCCATTCATGCGTCAATGGACGGCGGCCAAGCGCGAAAATCCGGATGCCCTTCTGTTTTTCCGGATGGGCGACTTCTACGAGCTGTTTTACGACGATGCGGTGACTGTGAGCCGGGAGTTGCAGTTGACCCTGACGGCGCGCGACCGGGAGCGTTCGCAGCCCATGTGCGGGGTGCCTTATCACGCTGTGGAGCAGTACCTCACGCGCCTGTTACGCAAGGGCTATCGAATAGCCATCTGCGATCAGATGGAAGACCCCAAGCTCACTAAGAAAATTGTCCGCCGCGAAGTGACTCGGGTTCTGACTCCGGGCACGGCGCTGGATAACGCTCTGGGACAGGAACAAAACAATTTTCTGGCTGCGTTGTATGAATCGGGGGCGACGAAAGATCCGGTATGCGCGGTCGCGCTGCTGGACGTTTCGACTGGCGAATTCAGGACGGCGGAGTTTGCCGGCGCGGCGGCGCGGCAGTTGGCGGCGGACTCGATTCTGATGTCGGGGGCCAGCGAGGTCCTGCTCGCCGAGAGTGCCCAGTTGCCGGCCCAGTTGGAGCGGATTCCGGCGCGGACCCGGGTTCCGGATTGGGTCTGGACGCGGGAGTTCGCGGTGCCTCTGGTGGAGCGGCAACTCAATGTGCGCACGCTTGAGGGGTTTGGGCTCGACCAGCATCCGGCGGCGGCCATTGCAGCCGGAGCCGTGCTTCATTATGTGCGTACCACGCAGAAGAATGAGGCGTTGCACATCGATTCGCTCAAGTTCGAGGCGCACTCCACGGCGCTGGAACTGGACCAGGTGACGGTGCGCAACCTCGAACTGTTGGAGCCGCTCTTTGCCGGCTTCGCAGGTCAGGATGCACGGGTCACGCTCTTTCACACGCTGGATGCTTGCCAGACTCCCATGGGCAAGCGGCTGCTGCGGGCCACTATTTTGCGGCCGTTGGTGGACCCGGAGGCGCTGGAGAGCCGATATGAGGCAGTTGCGGAAGCTCATGGAAATCTGATCCGGCGCGAGGAGATTCGCAGAGCGTTTGGCGGGATTCTGGACTTGGAAAGGCTGCTGGCCAGGCTGAGTCTCGATTCGGCAGGTCCGCGCGATGTGCGGGCGCTGGCTGCCAGCCTCGGCAGGTTGCCAGGGTTGAAGCTGGCGCTCGAGGCCATGCGGGCGGCGCAGTGGCGCCAGTTGGCCAACCGGCTCGATACACTGACCGATGTTACGGCGCGGATTGTGTCCACGCTGGTGGAAGAGCCTCCGCTGACGCTGGTGGATGGCGGCGCAATTGCGGCCGAAGTCGACGCGGAACTGGACGAGTTGCGCGCCATTTCAACCACCGGACGCCAGACGATTGCGGCAATAGAGGAGCGGGAGCGAGTCAGAACCGGGATAGGTTCGCTGAAGGTGCGCTATAACTCGGTGTTTGGATATTACATAGAGATAACTCGGGCTAACATGGCCCTTGCGCCTGCCGACTATGAGCGCAAGCAGACACTGGTCAATGCAGAGCGATTTACAACGCCCGAGTTGAAGGATCTGGAACGCAAGATACTAACTGCGCACGACCGCTGCATCGAGATCGAAAAGCGCATATTTGCCCAGTTGCGCAGCGCAGTGCTCGAAGCGGCGGGGCGTATCCGGCGCAGTTCATCGGTTGTGGCCGAGGCGGATTTGTTGGCGACTTTTGCGCATTTGGCGGCGCTGCGGAATTATGTGCGGCCGAATATTGAGGAAGAACTGGTGCTGGAAGCCGTCGGGGCGCGCCATCCGGTCATCGAGCAGTGGATGGAGGAGACGCGCGAGGGCCGATTTATTGTCAACGACTTATATCTAAGCGCGGGTGGGGACGGACCAAGCCTGTTACTTATAACCGGGCCTAACATGGGCGGCAAAAGCACTTATCTGCGGCAGGCGGCAATGCTCGTTCTCATGGCGCAGATGGGATGCTTTGTTCCGGCGCAAAGTTTGCGCTTTGGACTGGTGGATCGCATTTATACGCGCATCGGGGCCAGCGATAACGTGGCGCGGGGCCGGTCCACGTTCATGGTGGAGATGACGGAGACCGCGACAATATTAAACACGGCCACGAAAAAGTCACTGATACTGCTCGACGAGATGGGACGCGGAACGGCGACCTTCGACGGCCTGAGCCTGGCCTGGGCGACAGTGGAGTACCTGCATGCGGAGACCGGGGCGCGCACCCTGTTTGCCACGCACTACCATGAGCTGACCATGCTGGCGGAGAAGCTGCCCAGAGTGCGAAACCTGCGCGTTGGGGTAAAAGAAGCCGCGGGCGGAATCGTGTTTCTGCATACCATTGAGCCGGGAGCCGCAAGCAAAAGTTATGGCATTGAAGTAGCGCGGCTCGCCGGGCTGCCTTCAGCCGTAATCGAGCGGGCCAAGCGGGTGCTCAAGCAGCATGAAAAGCAGGAGAGGCAGGGCGTCCAGGCAGAAACAGCGGAGCCGATGCAATTGACCATCTTTACACCGCTCTCGCAGCGTATAGTGGACCGCATCGAAGCTACGGACGTGAACACACTGACGCCGCTGCAAGCACTCAATCTGCTCGAAGAGCTACAACAGGAGTTAAAGGAGAAAACGTGACGGCAACTTTGCGTCAGGCTGCGGGAAGCTTGTTGGTGGTGGGGCTCTCAGGCACCGAGCTTACTAACTTGGAACGCGCCTGGCTCAAGCTTGTTGGGCCGGCTGGGGTTATCCTGTTTCGGCGCAATATTGAGGGGCCGCGGCAGACTCGCGCGCTGCTCGACGAAGCAACTAAGTTATCCTGCGGTTTGAGCGCGACGCATTGTTTTCGGTGTGTGGACGTTGAGGGTGGAGTTGTCGATCGGCTGCGGGATGCGTTGGCGCCAATGCCTTCAGCACAGGCAGTCATGCTGGCAGCCACGCACACTGGAAAGCTCAGCCTGATTCGCGAGCATGGCGAGTTAATCGCGCGTGGCGTAAAGGCATTCGGCTTCAACACAACGCTGGGGCCGGTGGTCGACCTGGCCCTGCCGGAGTCGGCCAGGGTGCTGGGGACCAGAGCCGCGGCGGCGACGCCAGAGGGTGTGGTGGACTATGCGCGGAACTTTTTGGCCGGCCTGGCTGCGCAAGGAGTGGTGGGGTGCGGGAAGCATTTCCCAGGGCTTGGCGGCGGCGTAGACGATTCGCATCTGGAGACTCCAGTGATCCGGCGCAGCCAGCGGGAGCTATGGCAGAAAGACCTGGCTCCATACCGCGAATTGCGCAGTGAGCTGCCAATGATTATGGTCAACCATGCGGCCTACCCCGAGACACCCGGAAAGAACCAGCCTGCAAGCGCGTCTCCATATTGGATAACCACGATGCTGCGCAAGCGGCTTGGTTATTGGGGCCTCATCTTCTCAGACGATATGGAGATGGGCGGGATTCTGAAGTTCATGCCCATTGAAAAAGCTGCTATAGCGGCGATTCGCGCGGGCATGGATATTCTGGAGATTTGTCATAGTCCGGAGCTGATTCTGCGCGCCTTTGAGGCGCTGATTGCTGAAGGCGAGCGATCCGCGGCGTTCCGCAAATTGCTGCTGGCGCGCGCTGGGCAGACTGCGCGGACACGCGCCAGGCTATTTCCCGGCGGAGTTCCGAAGGAGCTCACGGCGAAGCAATTCGAATCGCTCCGGGCCAGCGTCTTGAGCTTCAGCAACACAGTTGCCGAAGCCGCGAAGGCCACGCCGGAAACGGAGGCGCTTTCCGCATGAGAGCGATGGCTATGACTGTGGCCGGCGTAATGAGCGGCACGTCCGCGGATGGAATCGACGTGGCGCTGGTGCGGATTGCGCCGGGGAAGCTGAGGCCCACTCTCACGCTGCTGACGCATGAGGGATTTCGATATCCAAAGGCCCTGCGGCGCGCGGTGCTCGCCGCGATGAACTCGGAGTCGACTTCGACGGCGGAACTTGCCCGGCTGAGCTGGCGGCTGGGCCTGGCTTATGCTGAAGCCGTGAGCGCTACCCTGGAGCGCCATCCTGAAAAGCTGGACCTGATTGGCTGCCATGGGCAGACGCTTTACCACCAGGCGCGCCCGGCGCTATACGCGGGGAGGCGTTTTGCCTGCACATGGCAGGCCGGAGAAGCAGCGGTGATTGCCGGTGCGCTCAGGATTCCCGTTGTGTCCAATTTTCGGCCCGCGGATATAGTTGCCGGCGGCCAGGGCGCGCCCCTGGTTCCACTGCTGGACTATGTGCTGTTTGCCAATCAGGCGCGCGCTCGCGTGCTGCAAAATATCGGCGGCATTGCCAACCTGACGGCGATTCCCGCCGGGGCCGGTCCTGAGAGTGTGATTGCTTTCGATACCGGCCCGGGAAACATGGTAATGGACTGGCTGGCACAAGAGCTGTTTGGAAAGCCGTTCGACAAGAATGGGTCTCTTGCAGCGCAGGGAAACGTGCTGCAAGCTGTGCTGATCTGGGCTATGCGGAATCCATACTTTCAGCTCAAACCTCCGCGCACAGCGGGGCGGGAGCAGTTTGGCCGGGAGTATGCGTCGAAGTTTCTGGCCGCTTGCCGACGCCATAGCTCCACGCACACGGATGCGCTGGCTACGGCCACGGCGTTCACGGCGGAATCCATTGCCCAGAGTTACAAGCGGTTTGTGCGGGCAAAGATGAAGGGTGGCGCGGACTACATTGTGTCTGGCGGCGGAGCGCGGAACCCCACGCTGATGGCCATGCTGGCGCAGAGGCTCGCGCCGTTGGGCTGCGAGTTGGCAGCCAGCGAGGAATTCGGCCTGCCGGCTGAGGCTAAGGAAGCTGCGGCATTTGCGTTGCTGGCCTGGCAAACCTTGCATCATCGAGCCGGAAATGTGCCTGCAGCTACGGGAGCCACGCGGCCGGTGATTCTTGGCCAGGTGACCTATGCTTAGCAGGCCGCGGAAAAACTCTCTTACAGCCCAATTTGCGAAGGCCTTGTGTCAGGGCACGACTTCAGTCGTGCCGCAAACACCAAGGAACAAAGGCCGGGCTTTAGCCCCTGCGGTGTGCGTATCGGCCATCTCGACCAAGTTCCGCCTTATTCCGCAACCTGCCAGGTTGCTTGCGCTGGCTTGCCTGTTAGCGATTGCGGGCTGTCGATCGGCGCCCAGAGACTTGCAGACTGTGGTGTTTCTCATTGAGAGCAGCCCGGCCAACCTCGATCCGCGCATCGGCACCGATGCTCAATCGCAGCGCATCGACGCGCTCCTGTTCGATGGACTGGTGGCGCACGATGCGAGCTTTCAATTCACTCCGGCGCTGGCTGAGCGCTGGGAGCAGCCGGATCCGCTGACTCTCAAGTTTCATCTGCGCGAAGGCGTCAAGTTTCACGACGGAAGACCGCTGACCGCGCGCGATGTTCTGTTTACGATCCACTCCATGATTGACACGGGACACCCAGGCTCGGTGATCTCGCCCAAGGCCGCGTCGTATGCCTCGATCAACACCATGGAAGCGCCTGACAGCCAAACCGTGATTTTTCACTTGAAACACGCCGACAACTTTCTGCTCCGCAACCTTTCAACGGGCGCAATCGGCGTCGTACCGGACGGCAGTGGGAAGGATTTCTGGCAGCATCCGGTGGGGACGGGTCCGTTCCGGTTTGTGAGCCAGCAGATCGACCAGGATGTGGTGGTGGAACGCAATCCGCTCAGTTGGTCTCAATCTCCCAGCCTTCAGCGAGTGCGCTTCGCGGTGGTGCCCGATGCCATTACCGAGTCGCTTGAACTGGAAAAAGGTTCGGCCGACGTGGCGGTCAATTCCCTTCCTACGGACTCGCTTGCGGTGTTGGCCACGCGGCCAAACTTGCAAATCAACGAGACCGGCGGCACAGAGATTCAGTATCTGGGCTTCAACCTGCGAGATCCGCTGCTCAAAGATGCGCGGGTCCGTCAGGCAATTAGCTGCGCCATCGATATGCAATTGGTGATGAAGACACTGCTCGGCGGCCACGCGCGGCCTGCATTCAGCCTGCTGCCGGCAAGCCACTGGGCATTCAGCGGCGATGGACCGCGCTACGACTTCGATCCAGCCAGGGCGGCCAAGCTATTGGACGAGGCCGGGTATGCGCCGGGGAGCGATGGCGTGCGGCTCCACCTGACCATGAAAACCAGCACCCTGGAGGAGACCCGGCTGCTTGCCGCCGTCCTGCAGCAGCAATTAGCCAGGGTGGGAATTGCGCTGGACATTCGCAGCTATGAGACGGCCACATTTCTCTCCGACGTCCGGCGCGGCGCGTTTCAAATCTACTCGCTGCGCTGGATCGGCGGTAACGAACAGCCGGACATTTTCACCTTTGTCTTTTCCACCGCAAGCTTTTCTCCCCAGGGCGCCAACCGCAGCCACTATTCCAATCCGCAGCTCGACGCCTTGCTCGACGACGCCGCCCAGAGCCCCGACCTTGTCAGGCGGCGTGCGGACTACGTCGAAGCGCAGCATATCCTCGCCCGCGATTTGCCCGCCATCAATCTCTGGTACCCCAATACGATCGTGGTCCACAATCGCCGCCTCACAAATGTGGTTCCTTCGCCTTCGGGAAGCTATTCCTTTCTTGAGACTGCCGAACTGGTGAACTGACGCCCTCAACCGCCAGAATCCTTATACCCTCCGCCTTTGCCTCCCAGCTTTTCGCAACTGGTTGATCATCAACCCTTGCGCCTGTCTTATTACTATTTGTGTTCGCTCGGCAGATCCCAAAGTGGGCCGCTCAACCTTTTGCCCGCTTGCTTCGTCTACAAAAATGGCAATAACTTTCCCGCCTCGGAAATCGCCAGGATAAATTCCGTGGAGAAACGGCTTATGAATAGCAAGATGAAAAATCGTGTTTTCGGATCGATGGCGCAAGTGGCGATTTTAGCCGCGCTCGCGGTCGCGGTTTTAACCGGGGCTCTGACGGTCCGCGCACAGACGCCTTCGAATTTCAGGGGCACCATCACTGCCATCGCCGGCACCACGCTGACCGTCAAGCCAGATACGGGCGACCCTCGCCAGGTGGATGTTCCATCAACGGCGGCAATCCTCCGCATCGCTCCCGGACAAACAAATCTGAGCGCCGCGGTCCCCATCCAGTTCAGCGAGCTGGCCAATGGTGACCGTGTGCTGGTCAAGCTGGACCCGGACGCCTCAGGCCCCACGGCGCAGGCTCTTCGAGTGATCGCAATCAAGCAGGAAGACGTAGCGGCCAAGCAGCAGAGGGATCGCGAAGACTGGCAGCGTCGGGGCGTGGGCGGATTGGTAAAGAGCGTTGACAGCGCGGGCGGCGTCGTTGAGATAACCAGCGGCGCGGGAGCCGCAGCCAAGACCATCACGATTCACATTGCTCAGGGTACGGCCAAGGCCACCATTCTCAAGCGGTACGCGCCCGCATCAGTCAGCTATGACGCGGCGGTGGCGGCGCCAATCAATGCGATAAAGGCCGGCGACCAGTTGCGCGCACGCGGCGAAAAAAACGCGGACAGCACTTCGATGGATGCGGAAGAGGTGATCTCAGGCACCTTCCGCAATCTTTCCGGAACGGTAATCTCCACTGACATCGGCGGTTCTACGCTGGTGGTCAAGGATCTGATCACCAAAAAGCAAGTCACCGTGCACATTACGCCCGATGTTCAGATGCGGCGTTTGCCTGACATGATGGCGCGAATGCTGGCGGCGCGGTTGAAAGGCGGAACAGGCGCGGCCGGCGGTGGAACTGGTGTAGGGTATGGCGGCGGTGCCGGCGCAGGGTCAGGCGGCGGGGTTGGCACAGGATGGAACGGGAACAGGCAAGCTGCTGCAGGCGGCGCACCATCGGCTGCAGGCGGTGCCCCACCGGCCGCGGGCGCCGCACCTGGCGGCGGCAATGGACAATGGCCCGGCGCCGGGCGCGGCGGCCCTGGCGGGGGTGATCCGCAGCAAATCCTCAGCCGTGCGCCTGCCATTCAGTTGGCGGATTTGAAAAAAGACGACGCGGTGATGGTGGTTGCAACCGACGGGACAACAGACGTAACAGCCATCACGCTGGTGGCTGGCGTGGAGCCGCTTCTTGAGGCTCCCGCGGCAAGCCAGAGTCTGCTCAACAACTGGAGCATGAATTCCGGGGCGGGCGCGGCGGAAGCAGCGGCCCAGTAGACGAATTCACAAACTGATGTTGAAACAAGCGAGGGAATAGTGTACTCAAAATTGCATAGCTTTAGCCTTTATTTGATTCTTGCCGCAATGGCAATTGCGTGCCTTGGTTCGGCGCTAGCACAAACTGCTGCGCCACCGGTGCAAACGCCGGCCGCGCCAACAGGCTCCGCATCCACAAACGCCTCAACCGCAACTCTGCGCGGAACCATTACCGACCCCACCGGCGCTCTCATTCCCGGTGCCACCGTCACCGTCACCACCGCTTCCGGAGCGCCAATAAGGGAGACGACCGCGGACTCGTCCGGTGCCTATTCGGTAACCGGCCTGGCGGCAGGCAGCTACATCGTCCGTGCCAGCTTCCCAGGATTTGCGCCCTTCAAAATGCCGGCGATTGCGCTGGCGGCCGGTCAATCGAAGCGCGTAGACGTTACGATGGCAATCCAGGTGGAGCAGCAGAGCGTCACCGTCACCGAAGATACGCCCACCGTAAACGTCGAAGCCAGCGGAAACGCCAGCGCGATTGTGCTCAAGGGTAAAGACCTCGAAGCTCTGTCGGATGATCCCGATGAATTGTCAAATGAGTTGACTGCCTTGGCTGGCCCTTCGGCAGGCCCCAACGGCGGACAGATCTACATCGACGGCTTTACCGGCGGCACACTCCCTCCAAAATCCGCAATTCGCGAGATTCGCATCAACCAGAATCCTTTCTCTGCGGAGTTCGACCATATCGGGTACGGCCGCATTGAGATTCTCACCAAGCCCGGCACAGATCAACTGCACGGGCGCGGATTCGTCCAGGGCAACGACAACACCTTCAACACCGAAAACCCGTTTGCTCCGCCGCCGGCCTATCACAGCGTTCAGTACAACGGAACCATCAGCGGATCACTCAACAAGAGTGCCTCCTTCTTCCTCAGCGTGGAAGGCCGCAACAGCCCGGATGCCAGCATCTACTCAGTTGAGATCCCGGTGCTCGACACAGTTACTGGCATGTATTCCATTCCCACCGCGCCAACCACCGGCGCCCTGAACACCACGGCCAACCGTGTGGAGGTTTCGCCGCGCCTCGATCTGCAACTGGGACAGAAGAATACACTCACCCTGCGCTACCAATATGAAAACGGATCGTCAAGCGGAAGCATTGGCTCCACCTCGCTGCCTACCCAATCCTCTTCTTCCAGTACGACTGAGCAATCGGCGCAACTGTCCGATTCGCAGATCATCAACGATCACATTGTGAATGAGACTCGCATTCAGTACCGCCTGGCGCCCACCGTCACGACGCCGGTCAATATCACGCCGACCATCTCCGTGCCAGGCTACTTCACTGGCGGCGGCAGCAGCGGCGGCAAGTCTTCCGACCACAGCACGCACATCGAATTGCAAAACATCACCACCATGTCGCTGGGTGCGCAGGCAATCAAGATCGGGACATGGCTGCGCGACAATCGGGACGCCAACACTGGGCTCGCCGGATTCAATGGCGGTTTCAGTTTTCCTTCAATCAATGCGTATGTTGACACACTGAACGGCCTGGCCATGGGGGAAACCATCGCCCAGATCGCAGCCGCCTGCCCCACTCCCGGCACATGCACCCCCAACAAGCTGACCTACACCACAGCCGGAGCCTCAGGCAAGCTCTCCTACACTGAAAACGTCTTCGACGCCGCAGTGTTCTTTCAGGACGATTGGAAGGCGAATCAGTTCCTCACACTTTCCGGCGGCCTCCGCTGGGAAGGCCAGAATCACATCGCCGACCACAGCGACTGGGCGCCCCGCGTTTCCTTTGCCTACGCACTGGACGGACACAAAAAAGGCACAACCTCCAAGACTGTCCTGCGTGGAGGGTTTGGGCTATTTTACGATCGGTTCGGCATTGGAAGCTTGATGGGCCTGGCTCGGTACAACGGCGGGGCAAACGCCCAGATACAAAACATAATCAACAATCCCACCTGCTTCAGCACCATCAGCCTGACGGCCGCGCTTAACACGCCAGGGTCAAACTGCGCCACATCGTCTCTGAACCCGCCGCAGATTCAGCAGCTCGATCCCACCTATCATTCGCCATACAACGAGCAGGTGGGCACGACCCTGGAGCGGCAATTGTCCAAGACCACCACTCTCACCTTTACCTACCTGCACAGCAATGGCGTGCACCAGATGAACACGCGCGACTCGAATGCTTATGAGCCGCTGCCAGGAACAACTTTCTACAACAGCACCACGGGACCCAGGCCAAATCCGTCGCTTGGACCCGTAGATGAAATCTTTCCGGAAGCAGTGTTCAGGCAGAACCAATTGATTGCCAATGTGAACGCGCGATTGAAGCCCACGCTCAGCGTCTCGGGCTTCTACACAATGAACTTTGCCAATGGAGACACAGGGACAGTCTCGAACTCCTACAACCTGAAGCAGGACTATGGCCGCGCTGCGTTCGTCCGCAGGAACATGCTCTTCATGATGGGCAACTACACCGGCCCATTCGCCATCACCTTCAACCCGTTTCTCATTGCGCAGTCGGGCAGGCCCTACAACGTGACCACGGATACTGATCTTACCGGCGACGACTTCTTCAACGATCGCCCGGGGACGGCGAACTCCGCCTCGTGCAGCTCAGGCTCGACTGAGTTCGTGAATACCTCGTTTGGCTGCCTCGACATGACCCCTCAAGCCGGCGAAGCGCTGCTCCGGCCCAACCTCCTCAACAGCCCTGCCTCAGTTGCGCTCAACCTCCGCGTGAGCCGTTCCTTTGGACTCGGCCCCAAGCTCCAATCGCAGAACAACGCCAATAACCCGAACGGACAACGGCCTGGAGGCCCTGGCGGTCCGATGGGCGGCTTTGGCGGACCCGGCGGTGGACCCGGTGGCGGCGGCGGAGGCGGCGGCCGTGGCCCCGGCGGTGGTGGCGGCGGATATGGACCGCCGGGAGCCAACACAGGACACAAGTATTCGCTCACCTTCAGCGCACAGGCGTTGAATCTCTTCAACGATATAAACTACGGAACTCCCTCGGGAAGCGTGGTTCCGACATTGCTGCCTGGATCGACGACCCAATACGGTCCCGGGCCCCGCTTTGAGAAGTCCACCAGCCTCGCCGGCGGCATCTTCGCATCGCCCTCGGGTTCCGCGTCGCGCCGCATCTTCTTCCAGGCTGCGTTCAACTTCTAGCTCCACAAACGTCGTTGAGCCAGCGCAGGTAGGTGTCGATCCTGTAGATCGAAGAACCCAGAGACAGCAGCGTGAACCCAGAGACAGCAGCGTGATCCCGGAGGTAGCAGGGGGTTTTAACCCCCTGAAAACGCAGCGGATCGAAATGGCCTTCAGGCCCGGGCCTCTCACAGCTGAAG
>Ga0302195_10002314_pt1 | contig 15061 bp, 8 predicted proteins | sample II_Bog_N1_2_FD_198778 | JGI IMG/M metagenome (GOLD analysis project Ga0302195, IMG submission 198778) | Peat permafrost microbial communities from Stordalen Mire near Abisko, Sweden - II_Bog_N1_2 | ecosystem: Environmental > Terrestrial > Soil > Wetlands > Peat | place: Sweden: Abisko, Stordalen...
ATATGCGAAAGATAGAGCGCAAAGGCCAGCCCGAGAATGGCTGCAACCGTCAGCAGGACTCGAAGCCGCACCAGCGCCAACCCCGCCAACCCAAGATAGCCAGCAATACCGATGGCCGCCACAGGAATGTGCGCAATTTCGGCAAACGGGCTGTGGTTTACGATGCCGCAGTCCCATTTCGCATTGATGGAGCAGGGTTCTGTTTCGGTGGAGTAGTGAATCCGCAGCGCCAGTGTTGAAACCACTACGCCAGCCAGGGCCATCAAGGCAATCAGGTATCGCATCGTCGTGTTTCCGATGCTACCAGAACAGGATGCGCGCGATACTATGAACTCCATGAGCGAGGGACTCGCGGAGCCGGCGTTGACATCTGCGGAGGGCAGGCGCGTGGCATTTTTCGGCGGCAGTTTTGACCCACCGCACAAGGGGCATTTGGCGGTTGCCCGGGCTGCCCGCACGGCGCTGGAGCTGGATTGCGTTCTTTTTGCTCCGGTTGGCGCGCAGCCGTTGAAGCCGCATGGGTCGACCGCCAGCTTTGAAGACCGCCTGGCAATGACGAACCTTGCTATTGTTGGCGAGCCGGACTTTGCTGTTTCGCTCGCCGATGCGCCCAAACCTTCCGGCGCACCGAACTACACACTGGAGACACTTGAGGTACTGCGCGCGCAGCTTCCACAGGACTGCGCGCTGTTTTGCCTGATGGGGGCCGACGCGCTTTTCGGCTTGCGCCGCTGGCATCGAGCCGCGGAAATTCCTTTTATTGCTAACTTGATTGTTGCTTCGCGCCCGGCGCAGCGTCCGGGAAGGCGGATTGCCGCTCTAAGGGGTGCGCTTCCGGAGGGTTTGAGCATGAAAGCCCAGCCCATACTGGACCGGCCTGGCGCCGGAGTTGAAGTGCGGGAATATATGCTTCAGAATCTGGCCGGTGACCGCGCACCGTTTTACCTGCTGCCGGGGCTTCATGTGGAGATCAGCGCCTCCCAGGTTCGCGAACAGATTCGCAGGCTGGACCGCGCGGCTTTGATAGGCAAGTCGGCGGAGGACGATTTATTGCCCGAGCCGGTTTTTCATTACATTCGCGCCCATGGCTTATATCGATAGCGGTTTGCACGGCTGTGACTTGCTCCATGGCTGAAGCAGGGTCTACGATTGGATTTGGAGAATTTTCCCACCGAATGACATCGACCGCAGCGCAGCAAACCCGTATTCTCGTTCAGGCCGCAGCACAAGTCTGTGAAGAAAAGAAAGGCGTAGATACCCGCATTCTGGAGCTCGACCAGATCGATGCGGCGCTATCGGACTTCTTCCTTGTTACATCCGCCACCAATGACCGGCAGGCGATCGCCATCTCCGATGAGATTGAGTATCGGCTGAAGAAGGAGTTTGGCGTAATGCCCAACTCCGTGGAGGGCCGCCGCCAGGGGGATTGGATCCTGCTGGACTATGTGGACTTTGTGGTGCATGTATTTCTTGCCGAGCGCCGGGCGTTTTACGACATTGAACGGCTTCGCAAGTCGGCCCGCCCCATTACTCCGGCGGAGTTCGACGCGGAGTTAAAGGCGGCTTTGGCGGCCAAAACTCGAGCCGTACGCAGCAAGACCGTTCCCGTTAAATCCGCGGTAAAGGCCGCGCAGGCCAAGAAAAAGCCGGCCGTTTCCAAGAAAACAGCGGCCAAGGCCGCAGCCAAGAAGGCCAAGCCCAAAGCACGCTGAGCGCGGCACGCTCGATTCACACCCAGCCTTGAGCGAGCGGTCATGAGTCCGCTCCGAGAACCTGTCTGAAGAGAAACAAGAATGCAGGTTCAACAAAACAAAGAACCGGCGACCGGGCCCGGGCCTAAAGGCCAGAATTCGCCGCTCACATTTTCAGGGGCCTGAAGGCCCCTGCTCCCTCCGCAAGAGCGATCCGCGTCATCTCGTTTCAACCGCAGCGGGCCGGCGAAGCAGGTAGGGGGCTGAAAAGAAACAAGAATGCAGGTTCAACAAAACAGAACGCCATGGTGTGCTGCGGGCTCCCACTCATCGGACAAAAACGTCCTGCCCCGACCCTGAGGGTACCCCGGCGCCCAAATGGGGCACAGCTTCGTCATTTGCAGGTGGGCGAAGCCGGTGGGGGACTAAAACTCTGCAAGGGTGCCAACATTCGACAGTTGAGAGTCCCTCAGGGGCGAATGGCCGGTGTAATATTCGGCTCGTTCAGGACCGAAGCCAAGCACCTGGCGCGTCGCCGCGGGTATGGTTAAATGCGTACTTCGCGATGGCAAAACAACGCCGTAGCATGTGCCAATCTGTTCAGGCAAACGCGTGATGAATCGTGCAAAACGAGATGCAATAAGGCCGTCTAAGAGCGAATAAGGGCGTTATCTTTGCGCTTTCGCGTACACAATTGCGCGTTTAGACCGTTACAAAGCGAGGAAAGTGCTAGCATTGCATGCAACTGGCAACGAAAATGGCTGCGCCAAAAAGGCCTCCTGCAAAGAAGTAGGCAGCCGCGCAGGTTGGGCGGCTTTCATTTGCTTTCGATTGGAAAGAGCGTGGAGGACTATTGAGTTTTCCCCCAGCACAAAGGGCGCCCACGATGGGCGCCCTTTGTATTGGATCATTCATCCAACGGCCAGAAGTTAGAAAACAAACTTGCCGGTCATCTGGAGGATGCGGATTGAGGCATCGCCGCCGAGGAATGCGCCGTAGATACTGGTTGGCGGAAACGCTGTTTGCGCGGAAGAGCCGAAGATCCCCGAGCCGTTGGAGATATTCGGGTTCGGATTCTGGAAGTTCGGGTGGTTGAACAGGTTGTAAGCCGTGACTCCCAGGTTGAGCTTCGCTTGATCGCCGAGTGCCGGGATCTTGAAGCCCTTGACGATGGTCATATCCGTATTGAAATAATCCGGGCCCGTGAACTGGTTGCGCTCAGCCGCGCCATAAGGCGAAGCATTGCCGGAGTTGAAGCTTGCGAATTGGGGAAAAGTTCCTGAATTGGGGTCATACGTAAAGCACGGGGTCTTGGCAGTGCTTGCACCGCAGTGGTGGGGAGTTCCTGCAATTGCAGCGATGGGAGCGTTGCCGCTGCCCTGATCGAAGTTGTTCACCCCGAACAAGCTGATTGGGGCTTGTGGAGTGAAGGGGAAGCCGGCGCGGGCAAATACGGTTCCGCTCATCTGCCATCCATCCGTCAGCACCCGCGGTCCGCCGAAGAAAGGCAGCACATACAGGTAGTTACCGCTGAGATAGTGGCGAACATCGTAGTCGGAGTTGCCGTAGTTCTGGCGCAGGTCGTAGGGGTTGATTTGGAAGCCGATCACGTTTTGGCCGAAAGGCAGGATTCCGCCGTTGGAAACTTCGTCCAGGCTATGGCTCCAGGCGTAGTTCAACTGCGCGTTGAGGCTCTTGCCTTGATGGATATAGCTGGCGATTAGCCCGCTATAGTTGGAAGACCCGGTGCTGTCGATCTCGTTGACAGTGGCGAAGCTCGGCGCCGGTGCGGACGCTGGCAGCCCAAAGGCTCCGCCGGCAGCGAACGCGTTGACACCCTGGTTTTCAATCGGTTCGTGATAACCGTGGTTGCCCACGTAGCCAACCTGAACGCTGTTGGACTTGTTGAAGGCGTGTTGAATCTGCAGGCTGTACTCCTCATAGGTTGGGTATTGAAGATGGTCAGCCACGGTGGTAAAGTTCGGCGCAGAGTAGTTGGGGTTTGCCGCCGCCATGCTGTTAAAGCTTCCGCCGGCTTTGAAGCCGCTTTGGAACGTGGCGTTGGCCCCGGCAACCAGCGATTGCGCGCTGGCAGCATTGGATGGCTGCAGGGCAAGCGTGGGAGCGCCGAACAGCGGCCCGCCAACAACCGTAAAGGAGGTTGTGATTGGCGGGTTGTCGAGCATGGTGTCTGCAATGGTGCCGGGGAAGACGTCGGTAAAGACCCCGAAACCGCCGCGAACCACTGTCTTTGAAGTCGAACTCGGCGACCATGTGAAACCGACACGCGGCTCAATCATGAACTTGAGATAGTTGTTAAAAGCCAAGCTTTGGCCGGATTTGATTTGCGCATTGTAGGCGCCATCGGCGGTGTTGAGGGGAGCGGATGCGGCCACTTTGAAGAAGTCACCGCCAAAGTTCGAGAGGCAGTTTGTTCTGCAGGCAGGATCTGAGTTCCGTTCTAGACGGACTCCAGCGGTAACGGTCATATTGTCCATCGGCTTCCAATCGTCCTGGAAGTAGAAACCCATGGAATAGAGGGCAAGTGGCTCGTTGAGGCTGGTTGGCGTGTTCTGCACACCGATCGCCGCTCCGCCCGTCGAGAAGCTGCCTGCATAGCTGTCCTCGGTCAAGATCAGCGGCAGGTCAAGTACCCCGGTGTCGTGATCGGAAACATCATCCTTTTTGAATGCGAAGCCAGCCTTGAGGGTATGTTTGGCAAGGCTGTAGCTGAAATCGTCACCAAATTGGTACTGGGTAACGTTGCGCCCCTCAGGCCAAGCCAGACCGTTGTTGTTCAAAGTCGAGAAAAGGCCGTCCAGCCACTCCAATTCGAAAGGCAGCGTGGCGATTTCTTTTGCCGGATCAGCATTAAGGAACAGTGCGCTGTACCACGACCCGGTTACCAGGAGTTGATTGATCGCCTTGGTTCCAAAGGAATGCGTCTCTGCGAGCTGGCCTTCGTAGTCGGGTTGATCGCTTTGGGCGGTGAAGGCGGAGTTGATGGGATCGTTATACGTCGGCTGGACGCCGTGGTCGTATTTGAAGTGGATAAACATCTTGTCCTTGTCGCTGAATACCTGGTCGACACGGGCATTAAAGAGCTTTTCCGTCAAGCTGACCTTTGCCGGCGCTTGCAACTGCAACTGACCGGAAGTACCGGTAGCCTGCGCATTTGCGTAGTTTGGCGTGCCGTTATAGAGCTTGAAGATTGAGTTGTAAAGCGCGCATTCGCTGCCCCATCCGGCTGTGAACAAGCTGCTGGATTCGTCGGTGCAGGCTCCGTTCGTTCCAACCACGCCGCTTTCATACGAGGCGGAGGGCAAAAAGAGCTCGGTCTGGCTGGAAGTGATGAAAGCCAGTCCCTCGTAGTTGACGAAGAAGAAGGTGTGATCTTTCTTGATGGGTCCGCCGACTGCGGCTGCCCACTGGTTGGAATTGGAGAACGGCCTAGGCGTGGGTGTGGGGCTGTCGTTAAAGAACCAATTGTTTGCGTTCAGGCTGTCGCCGTTCCACCAGTAGTTAAGGTTACCGTGGAATCCGTTGCCGCCCGAGCGGCTGATGGCATTGACCTGTGCGCCGCCGAAGCTGCCGAACTGGACGCCGTAAGCATTGGTCACCACGCTGACTTCCTGCACATCGTTCAGGCCCAGCAGAAGATTCGAGGGACCCGAGTTGTTCAGGTTCAGGAAGGGGTCGTTGACCTGCATGCCGTTCATTGTGAAGTTGTTCGACGTTCCGGGAAGGCCGAAGACCGAGAAGTTGCCATATTCGCCGCCGGTATCCATCACGGCGCCGGGCGCGGTCTGGGCTACAAAGGTAATGTCGCCGCCTGGGTTCGGAACATTCTGCAATTGCTGCAGATCGAACTGCGTGCTCAAATCCGCGGAGTCAGTCTGCAGTAACTGCGAACCGGCCGAAACTTCGACTGTCTCCGACGCGGAGCCGAGGGTCAGTTGGAGGTTTTGCGTTGTGATCTGCCCAGTGGCCACCGAAACGGTCGTAGCCGTCTCCTTGAAGCCGGTGGCCGAAACGGTTACGGCGTACGCCCCTGGTTTGAGAAGCGAGATCCGGTACGCGCCGGTTGGGCTGGTGACGACACTGACCGTTTGGCCCGTCTCTTTGCTGACGGCCTTCACCGTGGCGTTTGAGACAGCCGCGCCTGACGGGTCAGTCACGGTCCCCACAACGTCGCCTGCCAGCAGCGATTGGGCATGTGCGGCGGGCGTGAAATTCAGCGCCGACAACGTACACCCCATCAGAATGACTGCCGATATGGCCAGCGCAAGGGCTGGGTTCTGAAAACGTGAAAATCGCATTGAAACTCCTCCAAGAGATAAGTTGTGACCGGTGCGTCTCTGAAATGAAACATCCCGGTCTGCGTATTGTTCTTCGACGTCTCGGAGGGTGTTGGACCCGATCCGCGAAAGAGGTGCAAGTAAAATGTCGACGTTAAGATGCAGAGATGAAATTCATGTTCATTCCTGTGGGCCGCTTAGTATTTAACGCTCTCCCAGTTGCTTCCAGGGACGAACTATCGAGGTGAATGTTGCATGAAGAGTGCCAATCTGCGTTGATCGACGAGATTATTTGGTTGTTATTGAAAATAAACAATTTGTCGGCGCTTGTACTGCACGGCTCAAATGGACTTAATATGAAATTGTGGATAAATTATCCATCTTATTCCAAAAATGGGCACAGTCTCTCATTTTTGGGGAATATCGCGAAGTCGGTGATTGCCTGGCTTTCAGGCGTTTGGGATATTCTTCCTTGCATGCATCTGACACTTGCTTATATCGGCTCGCGGCCGGGTTCCTCATCCAAATCCAAAGATCCATTCAACGACGCCGTGCTGATGTATCTGGACCGCTGCTCGGCCTTTGCGCGCTGTCAGACGGAAGGATTCCTGAGCGAGGACGCGATGCTGCAGTGGTTGAGCAGGCAGCAGGGCCGGACTGCTGTTATCCCGGTGCTGCTGGATAGTCGTGGGCGGCAGATGACTTCGGAGGTTTTTGCGGCGTGGCTGGGGGCGCGTCGCGACGAGGGAGCTCAGCACATCGTGTTTGCGATTGGGCCGGCGGACGGATGGACTGAGGCGGCTCGGGAGAAGGCAAAGCTGGAGCTTTCGCTGGGACCGATGACCTTGGCGCATGCGTTGGCGCGGCTGGTGATGGCCGAACAACTGTACCGGGCATTTACAATTCTCTCTGGCCACCCTTACCACATGGGGCACTGAACGGAAGGGCGTTTTTGTGCAGGGCGGAATAGAATATGGATGGGGCTTGAGAGGTGGGGGAGAGGATCCTCCATTGGCTTAGCCGAAACAGAAGAGATTTGCGCGTTGAGAAAGAGTTTGAATGACCTGGTTCAAGCGTGAGAATGGCGATTACGAATCCGGCTCCGGAGGGGACAATGGTCCGGAGCCGGCGGGTAGAAATGTTCGCACAGAAGGCTTGTGGACAAAATGCCTTGGTTGCCGCGCGGTTCTTTATAAGCCGGATCTGGAGGCGAACTTGAACGTTTGCCCGAAGTGCCAGCATCATTTCAAGATTGGGGCGCGGCAGCGGATTGAGCTGCTGCTTGAGCCGGGCTATGAGCTTGTGGATGGTGGGCTGCGTTCTACAGATCCGCTGAACTTTAGCGATGTGAAGCCCTATAAGCAGCGGCTGCGGCAGGCGCAGGAGGCGACTGGGCTGGACGATGCGATTCTGAGCGCAACCGGGCTGCTTGGGACGCACGCGGTGGTTCTGAGCGCAATGGAATATGCCTTTGCCGGCGGATCGATGGGAGCGGTGGTCGGGGAGACCATCGCGCGCGCCATTGACCGCGCACGAGTTAGCCGCAAGCCGTATATTGTTGTTGCGGTCTCTGGCGGGGCGCGGATGCAGGAGGGCGTGGTGAGCTTGATGCAGATGGCGAAGGTTTCCACCGCCCTGGCGCAGTTGGACGACGCGCATGTGCCCTATATTTGCGTACTTACAGACCCTACGACCGGCGGCGTCACGGCCAGCTTTGCCATGCTGGGCGACCTGAACATTGCGGAGCCTGGGGCGATGATTGGCTTCGCCGGGCCGCGGGTTATCGAGCAGACGATTCGGCAAAAGCTTCCGGAGGGCTTTCAGCGATCCGAGTTTCTCCTTGAGCGAGGCTTCCTTGACGCCATCGTTCATCGACGGGATCTGAAGTCGTACCTGATTCGGGCGCTGGACTTTATGACGGTGAAGCAGTGAGTGGAGCAGTGAACGAGTGAATTAGTGAACCAGTGAAACATAGAGCCCCGCCCGGGAGTTGCCTCGGCGGGGCTCTTTTGTTGTGCTTGGCGGGGCAGGCAGGTTGATTTGAAAACAGCAGAGGCGCCGCCGGGGCGCCTCTGCTGTCGTGCTTAAGCGGCTTGGCGTTAGAAGTACAGCTTCATAGCCAACTGGGTTTGACGTGCCGCTGACGTACCCGAGATACGACCGAAGGAACTGTTGGCATTCCCGAGAACGCCGTCGTTCCAGGTGGTGCCCGGGTTGGTGAACTGCGTGTGGTTGAAGACGTTGTCGCTCTCCATGCGGAACTGGAGACGGACTCGCGAATCGGAAGAGAGGTTGAAGTTTTTGGCCAGGATCATGTTGGTGTTGTTGATTCCTGGACCGTGACCCGGGTTCCGGTGGACATTGCCAAACGTACCGATGGGCTCGTTGGCAAAGCTGGCTTTGGAAACATAGGCATCGCTGGTGCCGTGAGCGACGCTGCGCACGCGAGGATCGGTCTTGACAATCGGGGCGACCTGGTTTGGAGCATCGGGGCAGGGATAGAAGTTGGTGTAGAAGGGGCACCAATCGGAATTGGAGCTGCCGCCCGCGTACGAGACATCGAACGGGAAGCCGGTGGCCGCAGTCACGATGCCGCTAATCTCCCAGCCGGAGACGGCCAGGTTTAGCGGTGAGTACCATGCCCCCGCCGAGTGGAGCGTGGGGGTGATATAGATGGGCGAGAACACGATGCGCTGACGAACATCGTAAGCTGAATCGCCGTAGTTCAACAGCGGGGCAAATTGGTTATAACCACGAGCGCTGCTCTCGCCGAAGCCGGCATTCTCAAAGCTCGAGCCAGTGTCGAGGGCATGTGCGTAGGTGTAGCTGAGTTGGAAGGTGAGGCCGTGGGTCATTCCCTTTTCCACATTTGCCTGCAGGGAGTGGTAGCTTGAGGAGGCTCCGGAATCCACCTGGCCAATATCCAGGATATTCGGATTGTTCAGGAGCGTGTATTGCGGATAGAAATAGCTCTCCAGATAGCCGGAAGTGGCGCAATTTGGGTCGGCAACGCAGGCGGCATGGCCGGCCGGAGTGATGGGGTTGGCGTCGGTGGTGGACTGGTTGTGCCGACCCAGCGAGCCTACGTAGCTGACGCGGGCCACTACCCGCGCTGGTAGTTCGCGCTCGATGCTGAGTTGGAAGTTCTCAGCATAGGGTGCTCGGAAATCGGGGCCAAAGGTGCTCAGATTGTAGATGGGCTCAGCAGCGCCGAAGTCGATACTATCGCCCTTCTTGGGGAAGGTGTAGGGGAATGGATTGGGAACCGAGCCCCCTCCGTTGATGTCTGTAAACGGATTCGCGAAGGCTGCGGTACCGATGAATCCGGCGCCGCTTGTGACAGTGCCAAACGGGAAAGTTTCGAGCGTCTGCAATGCAGACTCTTCCTCGGAGCGGTCATAGTAAATACCGAAGCCGCCGCGAATCGAGAATTTGCCGGGGCTGCCTGATATGCGGCCCCAATCCGGAGCGTAGGCGAAGCCTACGCGCGGCCCAAACTCGCTGTAGCGCGTGGTCGCCTGGCCGCTGTTGGAGCATCCGGGATCTGTGGGGTACACCAGTCCGACGGGTGCATTTGAAAAGACCGCGGACTGCTCGCCCTGGATGACGCAGACAATCCCTTCGCCACCGTATTGGTTATTGTGCAGCGGCGTGTCAATGGAGTAGCCCAAGCCATAGTTGAGGCTGAAGGTATCGGTCAGCTTCCAACTGTCCTGCGCAAAGAAATAATTCAGGAACGCGTCGGCCTGAATGGAAGCGCCGCTGCCCTGGGCATATGTGGCCGGAACTCCCAGCAGGTAGTCGAGTGCGCCGTCGCCGGTTGAGAAAGCGCCGGTGTTCGCGAAACTGAAAGAACCGCTGTTGTTGGCATAGAACGGGTTCGACACATTGAAGCGGCGACCATCGTATCCGATCTTCAGCGTATGACGACCGAAGACCTTCGAGAGGTTGTCATCCAACTGCGCCACCTGATCGATACGGGGCTGAGGTCCGTTGGTGCTGAATCCAAGAGTAAAGCTGGTATCGTTGCCGCTGACCGAGATTGTGGGAACGCTGGCTGCGGCTGCATCCTGGGGGTTGATGTTGAAGCCCAGGCTGGATGGGGCGACGACATTCTGCGGGATGACAGCCTGGTAGTTGAACCGGGTGTAGTGGCCCGCAAAATCGTTCACAGTCGATGAGTTGAACTGGTGAACCCAATCGCCAGTGTACTGGGTGATGGTCTCGACATCCTGGTCGCCGAAGCCCGGAAGCGAGGCGCCGGTAAACGGCAATGTGTCAGCGACGGTCTGCTTGTGAATGATGTAAAGCGCGGTGATTTGATTGGCAGGGTTGAGCGCGTAGTCGATGCGTCCAATGTACTGATTGGCGGTGGTGGTTGTGACAGGGTTGAATGTATAGCCGTACGTTCCGTTGTTCGGCCCGGGAAGATATTTCGAGTCCAGGGCGGTAGCGATCGAGCTGAAGTTTGCCGGGTTGAATACTCCATTGAGGGCGTAGGCGCACTGCGACCAGGTTTCGCCTTCGGTGGTGCAGCCGGTAATTTGTATTGTGGCCGGGATAGCATTGGCCGAATAGTTGCCCCATGTGTCCGTAGGCCCTGGAGCAGAATCCAAGCCAGGTCCATTATCTTCGGCTGAGAAGTTGCCGTTGAGGTTTGCGGAGGTAAACACGCTTGCGCTGCCGCCCGCTTGCGGAACCCTTTGCCGTGTGCCCTGGTAGGCGCCAAAAAAGAACAGCTTATCTTTGAAAATGGGACCGCCGACGGTGCCACCAAAGATATGTTGGTGGTATGGGCTCACTACTCCTTCACCGGTATTTACGTTCTTCTGGAAGTAACTGAGCGTGTTAAGGAATGTGTCGCGATAGAACTCGAAGCCGTCTCCGTGAAACTTGTTGGTACCCGACTTGATAGTGGCGCTGACAATGCCGCCAGAGTTGCGGTCGTACTCCGCGTTCAGCGGACCGTCGATGAGGTTGAACTGGTCAATGGCATCGAGGTTGGGAGCGAGAACAAGCGTGTTGAGCGAGATGTCGTTGGTGTCCGCTCCGTTGATCAGGTATTCCGACTGCTGAGTCTGGCCGCCGCTGACCGAATAGTTTGAGCTGAAGCGGTCACTCGAGGCCTGCACACCCGGGAGGGTCAACTCAAGTCCGGTAAAGGTGCGGTTGATGAGTGGCAATTCCACAATCTGATCGGAATTGACAACGTTATTCAACTGCATGTCGGTGGTATTGACCTGGACGGCATCGGCAGTGACCGAGACGACCTCAGTCGTGTTGCCTACCTCCATCTTGACCGCCTCGACATATTCAGAGTCGATGGTGAGCACGATTCCGGAGGCTGTGAAGGATTTGAATCCGGGGACCGTAACAGTAATGGAATAGGTGCCAACCGGAAGTTGCTGGAAGAGGTAATCGCCATTCGACAGGGACACGGTGGTGTAGTTCACGCCGGTATCCTTGTTTGTGGCAACAATGGTTGCGTGGTTCAGGACCGCGCCGGCCGGATCGGTGACGGTGCCCTTGATTCGCCCGCTGACGTCAGCCGCGAAGGCGCAAAGGGCCACGGCGAAGATGGCGGACAAGAGAGCAATGTTGCGCCAGAGGGACTGAGAAGGCATCTTCGAAGGAGTGACGCTGAACAGACGGGTAAATCGCATGTGGTTCCTCCAAATAAAGGTGTTGGGACCGAAAGCTCCTTCTTTGGGAACTCCGATCCGCTTTTTGTGCCTCAGCATCACGGTGGGGGCCGATTCGCAGAATGAGATTCAAGAAAGGCAGAAGAACGTTAAAACAAGAGATTGGGTCAGGTTTTGACCCTACAGGTTTTTCATGTCGGACGCTGATCCTACCGCGAGATAAGGGGAGGCCCAGTGTTGTGAACACTGCATGACGCGTTCCAATCTCGCCGATGTGGAAAAATAATCTTTATCTTATTGATAAATAAAGGTTTGATGGTGCGATGCGCATAAAGCAGAACTCCATTAAATATGGAATTGTGGAGAATAGGTTGGCTGTATACCAAAAATGGGCATCCTCTCCCGATTTGAGGATGTGCGGCGGAGGGTGAAAAGGGGTGAATAAGAGGTTGTGGAAAATGGCGCTGGGTTTGGTTGAATTGTTGGAGATGCATGCAGCAGGGGCTAAAGCCCAGCCTTTGTTTTGTGGCGTTTGCGGCACGACTAAAGTCGTGCCCTGACACAGAGCGTGGCCAAAGTGGAGTTTTTCCGCAGTATTGAAAGTGGCCGAATGGCTCAGATGCGCATTGGCATCAGGACGTAGCGATACCGGTACTCCGCGTCGGGATCCTCAGGGCGCATTTGGCCGGCGGACTGTGAGTCTTTGAACTCAAGGCGAACTTCGCCCTCATTGCTCAGGGCCTTCAGGAAGTCCAGAATGTAGCCGGAGTTGAACCCGACCACGATGGGGTCGCCGGAATATGGCGTATCGATGGTGTCTTCGCTCTCGCCCGATTCCGTCGAACTTGAGCTGATCTTCAATTCATTGCCTTCCAGGCGCATGCGGATGGCGCCAGAGCGTTCATCGGCAAACTGGGCAACGCGCTGGATGGCCGAGGAAAGCTCGCTCGAGCGGACCACGGCGAACTTGGTGTTGTCGCGGGGCATGACTGCTTCAAAGTTGGGAAATTGGCCGGAAAGCTTGCGGGTGCTGAGGGTGCGGTGGCCAACGCGGAAGAATAGGGTGTGCTCGTCGTCGGCAAACTCTACCTTGTCGGCCTCGGAATTGTTGAGCAACTGCTGCAGCTCCTGGAGGGCCTTGCGGGGAATGAGCACACGTTTTTCGCCGCTGATGCCTTCGAGCAGCTCGTTTGGCTTTTCGACAAATGAAAGCCGGTGCCCGTCGGTGGCGACCATGGCCAGCGACTCCGACTTGATGACCAGGAGAGCGCCGTTGAGCGTGTAGCGGGACTCTTCGTTGGAAATGGCAAAGATAGTGCGGGCGATGAGAGTCTTGAGGGCGACGGACGAGATGCTGGTGGTGGGGACAGCGGGAAACTCCGGGACCTGAGGGTAATTGGCGCGGGCCATGCCCACCATTTTGGTGTTGGATCGGCCGCAGCGAATTTGTACCCAGTGGTTGTCGAGCAGCTTGATGGAGATGTCGCCGTCGGGCAGTAACTTGATGTAGTCGTAGAGTTTGCGCGCGGGAATGGTGCAGGCGCCGGCTTTTTTAACTTTGGCTTCGGCGCTGGTTTTAATGGCCTGGTCGAGGTCGGTGGCGGTAATGCTGAGCCGCTCACCTTCGGCCTCGATGAGGAAATTGGAAAGGATCGGAATCGTGGTCTTGCGCTCGACCACGCCTTGCGTCGCGGTAAGCTCCTTCACCAAGTCCTGGCGGCTTACGGTAATTTCCATCGCTGCCCCCTGCACGGCCGGCTTCTCAACTTCAGTTTCCACGATCGGCATTGGTTCACCCTCGCTTCAGAAGCCGGATTCCCGCACTGGCCACACTCTACAACACATTGCGCTCAGGCGGAAGTGGCTTTCTTTTCTACTTTTTGATTGTATGCATCTCAGGTGAAGTATGCGCGTGGAAAACAAGGCTCGTTATCTGAATTCCCGGGGTTTCGTTTTGGGGAGTTCAGGGAGGAAGGGTGGGGTGGGGGTTCAGGCGGTAGCGCAGGCGGTTGGGATGGCTAGCTCCGATGGCTGGAGTGGTGGGTGCGACGGTAGAGGGAAACGTATATGTATTTAAGAAAAAAGATAGTAGTACCCGTAGTTCGGTTCGGAAAAGTGGAAAGTTGGCATAAATAAAGGTAAAAGAAGCGGTTAGCAGAGTGCGGAGTTTTCTAAAACAGAGCTGTGCAAAGCTGGATTATTGGAAAAGTGGTTACTGCGGGGGTGGATGCGACCCGCAATTCCCACGTCTCCCACAGCGTGCACGAAAAGGGCTGTGCAAAGCCGGTGCGTTGTGTGCAGAGGGTGGCGAAACCCTCTCAGGGCAGCGGGTTGGAAAAGGCGTGCGATCCACAGGAGACTTGCGTTCCACAACTTCCACAGCTAGGAACATGAGGAGCAGGCGGGTGGCTTTTGCGTGGTGCGTTCCCTTGGAGGGATGTGAGTGGAGGCTGTTCCCGTTTAAGTACGAGGGCACAGTTGAGAGGCGAACGACAGCAGAAGCAGAGGCGCATCGGTCCTAGAATCGAGTGCAGGGAATCAAGTGCGGGGGTATTGGCGATGGCGATCGACGTTTCAAGCCTGGAAGACCAACTCCTGCACACTTCAAAGGAGAGCGCCGCGGGGCACGAGTTTTGCGATGCGATTTCAGAGTTGGCGAGAACGGGGCGGTTTCGACAATTGAGGAACGTATTGCCCGCTGTTGTGTACGACGAGCTGTGGATACGCTTTCAACAGGATTCTGAAGCTTTTGTTGTGGGATGGCGAAGACTCGCAGACGAGATGCGACAAGGCTTTATCGAGCATGCTCGCCAGCGCCTGACATCGCTTACGCGACTGCAACCGGTTCGTGAGAACGCTGAGACGCCGGCCTGGCAGGAGATTCAACGGGCTCTCGATGGCGAACAGAACGATCTGCTGCGGACAGCCTTCGCGCTGGAGCTTCTGCAAATGGTGGAGCCGGCAGTGCGGCGGGCGACTCACCTGAGGGAATGTGTGGTGGGCGCTGCCAGCTCAGAAGAGGCGGGCCGCTATCTGGATGAAGCGACGCGCTGCTATTTTTTTGGCTTGTTTACGGCCTGCGCCGTGATGTGCCGTTCGGTGCTGGAGGAGGCGATCAAGCAGAAGCTCCCGGCGGGCCTGACGCGGCTGGTTCGCACCCGGTATCGAAACGCCGCTACCCTGGGGAATCTTCTGCACGAAGTCAATAATAATCTGCAACTTACAGGCATTGACGTGGAGTTTCCGCGCGTCGCCAACCAGGTGAACGATGCCGGCAAAAGAGCTGTTCATCAAGGCCTTCTGACCGAAGACGAAGCGCGGGCTTGCCTGCAGGATGCTCGGGAAGCATTGCAACTGCTGCTGCGGCATTGAGAAGAGCCCTCGCGCGAAGTTGGTGAAGGCCTTTTATACTAGTCATTCCATGTCTTAT
>Ga0302195_10002319_pt1 | contig 15038 bp, 11 predicted proteins | sample II_Bog_N1_2_FD_198778 | JGI IMG/M metagenome (GOLD analysis project Ga0302195, IMG submission 198778) | Peat permafrost microbial communities from Stordalen Mire near Abisko, Sweden - II_Bog_N1_2 | ecosystem: Environmental > Terrestrial > Soil > Wetlands > Peat | place: Sweden: Abisko...
CTTGATCTGCTTGGGCTGCGATTCGGCCTTCTTGGCCAGCTCCAGCTTCAGGACGCCCGCATGGTAGCCGGCCTTTACGCTTTCCGTGTCCACGGACGTGGGCAGCGTGAAGGCGCGGAAGAAGCTGCCGTAGCGGCGCTCGATGCGGTGGAAGTTCTGCTCCTTCTCCTCGGCCTCGAACTTGCGCTCGCCCTTGACGGTCAGGGTCTGGTTTTCCACGCGGATGTCGAGGTCCTTCTCTTCAATGCCCGGAACTTCGAGCTTGAGCACGACCTTCTGCGCATCCTCATAGATGTCTACCGCAGGCACAAAGCTGGCAGCGGTTACCGGTTCGTCTCCGTCGTTCATCTCGCGAAACAGGGAGTTGACGCGATTCTGCAAAGTTGCAACATCCCGGAAGGGGTACCAACGAGTAATTGTCATAAATCTTATCCTCCAGATGGATATTTGGATTTTGGGCTGGGGTATGAGTCCCAGCCGCTCAATCAATCTGACGAAATAATAGCATAAACGATTCATAAAATATGAGTGATTTAGACTAATATTTTAGATGTGGTTATAACTTATTCATTATCAATGCGTTGAACTGTCTGGAAGACCTGGAATCTCTCCGCTTTCCTCAAGCGGGCATCAGGATCGGAGCGGTGAGGCTCGTTGTCGACTGTTGGCCGATGACCAGGCGGGTGAGGGTAAGCACGGTTATGTCGTCGTCCTGGCCAAAGTCCACGGCAGCTTCGGTAGCCCTGGCGGCGTCCGGCCGGGTGGCGAAGAGCGCATCTACGCGAGCAAAGCTGAACAGCTCGCCGCTTGGGCTGCGTGCCTCGAGCAGGCCGTCGGTATAGAGCGAGAAGTGATCGCCCTCGCCAAGGTCAAAGGCCAACTCGGTGTATTGAGCGTCGGCGGTGAGGCCAAGCGGCAGCGCCCCTGGCAAGTCCAGTTCGCGATCGTTCAGGAACGGCGCAGGGTGTCCGGCGCTGGCAACCACACAGTGGCCGTTGGGCGCCAGAATCATGGCCATGCAGGTGGTAAATCCCCCTTGCATGCGTCCCCAGAGGCGCTGGTTGAGTTCGGCCAGCAATTCGGCAGGCCGTGGGGCAAACTTGGCCAGGGTACGCACCGCGCCAACAATCAAGGACACGGTCATGGCCGCCTTGAGGCCTTTGCCGCTCACGTCCCCCAGCAGAACAAGGGTACAGCCGCGGTACTGGCCATCGAGCGGAATGATCTGAAAGAAGTCGCCGCCCACTTCCTGCGCCGGCCGGTAGGCGCTGGTGACGGCGTAGCCCGGAACCTCCGGCAACGTATCCGGGATCAGCACCTGCTGCAGTTCGCGCGCGCTCTTGAATTCCTGCTCCAGCTTACCCTGGCGGCGCATTGTCTCCTGCATGTAGCGATAGACGGCGTACACAATGGCGAACAGCAGAAAGGTCTCGCAGATGGTCTGTGGGGTAAACGAGTTGCCATTGAGGTAAAAAAGAGGAGCGGCAATCGTGTTGGAGATGGTCCAGTGCGTATAGCGGCTGCCCTGCTCCAGCGCTATTCGCGCCACAAAGATCATGTTGGTGAGGAATGCCATTCCGGCCACCAGCCACCGCGCCGAGTCCAGCCGCTTGCGCAGCACCAGCGCCAGCAGAACGAGTGTAATCGGAAGGGCATCGGCAACGGTATAAATTGCCGTCAGAGTGCCATCCGCCGCCTGGACCCAGGACACAAGCCAGGGAGATCCCCAATCAACAAAGGTCAGCAGGCCGTCCAGAGTCTCAGTGGTGACTGCGATAACCGCCAGTACCCACGTCAGGCGGCGAATGCGTGGATTTTCGTCTAGTTTCAGCAAATACAGAAGCAGGAACCAAAGGCCCACATTCGACAGGCCCAGAAACGGCTGCAAAATGCCAAGCGCGAGGTTGTAAGACCAGGGCAGGCGCAGGCCAACCAAAATCGTTCCAACCATCTTTGCGCCGGAGTAAGTGGCCATGGCCAGCAACACATGCTGGGACCTGTTCCGCATCCAGGCAAGCAGGCTCAGCAGAAACACCAGCGCGTTCAGGGAATCGAGTCCGAAACTGTACTGCAGCCTGCGCAGCCACGCATAATCCAACTCCGCCTTGCGGGCCCCAATCGCCGCGGGCCCACCGATCTCGGGCGCGGCGGTGAAGCCGCCAATCAGGTCCGAATCAAAGGATTCAAGCGGCGCTTTCCACACGCGCACCGCCAAGACTCCATCTCGCGCCTGCCCCATTCCAAAAGTCTGCGCTCCCTGCGCCCAATACCAATCCGGATAGGGAGGCATCTTGCCGTTGTGAGCAATCAACTGCCCGTTCCAATAGATCTCGTATACGTCCTGGACGTTCTGAAGCAGAAGAGCAAACTCGGGCGATGCGCCGGGCGCTGGATCGATGTGCAGGCGCAGCCTGTACCAGCCGAAGCCCACGTACGCTGGATGCCCCTGCGCGCCCCACGGCTTCTCCGCCGTCAACTGCTCCCATCCATTCAAGCCGGTTGAGTCTGCGGTCTCTGGCCGTGCCCAGGATGCGTCGTCGCCGACGTGAAACTGCCACGGGCCGCTCAGCGTCGTTGTGCCCTTGCCCAGGCCTTCGACCTTGAGGGAAGGCTCGGCAGGCTGCACCGCGGCGCGGGCTGGAACAGCGGCGAAAACAGCAAAAGACAATCCTGCTAAAAGACGGAACGCAAGGGGAAGCTGGCGCATTTCAAAAGCATACTCCGCTGTTTCTGAAGACGATAGAACTAATTTCGAGGCGCCCCCGGAATTCTGCCAGGGCATCGGGATGCCGTAATGACTTGAGGAACGGGCGCGCCTTTTACAATCCAGAATAGATGGGAGAGCTCACCAACTTATTTCATCTGGTCGACTGGCGCTGGGTGTGGCTCACCGTGGCGGCCTTCCTAGCCGGCGTGCTGAACGCGGTGGCCGGCGGCGGCTCGTTCCTGCTTTTTCCCGCCATGCTGGGGATGAAGATGCTGCCGGTCCAGGCCAACGCCACCAATACTGTTGCGCTGTGGCCGGGCCAGCTCACCTCGATTGCAGCCTACCGCGACGATATCCGCAAGAACCTGCGCCTTGCCTTTCCCATGGGCCTGGCGGGGCTGCTGGGCGGAACAGCCGGAGCGGTGGTGCTGCTGAACACGCCGCAAACGACGTTCCTGCGCCTGGTGCCCTGGCTTCTGCTGGTGGCGGCCACCATCTTTGCTCTCAGCGGGCCGGTCGCGCGTTGGCTTGAGCGCCGCCAGCAGGCTCGCCGGGTGGACGCGGATTCAGTGACGGCGCGTGGTCCTCGGCGGCTGCCGCTTTTCCTTCTCACCATTGTGGTCTGCTTCTATATTGGCTACTTCGGCGCAGGGGCGGGCTTTCTGATTATCACGCTGCTTTCGCTGTTCGGTTTTCAGGATCTGAACGAGATCAACGCTCTGAAAGTGGTTTCGACCACGATGGCCAACGGCGTCGCGTTTGTCATTTTCGTGGTGGATGGCCAGGTTGAATGGCACTATTGCCTGCTGGCCATGGTCGTCTGTGCTGTTGGCGGATATACCTCGGCGCGCTTCGCGCGCATGGTGCCACAGCGGGTGCTGCGCGGCCTGGTGATTCTTATTGGGTTCTCGATGGCGGGGTGGTTTTTTGTGAAGGGGCAGTGAGTGGGGGACAGTTTTCAGTTGTAAGTTGTCAGTTGTAAGTTGAAGTGCGCCGCGGTCTACGTGGCGGCAATTTCATCGACAACTGAAAACTGACAACTTACAACTTACAACTTGCAACGTACAACTACAATAGAGCCATGAGCCATGAAGGCATTCGCTTTGTCGATAAGGAACGCGCGGCGCGGGAGACTGAGGCTGACCAGCCGCTGCCTCGCATCGCCGTAACGCCGGAGAAGGTGCGCGTGCTGCTGACCGAGGGCAAGGGGTTGGAGATCGACTGGGTTGACGGCCACCGCAGCGCCTGGAGCTTTGCCTGGCTGCGCGATGCTTGCCCTTGCGCCACATGCAACGAGGAGCGTTCGCAGCAGGGCCGCAAGCCTGGCCAGCCGAAGCCAAAGCCAACCGCCGTGCTGCCCATGTACACCGCGCCGCCCAAGCCCGCCAGCGCACATGCGGTGGGCCGCTATGCGCTTCAGTTCAACTGGCAGGACGGCCATACCGCCGGCATCTATTCGTGGGAGTATTTGCGGCGTGTTTGCCAGTGCCGCGAATGCACGTTTGCGGCTGAGGAAGGTGTGGGGACGCCGAATTAGCCCCTTGCCGATTCACCAACGCATTTCGACTTTTACTCGCAAATGACGAAGGGCCTTGTCGTCCTTTACTGCGCAGGCGGGGCCGGCGGCTGCTTGGGCGCGGGCGGGGGTTGCGGGGTCTTGGGCTTGGAGGCTTCCTGCTTCTTGGAAGGCGCAAGAATCGCGTGCAGGATCGTGCCTTCCATGCGGGGCATGAATTCCACAATCCCGTTATCGCCAATATCCTGTATCAGGCGGTTGATGATGGCATAGCCCAGCTCGCGGTGAGCCATTTGGCGGCCGCGGAAGCGCAGGCTCGCCTTTACCTTGTCGCCGTCGACCAGGAAGCGCACCGCCTGGTTCTTCTTGGTCTGGTAGTCGTGTTCGTCCACGGTCACGGAGAACTTGACCTCTTTGACGACGATCACTTTTTGCTTCTTGCGGGCGGCGCGTTCGCTCTTGTCTTTCTCGTAGAGGAAGCGGCCGTAGTCCTGAATGCGGCAGACCGGTGGAATCGCGTTGGGCGACACTTCGACCAGGTCGAGGCCGCGTTCGCGGGCCATTCTCAGCGCCTCAAAGGGCGGCAGAATGCCAAGTTGTTCGCCGTTTTCGTCGATGACGCGGATTTCGCGCGCGCGAATTCTATCGTTGATGCGAATAAAGGACTTTGCGGAACGCTTGTCGAGTGCGATGGTACTCCTCCAAAAGTCGTCGGTGCCCGCCTCCGGGGTTTTCCGGATTCGCCGCGGGTACACGAGCGCACACTGAGTATAGCATTGGCATGGCTGGGCTGAATGCACGCACCCCGGCGAGTTTTTCTAGGTTACCGCCAGTAGCGATCCCTGTGCGGTGAATCCGCTAACCGTGACGCGGACAAGCCGATTGGAATCGAGCCGGCCATCGATCTCGACAGGGAGAAAGTTCTCAGTCAGCGCGGACGTCCGCCCACTTGCCTGTAACTCCGGGGAAGAATGCAGCGTGATCGCTTGAAGTTGCTTGCCGACAAATTGCTTGCGGTGTGACCGGCTCTTTTCCTCAGCCAGGACGCGCAGCGCCGTCATTCGCTCGACCACAATCTCAGGTCGGACGGGGTTCTCGGAATGCAGCGCCCAGGCCCGCGTACCGGGACGAGGCGAAAACGGAAACAGATGCAGATACCCGAACGGCAGCGCCCGCACCATTTCGAGCGTCTCTTCGAATTCGGCGTCGGTTTCGCCTGGGAACCCTGCCATGACATCCGCACCCAGCGTCAGGTGCGGGCCGGCTGCTTCCAGCAGTTCCGCGACCTTTTCAGCGTAGTGCCAGGGCCGGTAGCGCCGGTGCATGCGCCGCAGGACGGCGTCGGAGCCGGATTGCAGAGGCAGATGCGCGTGCCGGGCGAGCCGCGTTCCCCCAAACTCGGCCATCAGCCCGATAAGATCCCTGTCCCAATCCATGGGCTCAATGGAGCTGAGACGCAGGCGAGGCAGGCCCGTATCGCTGAAAATCCTGCGCACCAGGGTCGCCAGAGTCCATCGCCCCGAGCCGTTATCGCCGGCAGGAAATACACCATGCAGATCCCTGCCCCATCGACCCAGATTGATCCCCGAAAGGACCAACTCGTTGCCCCCGGCTTCGACAAATCCCTCCACTTGGTTGAGAATCTTTTCGGGATGCAAACTCCTTGACGAGCCGCGGGTTTGTGGAATGACGCAGAAGGTACACCGGTTTCCGCAGCCTTCCTGAATCTTCAGGTTGGGCCGCGTCTGTATCCCGGGGAGGGTTTGGCCCTCCTCAAGAAACGAGTGTGCAAAACGGTCGTCCGCCCAGACGGGAACGCCGCCAATCAGCATGGAGGAAACGCTTACTATGGTGGCCTGTCCAGCGGGGGCAGGTTCGAAAGACGGCTCGCGAGCCGGACTCACGCGGACTAGGCCGAGGGTAATCTCCGGAGCCAGCGCCTTGTGGCTGTTGCCCACCACCGCGGCCACGCCGGCCAATCCTGCGATCTCCTCCGGCGCCCGCTGCGCATAGCAGCCTGTCACCAGAATCCGGGCTGCTGGATTGAGCCGGTGCGCCCTGCGGATGAAGGACCGCGCGGACCGGTCGGCCTCCGCCGTGACGCTGCAGGTGTTCACCACCACCACATCGGCCGCAGAGAGGACGCGCTCGGAAAGTCCAGCGGCGCGCAGCCGGTCGCTCACCGCTTCGCCGTCTGCTCGGGCGGCCCTGCAACCGAAGTTCTCTACGTGAAATCCCGGCATAGATTAAGTTTACGGCTTCCCGGATCTACTGTGAGGGAGCAGAATATCGCCTTCGATATACTAGGGAGTGGTAGCGCTTCTCGAAGGTCTCTTCCCTGGTAAATGCAAACCTCGAACACTGCAATCGCTCCATCCTCACCCTCCGTCGCCAGGGCAGGCGGAACTCGGCAGATTCTCGGATTTGTCTACTTTACGTTTATTGTTTACCTCTCCATTGGGCTGCCGCTGGCAGTTTTGCCGCCGTATGTTCACTGCCGCATGGGGTTCAGCGCGGCGCTGGCCGGCCTGGTCATCAGCATCCAGTACATTGCCACTCTGCTTAGCCGCCCCTGGGCCGGGCGCATCTCCGACCGCGCCGGCGCCAAGGTCTCAGTGCTGTGGGGTATGGCGATTTGCACTTTCAGCGGCGCGTTCCTGGTGGTTGCGGCCGCATTGCACTTCAGCCCCTGGCTCAGCTTTTCCGCACTAATTGCCAGCCGTCTGGCGCTGGGAGTAGGGGAGAGCCTTGGCTCCACTGGCGCCACTTTATGGGGCATCACCAGCGCCGGACAGGAGTACACCGCCAAGGTCATCTCGTTCAACGGCATCAGCACCTATGGCGCCATGGCGCTGGGTGCTCCGCTGGGCGTGAAGATGGATCAATACTGGGGATTGGCTTCGATCGGCCTGGTAACGATGCTTGTCGGCGCCTTCAGCCTGGTGGTTGCACTCCGCAAGAGCCCGGTGCGCGTGGCGCGCGGGGAGCACCTTCCGTTCAGCAGCGTGCTATGGCGTGTGGCGCCGCATGGCATGGCGCTCGCGCTTGGCGGCGTGGGCTACAGCGTGCTGGCCACCTTTGTAACGCTGTTTTACGCCAGCCGCCATTGGGACTCGGCAGCCCTGTGCCTGAGCGCGTTTGGCGTGGCCTTTATCGGTGCTCGCCTGCTGTTTATCCGGGCTATCAACCGGTTTGGCGGCTACGCGGTGGGGATGGCCTGCCTGTCGGTCGAGTCCCTGGGGTTGGTCCTGTTGTGGACCGCGGTTTCCCCGTTTCAAGCGCTTGCCGGCGCGGCACTGGCGGGATTTGGCTTCTCGCTTGTCTTTCCCGCGCTGGGCGTGGAGGCCGTGAAGCGCATCACGGAGAACAATCGAGGGACGGCGCTCGGCGTCTACACAGCATTCTCCGACGTGTCTTTCTTCCTGGTGGGTCCGCTGGCCGGAGCAGTGATAGGCGTCTACGGCTATGCGAGCGTGTTCCTGTTTGCGCTGATCAGCGTTCTGGTTTCGCTGGGGATTGTGATTGTGCTGCGGCAGATGCAGAAGGACTGATTGTGTGCGAAACCCGAAAGGCGGCAATCAGCACACTGGTCAGCCGGCCTTGGCGCTGTTTGGATTCGCGAATGTGTCTTCGTTGCCCGCTTGGGTCCGGTCCAAACAGGCGAAGTCCTTCTCGATCGCGATTGCCAACTGGCCGCATCCCGCGTCAACGGCACCATAAATCCCCACCTGCTCCGTGTCAGCCCATTTGCGAACACTCTCTGCGGAGAGCACGAGTGTAACTTCCTGAGGCCGGTAGCGCACTGTTATCTCTTTTTCTGACTCGGCAAGTTCCAGCGCATACGTGAGTTTCGCATCTGGATCGGGCGTGAAGTGGATAACCTCCTCGATTCGTCCAGCACTCAGCAGACGCTCCATCTCCGATGGCGACACACGGAGCCGTAACGAGTTACCCTTGATTCGCAGCTTCATTTGGCTTTCCTTTGCAGCTTTGTGGACGCCGGGGTGAACGCTCGGCTCCCTATTCTCAGATGCTATCAAGGAAAGGGAGTCATCCCGGACATCGCTTGACTTCAAAAGAGCATGCCAACCGTTCAGCCTTGACAGATTGATTTGAGTAATTCAACGTCAAGTTGGTACGGCAGGCCGGAGCAAGAATGCGCGCACCAGAGCGAAGTGTCGAGCTGACGCAGGTTACGGAGTGGGAAGATGGGCGCGTTCGCTTGCTGCAAGACTCCCTGGCCGCCGAAGAGCCTCTTGAGATTCGGGTTGGTGGCATCCCGTTTACGGTGACAATGCGGACCCCGGGGCATGACATCGAGCTGGCGGCCGGATTTCTGCTGACGGAAGGGATCATTCAGTCTTCAGACCAGATTGCCGGCCTTCGCGCGGTAACACCGGAAAACGGACTGAGAAGCAACGTCGTGGAGGTCGAGTTGAAGGATACGGAATTCGATTCCGTTGGCCTTCAGCGCAACTTTTTCGCCGCATCCAGTTGCGGCATCTGCGGCAAAGCGTCCATTGAGGCAATTCGGGTCCGCGGCTTGAAGGCGCTCGATACCGATTTCCGCTTCGATCCTGAGGTTCTTTGCCGGTTACCGGAGACTCTCCGGTCGGAACAGGCGGTTTTCAGACGGACCGGCGGCCTGCATGCGGCGGCGCTGTTTGACTCGAGCGGCAATCTGCTGGCCCTGCGCGAGGACATCGGCCGGCACAACGCGGTCGACAAAATCGTGGGATGGGCGCTGTTGCAAAACAGGCTGCCGCTATCCCGGCATGTGATGCTGGTGAGCGGCAGAGGCGGCTTTGAGATTGTTCAAAAGGCGCTGGCGGCGGGGATACCGGTTCTGGCGTCGGTTTCTGCGCCATCGAGCCTTGCGGTGAAGCTGGCCCGCGAGTTGGGATTGACGCTGATTGGATTTTTGCGCGGATGGCGGTTTGTCATTTATTCGTGCGAGTTTCGGTGCGTCGGCCCGAAGGATGCTCGATAGGGACGCGCTCCGGGCCGGCTCTTTGCCAAAAGCCTGAGCGGCCAAGCAGGTCTTGTTAACATGTCAGCCATCGTTTTAACGAAGAATTAACGATGGTATCGCGATGACTGCAAGAAAACACTTTACGATTCTGCTGCCTGCGTACTAACATCCCGAATCAGTCACAGAAAACCGGTTCCCCATGTCAATCACAATCAACGGTAGGCCCCAGGCCATCCAACCGGGCGAACGCCTGATCGACGCTATTAACGGCAGCGGCGTCGCCATTCCACAGGTCTGCTATCACCCTCAATTAGGGCCGATTCAAACCTGCGACACCTGCATGGTGGAGGTGGACGGCAAGCTGGTAAGGGCCTGTGGCACGGTCGCGGCGGATGGAATGAGTGTGGTTACTTCCTCGCCGCGCGCAGATGCGGCGCAGCGCGAAGCCTTTGACCGTATCCTCGGCAATCATCTGCTTTATTGCACCGTTTGCGATAACAGCAATGGTAACTGCACGGTGCATAACACCACCAAACTGCTGGCGGTTGAACACCAGGAGATTCCGTACAAGGCAAAGCCGTATGAAGTGGACATGTCGAATCCCTTCTATCGGTACGATCCCGACCAGTGCATCCTGTGCGGACGCTGCGTGGAGGCCTGTCAGAATTTGCAAGTGAATGAAACACTGAGCATCGATTGGGAGAACGCCCATCCCCGAGTGTTATGGGACGGCGGCGCGCCGATCGGAGAATCGAGTTGCGTTTCCTGCGGCCACTGCGTCACCGTTTGCCCATGCAACGCGCTGATGGAAAAGTCCATGCTTGGCGAGGCGGGCTACTTTACGGCTCTGCCCAAGCCCGCGCTCAACGGCATGATCGATGTGGTGAAGGGGATTGAACCGGAGCTTGGGTATGGCGCCATTCTTCAGCTTTCTGAAGTGGAAGCAGCCATGCGCGAATCGCATATCAAGCGCACCAAGACCGTTTGCACTTATTGCGGAGTCGGCTGCAGTTTCGATATTTGGACGAAGGACCGGCACATTCTGAAGGTGGAACCGGCCCATGGAGCGGCGAACGGCGTTTCGACGTGTATCAAGGGTAAGTTCGGCTGGGACTATGTGAACAGTCCCGACCGGCTGACCAAGCCGCTTATTCGCGAAGGCGATGGATTTCGCGAAGCTTCCTGGGATGAGGCTCTAACTCTTGTAGCGCGCAAATTCGCCGAAATCAAAGCAGCTACAGGCCCTGACTCGCTGGCCTTTATATCTTCTTCGAAATGCACCAACGAAGAAAGCTATCTGATGCAAAAGCTGGCCAGGGCAGTTATCGGGACCAATAACATGGATAACTGCTCCCGCTATTGCCAGGCGCCCGCGACAACGGGGCTGTTTCGCACGGTTGGTTACGGCGGCGACTCCGGCTCAATCTCCGACATAGAGCAGGCCGGACTGGTGCTGATCATTGGCAGCAACACCGCCGAAAGCCATCCTGTGCTGGCTACGCGCGTTAAGCGCTCGCATAAGTTGCGCGGCCAGAAGCTGATCGTCAGCGACCTGCGCGAGAACGAGATGGCGCGTCGCGCGGATGTATTTTTGCATCCCCGTCCGGGCACTGATCTTTTCTGGCTCTCGGCAGTTACAAAGTACATTCTCGACAACGGGCTGGCCAACCAGGCATTCATCGATAAGTGGGTCAACGGCGCAGAGGAATACAAGAAAAGCCTCGAACCGTTCACGCTGGAAATGGCCAGCCAGCGCACTGGATTGACCATTGAAACGCTGATCAAAGTTGCGCACATGATCGCGGAGGCCGATGGTGTCTGCGTCCTGTGGGCCATGGGAGTGACGCAGCACGTAATGGGTTCCGACACGTCGACGGCGATCTCCAATCTGCTGCTTGCGACGGGAAACTATATGCGGCCGGGAACAGGCGCGTATCCCCTGCGCGGACATAACAACGTTCAGGGAGCCAGCGACCATGGAGCCATGCCCGCGTTTTTCCCTGGCTACCAGAAGGTAGACGATCCGGTCATCCGGGCCAAGTTTGAAAAAGCATGGAACGTTACCTTGCCGCCCCAGCCAGGGCTCGATAACCACCTGATGATTGACGCCATTCACGACGGCCGCCTGAAGAGCATGTATGTGTTTGGGGAAGAGATGAGCCTGGTCGATTCAAACGCAAATTATGTAGCGAGTGCGTTGTCGAAACTGGACTTCTTTGTAATGCAGGAAATCTTCTTCACCGAGACCTGCAGATTTGCCGATGTTATCCTTCCTGGAGCCCCGAGCCTGGAGAAAGAAGGCACCTTCACAAGCACCGAGAGGCGTATTCAGCGACTCTATCAGGTGTTTGAGCCGCTGGATGAGAGCCGTCCCGACTGGGAGATTATTCAGGACATAGCCAACCGGCTCGGAGCGGGCTGGAAATACGAGCATCCTTCCGAGATATATAGGGAGATAGCTCCACTTACTCCATTGATGGCTGGAGTTACTTATGAACGGCTGGAAGGTTATAAGTCGCTGCAATGGCCCGTGGCTGAAGATGGCAGCGACCAGCCGCTGCTTTATACAAAGCAGTTCAAAACACCCGACGGCAAGGCCGTGTTCTTCCCGGTTCCATGGTCGGAACCATCCGATCAACAGGACGCACAATACGATCTGCATCTGAATAATGGGCGCCTTCTGGAACATTTCCACGAAGGGAACATGACTTATCGCACTGAGGGCATCCGCGAGAAGACCCCGTGTACGTTTGTTGAGGTCTCGCCCGAGCTTGCCGCGGATCGGGGAATCGAGACGGGGAGCTGGGTTCAGCTCACCTCGCGCTATGGCAAGGTGCGCGCACAGGCGGTTATTACGACGCGGGTTACTGGAAGAGAACTGTATATGCCGATGAACTCTGTCGAGGAGCCGGTGAACCGGCTTACCAGCAGTTATACGGATAAAGTAACTCATACACCGGCTTATAAGGAGGCTTCCGTCCATCTGAAAGTCCTGGAAAAGGTTGGCGAGAATCCGCTGCCGCGCACTAACTCCCGCTTTGGACATCCGACGCCTCAGAATGGCGTCGAGGTGGAACGCAAGTGGAAGCGAAAGGATTACCGGGAACCCGGGGTTCAATTGGTTCAGATTCAGACCCGCTAGCCACATTGGCAAGCAAGGAAAGCAAAGATGGCCCGACCGATATCTCTTGAGTTACCGCCGCGCGATCCTCGCGAAGAGTTGCGCAAGCGGCTCGATGAAGCGCCCGTTGAGCACGCGGAGGCATTGCTTGAATCGTACGAGTTATTGCAAGAACTCCATGACCACGGCGTATTTCAATTTTTGCGCGGCGCGCTGGGGGCGAGCGACAAACTGGTTGAAGCAGCGGTGGATGCGGCCAAGTCGGACGAATCGGTGCGCGCGATTCGTAACGCTATTATTCTCGGGAAGATGCTGGGGTCGATCAATCCGGAGGTACTGCAGTGCTTTGCCGCGGCCACCACCGAAACGCTTGGGTGCTACCAGCAACCGATCATTGAACCGCCGGGACTTTTCGCGCTGCTCAACCAATTCCGTCACAAAGAACTGCGCAGAAGCATGGCGCTCATCAATCGTTTTCTTGAAACTCTCGGAAATCAGATCAAGGTGCGCGGGAGTTGTAAGTAACTGTTAAAGCATTGAACGAGCCTTGGAGGGAATGTATGTCAACTACGAATCGCTGGGGACTAGCAGCAGCGGGCTTTCTTATGCAGATGTCGCTGGGCGCAGTGTACGCGTGGAGCGTCTTTCGCAACCCTCTCACAAAACAGTTTCACTGGTCGATCGCGGATGTAACACTGACCTTCACAATCTGCATCTTTGTCCTGGGCATCGCCGCCTTCTTTGGTGGTCTGTGGCTGAATAAGAGGGGACCCCGCATAGTCGCGCTAACTGGCGGATTTTTGTATGGCCTCGGCGTATTTCTGGCCAGCTTCTCGGCCGATAAACTCTGGTGGCTATATCTGAGCTATGGAGTTATCGGGGGAATCGGACTGGGATTTGGATATATCGTTCCGATTGCTGTGCTGGTGAAGTGGTTCCCCGATAAGAGGGGACTTATAACTGGAATTGCCGTGGGCGGATTCGGCGCCGGTGCACTTGTAACTGCTCCATTGGCGACTCAACTCATTAAGACCGTAGGCGTGTTAACAACATTTGCCTATCTCGGCATTGGTTATCTGGTGGTTAGCATGGCTACCGGCTACTTTATGCAGAACCCGCCGGATGGATGGAAACCGGCAGGCTGGGCTCCGAGCGCAATTCAGACCAAACAGCGCGCGGCAAAAGACTATACGCTGGGCGGGGCGTTGAAGACGTGGCAATGGTGGGCGCTGTGGTTGCTCCTATTCCTCAACGTTTCGGCAGGCATCTCGCTTATCTCGCAGGAGTCGCCGATGTTTCAGGAGATTGCGAAAGTCAGCGCCGCGGTGGCCGCGGGCATGGTGGGCGTCGTTGCCATAGGCAATGCCGTAGGGCGCATCTTCTGGGCGTGGACTTCCGACGCGATCACTCGCCGATGGACCTTTGCGACGATGTTTCTGGTTCAGGTGGGATTGTTCTGGACGTTTCCCAGCATCCCTTCGGCTTCGATACTTACGGTTGTTTCGTTCGTAATTCTGATGTGCTATGGCGGAGGATTTGGCACCATGCCGGCATTCGCAGCCGACTACTTCGGCTCGAAGAATGTCGGTCCTATTTATGGTCTTATGCTGACCGCTTGGGGATGCGCAAGCGCATTCGGTCCGCTGCTCATTGCTCACCTGCGTCAGTCGAGCGGATCCTATGTCAGCGGTCTACACGTTATTGCGGGCATCATGGCATTGTCGGTGTTGTTGCCTATTTTCGTCTCGCCGCCGAAAGCGCAGCGAAGTTGAGATCGGCAGGAAGCAGGTAGAACTCTCCTCATAAACGGGGCGGTTGAGGGTTGTGCTTTCCCACCCATTCGCAAAAAAGCGCGAATGGATGGGTCACGGTGCATTTGTGGTACATTCAGGGCGTAACTCGCTTCGCGAGTCGTGATGCTCCTTAAAAGCTCTTGCGGCGTTCGGCCAGATCGTGCGAGATGGTCATGTTGAGCTTCATGCTGATGCCGTAGAAGATGAGGCAAACGGCAGCGGCAAGGAAGGCTGCACCAGAGTAGACAGAAGCTGTGAGGCGAATCCCTTCGAGAGAGTGGGCGGACTGTATGGCGGCCGTGGAGGAGTAGCCATAGAGTTCGAGCAGCCAACTGCAAATGAAGCCGCCAAGTGCGACACCGACCCACAAAGCAAAAACGACTGCGGACGTAACTGTACCAGTGGCGCGGCGGCCGGTCTTCCACTCGCCGAAGTCGGCAACGTCGCCCATCATGGACCAGAGCACGGGACCGGAGCATCCGAAGCAGAACTGGCGCAGAACTTCAAGCCCGATAATGGGCACGGTTGCCGCGGGCGGGAAGAAGTAGAGCGCGATACAGCACAGGCCGGTGAGCACCATGCTCCAGAAAAAGGTGGCGCGCTTGCCTATCTTCTTGACGACCGTCGTGGAGCAGGCTACACCAACGAGCAGAGAGATCAATCCGAAGCCGTTAAACCAACTGAAGGTAAGCCTGTTGCCGCCGAGGTTTTCAAAGTAGGGCAGCATGATGTTGCCGCGAATAAGCAGCGCGGTGAAGTAGAAGACAGTGACCAGGAAGAGCGTGATCCAGGGGCCGTTGTGAATGAGGTCGCCCAGGTCTTTCATTACGGAGGTTTTCTGGCGGGCGTCGGGCTGGATGCGCTCCTTGGAAACTGAGAAGGCGATGAGGAACAGAACAATGGACATTCCAAGGAAGGTGCCCATCGTT
>Ga0302195_10002355_pt1 | contig 14949 bp, 17 predicted proteins | sample II_Bog_N1_2_FD_198778 | JGI IMG/M metagenome (GOLD analysis project Ga0302195, IMG submission 198778) | Peat permafrost microbial communities from Stordalen Mire near Abisko, Sweden - II_Bog_N1_2 | ecosystem: Environmental > Terrestrial > Soil > Wetlands > Peat | place: Sweden: Abisko...
GCTGGATGCGGCGCGGGTGAGGGTGACGATCTTCTGGCCGCCGATCTCGGTCACGGCCTGGGCGTGGCTGACAATTGCGAGCGAGCCCGCCATCAAACTCGGCAGGGCAAAGGGGAGCAGGGCAAGCGTGCGAATCAATGGCGTCATTTCAATCCATCCCTGAATGTGCATTTGAATTCTCCGGGGCCGGTTCCAGCCCCAGGGTGGTGTTCGCGCCTCGGGAAAGCGTATTCCGGCTGCGGAGTCATTCTACGCCAAGCGGGGCAAGGCACAACAGATGGAAGCCAAACCACTAGAATGCGTTCATGACCGCATTCGTCCATTCTCTCTTGGAATTGAATGCCCGCATCGTGGACTGCGAGCGCTGTTCGCGTCTGCGCGCCTATTGCGCGGAAGTCGCACGGGTGCGGCGGCGCGCCTATGCGGACTGGGAATACTGGGGCAAGCCGGTGCCTTCGTTCGGCGATGAAGGCGCGCGGGTGCTGGTGCTGGGCCTTGCGCCGGGCGCGCATGGCTCCAACCGCACCGGACGGCCCTTTACCGGGGACGGCTCGGGGGACTTCCTGTTCCCCGTGCTGTACGAGGCGGGCTTTGCCTCGCAGGCCAAGGCGGTTTCGCGGCGTGATGGCATGGAGCTTTTCGATCTCTGGATCAGCGCGGTTGTCCGCTGCGCTCCGCCAGCCAACAAACCGACGCCCGAGGAGCAGCGCAACTGCGCTCCCTGGCTGGACGAGGAGATTCGCCTGCTGTCCGGCTTGCGAGTCGTAGTTTGCCTGGGCAAGATCGCATTTGACGGATTCCTGGCTCACCTGATTCGCGCGGGGCAGATCCCAGGGCGCACCGGCTTCATCTTTCGCCACGGAGCCGAGTATCTGCTGCCCGGCGGAGTGACCCTGCTGGCCAGCTATCATCCGTCGTTGCAGAACACCAATACCGGCAAGCTGACGCGGGCCATGTTTCTTGCCGTCTTCAATCGGGCGCGGCAACTGGCGGATCTGCCTTGACCGGAATCCGCTTTCAGTTCTGACCTGTGGCGGGATTCCTCGGACTCACCGGAGTTGAACGGCCCCGAGAGTCTGAAATCTATCGAGCAATTGGGGATCGTTGTTGCGCACGTTTCCGACGCGGTCGCTCACCGGCCAAGCAACCATCAGGTCCGCCGGGTAAGGGCGGAGCAGGTCCAGGGGCGGTCTTGCCGGGTCGCCGGGATCGAGCCAGCGGGCGTAATCCTGAGCTGCGAGAATTACTGGCATCCGGTTGTGGATAGGCTCCATCAGCGAATTGGGGTCGGTAGTGAGGATGGTGAAGGTCTCAAGCGGCGCTGCATCCCTGGGCTGCCAGCTCTCCCACAGGCCGGCCATGGCATAGGGCTGGCCGCTGCTGAGCGCAATGGCAAAGGGCTGCTTTGCCATTGCGGGCGAATTTGAATTGGGGCGCTGCCATTCGTAGAAGGCGTCGGCGGGCACCAGGCAGCGGCGCTTTTTGAGCGCATCGCGATAGGCGGGCTTGACGGCAGCCTCTTCGGAGCGGGCGTTGATGGTGCTGTAGCCGAGCTTCGCATCTTTAGCCCAGAAAGGCACCAGTCCCCAGCGCAGCATGGCTACTTCCCTACCGCCTGAGTCGCGGTTCAGGCGCACCACGGGCTGCACGCTTTGGGGCGCCACGTTGTAGCTGGGCGCAAACCACGGCATGTCTTCCATATCCACGCCGAACCAGTCGGCGAGAACCTGCTGGGTAGATCGACGGGCAAATCGGCCGCACATACACCAAAGAATAGTCCGCGCGGGGCAAGGGAGGGTAGCCTGCCGCAGCTGGGAACGCGCGCCATCCAATACAATGAGACCAGGGAGCATCGACAATGGCGCATATGGTATTTTGCACTCGTAATAAGAAAGAGATGGAGGGCCTTGACGAGCCGCCCTTCGACTCGGAGTTCGGTCAAAAGATCTTCAAGAACGTCTCGAAGGCAGCCTGGGGCGAGTGGGTTGACCGGCAGAAGATGCTCCTGAACGAGTACCGGCTACAGCCCTGGACCCCGACGGCGCAGCAGTTCCTGGTGGCGCAGATGGAAGAGTTCTTCTTCGGCGAGGGTGGGGCTCTGCCCTCGGAGTTCGTGCCGCCGTCGCAGTGACGGCCAGACGTGTCGGCCTTCCGGAAACTGGACGCCACGCCGGAGGTTCAACCGGCCTCACTTGTCGGATTCAGATGAGGGTGGCATAAGCGTTCCGAGTTGGCTCGCGCTGCTCCTGGAACGGGCCCGTCATTTGAATTGCCCAATCCTTGTGTACATCGCCTGAATTGTCCGATCTCCTGGCGGAACAATTCAGGCGCCACGTCTGCCGCCCAATGCAACTGGTAGAATGGTATTTGCCGCACTGTGCGGCGACTCGCGCTTATGGCGCCCCCCCAATTCCATGGCCTATTTGGCCGAACAAGAGAAGGAAAAGCCTCACTGTGACCCAGACGATACGCAATATCGCCATCATTGCCCATGTTGACCACGGAAAGACAACGCTGGTAGACGCCATGCTGCGGCAGTCGGGAACCTTCCGCGCCAATGAGCAGGTGGCCGACCGGGTGATGGACTCGAACGAGCTGGAGCGGGAGCGCGGCATCACCATCCTGGCCAAGAATACGGCCATCGTATTTGAAGGCGGCAAGATTAACATCGTGGATACGCCGGGCCACGCCGACTTTGGCGGCGAGGTGGAACGCGCGCTCAAAATGGTGGACGGCGTGATGCTGCTGGTGGATGCGGCCGAAGGCCCGCTGCCGCAGACGCGCTATGTGCTGTCGAAGGCGCTGGAAGCCAAGCTGCTGCCCATCGTGGTGATCAACAAGATTGACCGACCCGACGCCCGGCCCCAGGAAGTGCTAAACGAGATTTACGATCTTTTCATCGACCTGGACGCGGACGAGTCGCAACTGGATTTCCCGGTGCTCTATGCCGTGGCCAAGAATGGTACGGCTTCCCTAGACCCGGCCGTCCACGGCGTGGACTTGCAGCCGCTGTTTGAGACCATCGTCTCCACCATTCCCGCGGCCACCGGCGACGCCGACGGCACGCTGCAGATTCTGGTCACCAATCTCGACTACTCGGAATACTTTGGCCGCATCGCCATCTGCCGGGTCTTCCAGGGCACGCTGCACGCCGGCGACGATGTGACCATCAGCAAGCGCGACGGCAGCCTGCAAAAGACGCGCATCACCAAGCTCTTCACCTTCAGCGGGCTCAAGCGCATTGAGACCACCGAGACCACCATGGGCGACATTGTGGCCGTGGCTGGCGTTGAGGGCATCACCATCGGCGAGACCATCACCAGTGTCGAGAACCCTGCGCCGCTGCCGCTGATCGTCATCGACGAACCGACCATTGCGATTCAATTCAGCGTGAACAACTCGCCCTTTGCCGGGCGCGAAGGCCAGTACGTAACCAGCCGCAACTTGCGCGAGCGCCTGGAAAAAGAGCTGCTTACCAACGTCAGCATCCGCGTGGAAGACACAGGATCGCCAGACACCTTCAAGGTGCTGGGCCGTGGCGAGCTGCAACTGGCAATTTTGATTGAGATGATGCGCCGCGAGGGCTTCGAGCTCTCGGCCGGCCGCCCGGAGATCGTCACCAAGACCGTGGACGGCACGCGCATGGAACCGGTGGAGCACTTGACCATCGACGTGCCCGAGGCGCACACCGGCGTAGTAATCGAGAAGCTGGGGCCGCGCAAAGGCGAAATGACCAAGATGCACAATCACGGCTCGGGCCGGGTGCGCATGGAGTTTCGCGTGCCCAGCCGCGGGCTGATCGGCCTGCGCAGCGAAATGCTCACCGAGACCCGCGGCACCATCGTGATGAACGCGCTCTTCGACGGCTACATTCCCTACATGGGAGAGATTCCGCAGCGGCCCACTGGCGCGCTTATCTCCGACCGCCAGGGGTTAACTACGACCTATTCTCTGAACGGCTTGCAGGAGCGCGGCATTCTGTTTGTGGGAGCGGGCGTTGAGGTCTACGAGGGCATGATCGTCGGCGAGCACTCGCGCGACAACGATCTCGACGTGAACGTGGTCCGCGAAAAGAAGATGACCAACATGCGCGCCTCAAGCGCGGACGAGGCCATCCGCTTGGTGCCTGTGAAAGCGCTCAACCTGGAGCAGGCCATCGAGTTCATCGCCGAGGACGAGATGGTCGAGGTCACGCCCAAGTCGCTGCGGCTGCGCAAGAAGGTCTTGCAGCAAAACCGCAGGCCCAAGCGGTGGGAAAAGGGCGTGTAACGGACCGCGAGAAAGCCTATAGTTTTGAAAGGGCACGGCTTTAGCCGTGCCGCTAGACCAGCAGACGGAAATTCTGGCTTTAGCCCCCGAGAGAATGGTTCTGCGTGGCACGGTGATCGAACAATGAACTGGATTGTATGGGCAGTAGCAGTTGTGGCGGCCATAAGCAGCGCTTGTTCGGCGCAGCCGATCAGCAGCAGGTCCAGCGGCAAAACGGTGATTTGGGCGCCGACAAAAATTGACTGGCCTGAGCAGAATTTCTCCCCGACCGTTCCGAAGGAGATGATTGGAGCGCTGCGGGTCGCAAACTTCCAGGTAGTCCTCGAAGAGACAGAACTGGATGCTGCTCGGAAACGCTTTGGAGGAATCATCGGGTATCGTGGCGATGGTGGTGATTCCGAAGCATGGTTGTGCTTACACGGAAGCGACGAGAGTGGACCTTGGATATTCTGGCTGACAAGTGGTGAGCTTGATGGACCTGCAATCATGGGGTTCCAGTGGAGACGCCTGTCGCTCAATGAAACCCCGGACCGCCGTTGCAGCCTAGTTCCACCAGACCAGGGTGGAATCGAATTGCCTCTTACGCTTCACCTTGACATGACGGAAGCGGACATGAGGAAGATTATGGGAAAGCCTTCCTTTGTTTCGGGCAAGAATCTCATTTATTGCCACGAACACCAGGAGACGATCCACAATTTGCCCTACACAGCAGAAAACGCGACAGCGATCATTCTTCGCGGCGGGACGATATTGGCGATAGAAGTCTCGAAAGCTACCACAAATTGACAAGCCCCTCACTCCGGCAGCTTCGAATCCAGCACTTCTTGCGCCCGCGCCGCGCGCCAAGCAGCCAGCCGATCATAGAGCGCAGCCGGGTGCCCCCGGTCTCGATTCTGAGACCGGGGAACGCCAGTTACTCGTCGTCAATCAAATGCCGGCTGGGAAGCATTCGCTGGTGCAGGACTCGGCTGACGAAGATGCCGTCGTGGTTCTCCCGATAAAGGATGACGTGCTTCTGGTGCTCGATACGGCGGTATCCGGGCCAAATCCGATCGCACGGGCGGCCAATTCCAGGAGCCTTGACGAGCCTATTGAAGCAGGCTTCCAAGCTGTCTAGATAGCGCTGGGCCTGCTCCGGGCCCCAGGTGTCGAGGGTGTAATCCGCGATATCCATCAGATCGAGCCGAGCAAGCTTCGAAAGTTGGTACGCGGGCAACCGTCACACCCTGCCCGTCGCCAGACCCCGTTGTCGGATACGGTCTCGAATCTCGCCGAAAACGTCCCCCTCTGCAAGCCCGCTTTGCTCGCCAGCCCGAACCGCGGAGCGCAAGGCGTCGAGCTTGGCCTTATCTTCCTTTTCAACCTTTTCAAGCGCGCGCAAGCCAGCGCGCAGCACCTCGCTCGCGTTCGCATAGAGGCCTCGCTTGATTCTGCTGCCGACAAACTTGTCCATCTGGGGCGTAAGGTTGATATTGCGCGTTGGCATGACTTACCTTCCTATCCAGTTAGGATAGCTCGATTGGCAATAGTTGGCAAGACTGCGATTCTTCCGGTTTTCCGGAAACCTCGGACAAGCCGCCGCCTTGCCTCAAACACTCGCTCGAACACTTCTTCGGTTGGGTACTCAGCTCAATCGGGCAGTTTTTGATCCAGCACTTCTTGTGCCCGCGCAGCGCGCCATGCAACCAGCCGATCATAAAGTGCAGGGTCGTTCAATGCCAGAATCTCCGCGGCAAAGAGCGCAGCGTTGGCCGCTCCGGGCTTGCCGATGGCCAGCGTGGCCACCGGGATGCCCTTGGGCATCTGCACCATGGAAAGCAGCGAATCCAGGCCGTTGAGCGGCGTGGCCGCAATCGGCACTGCCAGCACCGGCATCAGCGTCTTGGCCGCGATGACGCCGGCCAGGTGCGCCGCGCCGCCGGCTCCGGCGATCATCACGCGCAGCCCGCGCTCCCGCGCTGTTTCAACATATGCAAAAAGCTGATCGGGGGTGCGATGCGCGCTCAGTACCCGCGCCTCATGGGGAATCTCAAGCGTGCGCAAAATCTCAACCGCAGCTACTAGAACGTCGTAGTCGTTCTTGCTGCCCATCACGATGCCAACCAGGGGAAGTTTGTCCATAGAGCAATTATACGAAGGGTCCCGGACCAAGCCAAAGCACAAAAACGCCTCCACCGCAGCGGCCATCCTCTGCGCCACTCAATGCCGGTGCCAGGCCTCCACGGCCACCTCAATCACCGCGAAGACCACGCTGACAGCCGCCAGAAAGCCTTTGGCCCGCTGCCAATTCTGCTCATGGCGCTCCATGCGGCGCTCCAACTCGGCGATGCGGCCGCCATTGCCGTCGCCCATCAGCGCGGTCATCTGGGTCTTAACCACGCATAAATCGCTCAGCACTTGCGCTTCGAATTCATTCATCATCCGCATCCTACGTGCTCCATCTTATGCATCAACCCGCTGCTGCCGGCCGGAAAAGGCCATCGCGCCGGCCGCTGACCACTGCTCACTGTTCACTGCCCAGCGGCAAGTTGATGAACAATGCCGTTGAAAACTGGGAATAGTTCGGCGGCGCCGCACCGTCATACATCCGGATATAGAACCGGTCGTTGGCGGACTCGCGGGAAAAAGTCATATTGGGCAAAGTAGCGCGGGCCACCAGGCCGGGGTCTTCGCCCGGCATAAAAGCAAAGTCGCGCCGCCGTATCTCAAACCCGCCTCCGGCCGGCGGAGTAACTCCCGCATTGATCGTCACCGTGCTTCCACTCAGGGCGGTCACTGTCAGCCCAGTCAAATTGCCGGGGTAGGTTGGAGCGATCGCAACCGGCAGCCATGCATCCGCGGGCACGGTTGCGCTCGTCTTGATAGCCAGGTCACAGGCCCAGTCATTGGCGAATGCGATTTCATACTCGACAAGGTCAGGATAACTTGCGCGGTAACTCACCTTGACTGAACGCACCACTACTTCCGCGTTCAGACTGGTCGAAGGCGCATTCAAAAGCAGAGCGTCGCCCGGCCATACGTCCGCGGCAAAGCTCATTCTGTTTCCCTTGTAGCTTCCGCTCCACAAAGCGCTGACTCCGGCTGCGGCCTGTTCGATCGCCATTGCCGCATTCAGGCAATCCGCCGAACTGCGCGCCGGTGGATCGGTCACCGAGCCGATCCATGTAGCCACCGCGGGCGATCCGGCCTGAGTTAGCGCCTTCTGGCTGGCGGTGTTTACCGCGCGTCCCGCGGCCCTGCCCACTGTTCGGTAACTTACCGCGACCTGCTCGCCCGCCACCGGCGCAAATCCGTTGTAGAAAACAACCTTGCCGGTGCGCTCCAGGTGGCACTCCGCCGCCTCGGCCACCGTACCCAAACGCCGCGTGTAGGGGCCGCCGCCCGGCGGCGTACTCACTACCCAGCCCGATCCCAAATTGGTCAGGTTGATTGCCCGCATGGTTCCAATAAGATTGATGCTGCTGGCGGCCGCCACCACGCACGCCGGAGGCAGGCTGGAGATAACTCCGTCATAGAGTGTCACCGGCATTCCGCCCACGCCATTCACAAACTCCTGAATCTCCAGTTGTACATTTGCAGAACTTAGATTTGTCTGCCCACCCAGGGAGATTGCTCCGCTATCGCCAAAGGATCGATACATGGCCAGCATTCTCTGGCTTTCCCAGCAATGCACTCTCACGCGCAGCGTATATTGGTTGGCCGGATTCACTGCATAATTTGATCCCGTCAGTGTCCCCTGAATGATCGGCTGCACGGTTACTGCCCCAGTGACCTGCTGCGCACTAACTTGGAATCCGGCGGTGCATGAGCCCTGTGTGTCATAGCCCACAAAGAAACCGGCCAAAACACCTGTGCTGCCCGGCGACAGGCTCACGCCCACAGCCTCCAGCAACAGTGTTCCACCCATCTCCACCGGATCGATCCAGGTCAGCGCCGTCTCTCCGTCGATTCCATTGCCCCCGTTCATCACCAGCCCGCCCGCGCCCAGCGAGAGATACCCATAGCCTCCGGGATTGCCCCACAGGCGCATGTCGATGGCACTCTCGTTGAAGAGCTCGCTGATAATTGTGGACTTGGATCCGGCAAAGAAGAATGGGTTCGCCGCCAGATAAAACTGCGTTGTAGCTCCATCGCCCAGAACATACTCCGTTACATAGGCAGCCGGCTCATGTTCGCCGCACACTGTAACATCGTTTGCAAGTGCGCGCTTGATGCTTGCAGTCAAAGAGAGATTGGCCAGGCTCAGGCTGCCGTCGGTCTCATTCAGAGTATGCACCGCTCCCGGCACACTCGATAGTGTGAGCGCTCCATTGACCGCGCGATACGCGGCGCGCGCCTGACTTGCCACTTGCCCAGCGCTCTTGCTCCATGAGGCGCCCGGATCGGGAACAAAGTTACTTACCCGCGCGCTCAGCGAAAGCCCCTCGGTAGAAAGCGCCGCAGATCCGGCATGAGTTACCAGGGCTGCCATCAGCGCCCCGGCATCTTCGCCCGTAGCGCCCGTGCTGGGCGGCATGAGCAGTTGGTCTAGCAGCACCTCGTCGCTCAGTGCCTGAATCGCAATCCGGTAACGGGGGCCTTCGATAGCCAGGCCGGCATATTCCGGCAGCGGACTTACCGCAATGTAACCCGTGAAGTAGGGTGTGCCGTCATCCCCGGTCACCGCAAGAGACTGGTTGCGCGATGGCATGGCCAGACCTTCGTTGGCCGGAAGACTCAGCCATAACTCGCAGATGGTTGGCTCGTTCAGCTTGCGCTCAATGGTCAAAGGCCGCACTGCATCTAGCGCAACTGTGTAATCCTGCCCCTGGATCGTAATCTTCATCGCGACTCTCTTACTCGCAAGCCCATTGGCTCTGTCACCTGGTTAAACCAGCGCCATGGACGCCGGAAGGAAGCTCCGATAACACAAGACGTGTTCTCCATCCAATGGATCGGAAATTGGCAGCGCGAGAAACTGCCCCTTGAGCAGCACGCGCATTTGCCCGCCCTCATGGTTGTCGTCCAAAGGAACAGCCTCTTCTTCCGCGCCGGTCATGGCTTGCAGGCGAGGATAGTAGAAGAAGATTCGCTCGCCCTGGCTGCCTTGCATCACAAACAGCGCCGACCACTCTTGATAAAAGCTTCCGCCCTCGCGATCGACAAATCCAGTTAGGGCTTGCAGTTTTGCTCCTGCTGCTGGAGCGCCCCCCGGCAACGGCCCGGCAAGTGTTAGTCCGGTAGAGCCGACTTGTGACACCAATGCGACGTTGAAGGTCACGCGCCGGATATAGTCCACATCCGTCAACGCCTGCCGCACATACGCACCTGCAACCGGCGCGCCCACAAAGCCTGTCTGCCCGGTGTAATCCAGATCCAAGGCGATAATCGAACCGGGCGCGAAGGTTGCCGCATCTGTAGCAGCCAGCGCCAGAAACCCGGCGGTCGATCCGCTTTGCGGAGTTACCGCGGCGGTCGCTTGCCCTCCGTCTGCCGACGCAGTAGCGCCGCTCGCCGCAGCAAGCAGGTTCATGTGCTGCGATCCGGTCGCGAGCGCCATCGTCAGCTTTGTCCAACTCAAGAACTCGAAACTTACCTGCGCCTCGAGTGTCTCGCGCACTTGCTCCAATGTACAGGCCGGAATGCCCGTGAGCACAGGCGATGTCTTACTTCCAGGTTTGCGCGCAAACCCTTGAATCCAACCCAGGTCGATCCACGGAGCCGGAGGAGCGTCCAGGTTGAAGGCGCCCTGTTCCGCTGGATCGAAGAGCACGGGCGTCTGCGTCGCCCGATTCACTGCCGCAAAGTATACTCGAACCCGCCTCGCCACCGGCGCTGGCGCTGAAAACCAATTCGCCGCCATTTATTCCCCCTGCTCCTGGTAGCTGTAAACCATCACCTTGACCGACCTGCTCAACCGGTCCCTCTGCGTTATGACAGGCACGAACCCCGGCTCGCCCCAAAACACCCGCGTCAGCATCGCCGCCGGCGGTGTCGCCGTGTAATTCAGCTTGGGTGTGTTGAAAGGCTGAAGCATGGCCACTAACTCCTCATCCATCCCAGTAAGTGACCGTCCCCGATCCAGGCCGCCGAAGCTCTGCGTCCCACACGTCTGATATGCGATCTCGCACTCCGCGACCGTCAACGCTGAACCGAGATCCAGATCCACGCCCAAACTTAGCCATCGCAGGATAAACACATCGCTGGGGGGCGGGCTGAACGGGGCTTCCGCTTCCTCCACCAGAATCCCAGGCCGCACCGCCCCACGCAATAGAACCGTCCGCTCCGGATTGATCGTGGCCAGCCGCGTGCGCAGCGCCATATAAAACGAATCTTTCGCATTCTGCATGGATTTCCTCTGTGCCGGAAGCTAGCTGCAAGCGGCAGATAGCTAACAACGGATTGCCGATAACCGATAACTTGTCGCTGCCCGCTGTCAGCTTGCTATACCGCCTGCTGCCGCGCCTCTCGCAAGAGCAGCCGGTAGAGATATACCTGCCCGAAGGCCTCGCTTGAAGCTACTGACTCGATCAGATAGTCCTGCCCGGACACTGTAACTGCCAGCGTCATGGCGAAGAGCGATTGCGCGGAGGCCAGGTCCAGTGCGCTCACCTGCTGCTCGATGCCGGTTGCCGACACCAGCAGTTCCCACTTCGACTCTCCGCCCTCTTGCCACGCCGGCCGCAGCTTGCGCATAACCACCGGGCTCACCACCACATCGGCAAAGGTTGTGGCCACCAATCCCAACTCTGACATGTTGGTATCCGTATTCGTGCCAGTCATCCGCAGGAGGGCCGAAGTTCCTGCCACGCTTCGCAGTAGTGCATCGGCCAGCATTTGCGGCGCTCCCACTGGGTTGCGCGGGGCTGTATCGCTCATTGCTCACCCCAGCCTGTTCGCAATGTAAGGACGAAGCCACGCTTGCACAGTTTCGTCCACCAGCGAACTCGAGAAGTACTGCATCTGCATCGTGTCGATCTTGGTCTTGCTTGCGTTCAGCGCCGGTGTGGACTGCGCATTGCGCACAATCTGCGCACATGCCGTCTTCACGTCGGCGCCGATCGTTGCCAGCCCTGCCGTATAGGTCACGGTAACTTCGTTATATGGCAGTCCCAGCACATTCCACGGCAGCGTCAGTTCTCCCGTGTTTGGGTCATAGTCCACCGAGTTAGGATCGATTGCGGTCCATTGGCCGGGCAGAGAGAAGGCCCACACTATCTCGAACATCGGCTCGTCGAGAATCTCGCCCCGCCGCGGCTTCGCGAACCGGCCCTGGATGCTCACCAATGGCGAGGACGCAGTCCCCAGCGGGGCCAAAGGCAGATAGCTCAGCCGTACTGTTTGCGATCCCTTGGTCAGCCGCAAGCGCTCCGTGTACTGGATTACATTCAGGTCCGGCCGCCTGCAGTAGCTGTTGATCAAGGCTGTGGCGGCCGTTATCCAGTCCGCCGTAGTACCAGCCGGCAATCCATAATTCGGGTAATCCGCTGGCTGCAGATATGCCATACCATTTCCTTTCAATAAACGAGAAAGAGTGACTTGAGAACAGGGAGTAGGGGTAGGGACGCAAGGAGCAGAACGCAGCTAGCAGAACTCCGTGCCGTTCTGTTGTTGCCTTCCTTTCCTCAGTCCCTAGTCCCTGTCTTTTACCTACCGGTCCACAAGCACCTGGTAATGGGCATAGTTCGCTCCCTTTACCACCGGTGCGCCGAACTTTACTGCGACATACTGGTAAGTCAATGAGTTTGGAAGCCCCAACTGGAAGATGCGAGGAGTGGGATCGCCGAGCCAGTGATACTCGATAAGATCCTCGGTCACGATGTAGGCCGGGAGCACAGCCGAACCGGTGCCCGGCGTGCCCGTGTAGCTCAGGCTCCAGTCCGGAATCAACGGCAGATCGCCCGCCTGCGTCGATAGCATCTTCACCCTGAATCCGCCGGTGATCTGGTCGGTATTCAGCACCACGTTGTACTCGGCCTTCATCTCCCTGTCGATCAGATCCAGCAGCACAGGGTTGGCGTAGATCGCCGTAGGACGCACATAGTAGCCGTTGCTGGCCACCATCTGCGCCACCGCCGACTTCAGGCCGTCCACGATCGAAGCGGTCGTGCCGATCGAAATCGTGTTGCCTCCGGCAACAATCTGCGCCGTTACTCCCATGTATTGCGTTGTCGTCGGCGTGCTCAGGCTGGTGTCGTTGCCGTTCCACAGCGCCACATCGTGAGCCACCATCACGCCGCTCACCGTATCCACCAGGTCTTTGGCCTGCAGATAGGCGAACTGCTGCTGCTGGTTGCCCAGTTCGATGTCGAAAAGATTGTAGTTGATCTGCGAAACGATCGCCTTCAGCGGCACACTCCGCTCCACGCGCGTCGGGCTCACCACCGGCGCCACGATGCTGCGCGGGTTGACGAAGCCGGCCGTCCCTGGACTCGGAATCGCCGTCTCCTCAAAGAACCGCGAAGGATGACCGGTCGCCGGAACCTGCTTGATGCGCTGCCCGAAGGGGCTGGAACGCCGGCAGATGTCGAAGATCTCGGTCTGATACAGCGGAACTTCGATAGCGCCCGGCCCAATAAAATCAGCTGCCGCGTGAATGTCTGCAAAGGTTGCGTTCATAGGCTCTTTCCGCCCCCTCCATGGGGCCAGTCGTTGGTCAGTTGACAGCCGGCAGCGCACAGCCATCAGTTATTGGTTATCGGTTGGCAACTAACAGTTGGAGCCTGCTCCTCGCGGCTATGCTTCTAGCTGTTAGCTGTAAGCCGAAGGCTGCTCTCAGGCGATCGAGCCTGCCCGCAGCAGTTGGCTCTTGACTGCGATTCGCTGCTCCAGGCTCAAACCGGCCAGCGCCGCGTCCAGTGTGCGCACGTCCACCGGACCTTCGCCGATTCCGTGCTTGGCCAGCATCTCGGAGGTGGCCGCGGGCACCGTTCTGCGCAGCGGATTCAACACGGTTGGCGCAGCCGCGGCTTTCAGCTCGGCCAGTTCCCGTTCCGCCGCTGCCAGTCTTTCCGCCAGCTCCGCCTCCCGCCGGCTTTGTTCAACAGTTGCGGAGATCTTCTCTACCTCGCCGGTCAATGAGACCTGCCGTTCCTCCAGCCAGTTCAAAGTTCTCTCCAACAGGGTGGTCGCGGCTTCAAGCCGCTCCGTAAGCTCCTTCTCTTCCACTTCCATTTCGCTCCTTTCTTGTTTGCCGTGATTCTCGCGCAAAGCTTTCGCTAACTCGCCAACCCCGCCAGCTCCGCTAACTGCTAACTCGCCATGCGAAAGCTCGTGGCTCGATAAGCCGCCTTCTCCCGCAGCAGGATTGCCGCCCCGGTAAAAGTCACGCGGGTCAGCTTCCACACCTCGGCCCGCATGTCTTCCACGCGCGCGTCGGCCAGTTCATAGCTCATCCCCATGGCGCCGGGCGACTGCGCCTGGATCGCCCCGGCCACCTCTGGAAAATCCCGCGCGTAGAGGTATCCGCGAACCACCAGCCGCTGTCCCACCAGATCCGCTTCGGTCAGCAACCCGATCTTGCGCCGCGCATCGTGGCCGTCCCAACCCGGCCGGTAGTCCACCGCCATCCCCAGCAGCGAAGGCAAAGCCTTCGCCGCAGCCTCCTGCGTCAGCATCACCCGGTGCCCGCGCGCCCCGGCCGGAGCCTTGTCGCTGGCCGCGTTCACCACCGTTAGCACCCCTTCGAACGGCACCCGGTTGGGGTGCCCGTCTACCTTGGGAATCGTTACCGCCATCGCTTCCAATCGCATCCGCTCTCCGCTCCACGAAGGACCAGGGACTAGGGACTAGGGACTAGAATCGGAGCCCGAGAAGCGCCCCTGGACAAGATGATTCAGCCCCAAATTCGGGGCCGCGCCTTCTCCTCTCGGGTCCATGCTTCCTTAGTCCTCGTTCCTCAATCTCCAGTCTCCAGTCCCTAGTCCCTAGTCCCTGGTCCCTGGTATCTGGTATCTGCCCCTTCACCCGCCAACTGCGCCGTCCCATCCTGGCCCGCTATTCCGACTTCAAGCGGCCCCAGTCCCCGCATCGCCCGCACCTCGTTCACCGTCAGCACGCCGACCTTCAGCAACTGCACCTGCACCGCCAGTTCCGTCTCCTCATCGCGCGCGTTCAGATCGTTGAAGACAAACTCGAACTCCCGCCATCCGATGCACTTTCCGAAGAGATCCCGGGTCAAATGTCCGGCAAGCAGCATCGCCAAGGGCGATATTGCGCCTCGGAACGCCTCGTCGGTCATCTCCGCTGCGGTCGACTGGTTGACGTCCGCTTCCAGCCCCAGCATCAGCGGCGGCAGCCCGAAGGCGTTGGCCACCATCCGGATTAAAAACTCCTGCCACGCCAGCCGCATGTCGGCATCCGTGCCCTGGGCAAACCGCAACACTTCCGGCTTCTGCTCGGTCGAGATCAGCGGCACCCGCCCTGTCCCCTCGATCTCGTCCTGCCACCACCGGATCAAGCGATCGTGCTGCGCCGGCGTGGCCTCGTTCAGCCATAAGGCATACTGTGCTACCGCGTTCGACGCCAGCTTCCCCGCGAATCGGTGTGCGCTAAGAAACTGGTTCACCGTCTCGAAGGCCACCTCCAGCGGTCCCAGCCCAAAGGGTGTAAAGCTGCGCGGATTCATGCGTACATAGATCAACTGGTCGTCCCGCAGATCCACCGCGCTTGACTCCAGTTGTCCCGGCAGGGCCTGTGCAT
>Ga0302195_10002368_pt1 | contig 14922 bp, 10 predicted proteins | sample II_Bog_N1_2_FD_198778 | JGI IMG/M metagenome (GOLD analysis project Ga0302195, IMG submission 198778) | Peat permafrost microbial communities from Stordalen Mire near Abisko, Sweden - II_Bog_N1_2 | ecosystem: Environmental > Terrestrial > Soil > Wetlands > Peat | place: Sweden: Abisko...
CTTTATTTTCAGCCACTTGCGGCACGGCTGAAGCCGTGCCCTTTCAAAACTTCGGCCATTTGGTAGTTTTTCCGCAGCCTGTAAAGCCCAACGTTGATTTGATTGGCTTTATTGGCCCGCGACCCACACTGCGTGTGGGTTCCCCGAGCCGTGCCCTTGTTACAAAGCCGTCGAAATCGGGCGTGGGACGAGTTTTTCCGCAGCCTGTGAAGCCCGTAGCCTTCCAACAGGCCCGCTGCGTTAAGGGAATTCGTTGAAAGGCGGGAGCGATCGCAAGCAGCGGCCCGGCCCGGCGCAGAGCAGAGTGGGACATTGGCTGCGTCCAAGTCCATGAGATGATGTCCCTACCGCACACGGGGTTTCGGCGCGGGATCCATGGCCGGGACACGGGGTCAAAGAGGAGAGGCTTCAAGATGCTGCTACGGCTGGCTTACGACATTCAATTCGACATTCCCGCGGAGGTGGCGATGGTTGCGCTGCTGAACGTGCATTCGACACGCGTGAGCGAGCTGCTGGAGCCGGACGAGCTGCAAACGGAACCGGAACTGGACGTGACGCACTACACGGACAGCTTTGGCAACCACTGCGTGCGTTTTGTGGCGCCGCCGGGACATTTGCGGCTGAGCAGCACGACTCTGCTTGAGGACTCAGGGACAGCGGACGAGGTGAACTGGTCGGCGCGCCAGTGGCCGGTGGGGGAGCTGCCGAACGAGACGCTGCGGTTCCTGATGAACAGCCGCTACTGCGAGGTGGATCGCTTTTCGAGTATCGCGTTTGAGCTGTTTGGGCAGACCGATGCTGGCTGGAGCCGGGTGCAGGCGATTTGTAACTGGGTGCATAACAAGGTGGCATTCAACTACCAGCAGGCACGGCCGACGAAGACGGCGATGGACGTGTTCACGGAGCGGGTGGGCGTGTGCCGCGACTTTCAGCATCTGGCGATTACGTTTTGCCGGGCGATGAATATTCCTGCGCGGTATGCGACGGGGTACCTGGGCGACATTGGGGTTCCGGTGGTGATGCCGATGGATTTCAGCGCGTGGTTTGAGGTGTGGCTGGAGGGGCGGTGGTGGACGTTTGACGCGCGGAACAATATGCCGCGATTGGCGCGAGTTTTGATGGCGACGGGATTGGATGCGGCGGATGTGGCGTTGACGACTTCGTTTGGGCGGGCAGATCTGGCGTACTTTTTTGTGAAGACGGTGGAGCAAGACCCAGTGACCGGTGAGGAACTGTAGAACAGGACCAGCTTGCTGAGAAAAGGGAATGTCGCGGATTGGAAAGCCCGAAGAGAAATCGCTCAGGGGCTAAAGAGGCTGCGGAAAAAGTCGGGTTTTGAGTCAAGATTCACAAAGAACATCCCTCGGGGGCTAAAGCCCAGCGTTTATTTTCAGCCACTTGCGGCACGGCTGAAGCCGTGCCCTTTCAAAACTTCGGCCATTTGGTAGTTTTTCCGCAGCCTGTGAAGCCCAGTGGATTTTGCGGCACTTGCGGCACCCTTCGACTTCGCTGAGGGCAGGCTATTGAAGTCGTGCCTTTTCAAAACTTCGACTTGATCAGAGGCTCCTTAAGCGCGTCCATTGAGGCCTCTGAGGGTCTGGAGACCCTCAGGACAGCCGATCTGGAGATCGGCGCTACCAATTTGCGGATGAGTTCTAAAGCCCAGTGGATTTTGCGGCACTTGCGGCACCCTTCGACTTCGCTGAGGGCAGGCTATTGAAGTCATGCCTTTTCAAAACTTCGACTTGATCAGAGGCTCCTTAAGCGCGTCCATTGAGGCCTCTGAGGGTCTGGAGACCCTAGCGTGGTCTCACTCTACGGCAAATTCGGCTTCGTCGCCTATACTGCGTTCAGCAATGGACGCGGGATGATTCTTCATGCTTCGAGTTGGACTTACGGGCGGGCTGGGCAGCGGGAAGAGTACGGTTGCGGGCTATTTGCGGGCGCTGGGCGCGCATGTGATTGAGGCCGATGAGCTGGGACGGACGCTGATGGAGCCGGGGCAGGCGGTCTTTGCGGAGATCGTGGAGCGATTTGGGCCGGAAGTTGTGGGGCAGGACGGACGGCTGAATCGGGCGCGGCTGGCGGAGCTGGCCTTTCAGGGCGGGCGGATCAACGAGTTGAATGCGATTGTGCATCCGGCAGTGATTCTGGAGCAGCGGCGGTGGATGAGGGAGGTCTTTCGGCGGGACCCGGCGGCGGTGGCGGTGGTTGAGTCGGCGCTGATTTTTGAGGTGGAGAGGGATGCGCGGGCGCGCGGGGAAAAAGAGAGCGTGCTGGCGGATTGGCGGCGGCGGATTGACCGGGTGGTGGTGGTTACGGCTCCCGACGATGTGAAGGTTGCGCGCTATGCGTCGCGGGTCGGCAGAGACGAAGTGGGGCGGGCAGCCGCCGCGACAGATGCGCAGATGCGGCTGAAGCACCAGATTCCCGACACGGTGAAGGCTGCCAAGGCCGATTATGTGCTGGAGAATACAGGAGATAAAGAGGCGCTGCGGGTGCAGGTGGCGGAGTTGTGGGAGCGATTGAAGGCGGAGAGCAACAAATTCCTTGAGGATGAGTCTTTAAAATAGGGGCTGGCGGCGGTGTTTCTTGCTGGATTGATGGCACTCAGAACTGCATAGCTTTCCCGCCCTTGCGCCAGAAAAAAGGCGCAAGAACGGGGCACGGAGCATCTGAGGATGATGGGCCGGATCGACAGGGAACTGAATTTTGCGGCTGCCGTATTTGTAAGAGGAAGGGTATACAGGTCAAATAACCCATGAAACTACGCCGGATTGTTTTGATTGTGGTGCTTGTTGGCGGGTTCTTGTATCTCACCACGCATTTGCCGAGCAGCTTTGCCCGGATGTCGTTGAAGAACCTGTCGCTGTTTGGCGGGCATGGCACGGGCTCGGGACTGGAACTGACGGAGGCTGAGGCTGCGCCTGCCTACGACGCCGAGGAGCAGAACAACATTGCCGTTTACAAGCGGGTGTTGCCGTCGGTGGTCAACATCACGTCGACCACGCTGGTGTTCAATTTCTTCTATGGCACGGTGCCGCAGCAGGGGCAGGGTTCGGGCTTCGTTCTGGACAAGACGGGGCATGTGCTGACGAACTACCACGTTGTGGCGGGGGCCAATCGCGGCATCGAGGTGATGCTGAGCAACAAGCGGCGGTACGCGGCCAAGGTGGTGGGGACGGACAAGGCGCACGATCTGGCGCTGCTGCAGATTGACGCGCCGGATTTGCAGCCGGTGACGCTCGCCGACTCAAGCCAGCTGAACGTGGGGCAGAAGGTGTACGCGATCGGCAACCCGTTTGGTTTAAGCGGCACGATGACGCGGGGGATTATCAGCTCGATCCGGTCGATTCGAGGCTCGGAAGGCGCACCGATTGAAGACGCGATTCAGACGGATGCGGCGATCAATCCGGGCAACTCCGGCGGGCCGCTGCTGAATTCGCGTGGGGAAGTGATTGGGATCAACACCATGATCGCGTCGAATGGCGCGGATCAAAGCTCGGGAATCGGGTTTGCGATTCCGGTGAATACGGCCAAGGCTGTGCTGGCGGACCTGACGCGGTATGGGCGGGTGAAGCGGCCTTCGCTGGGGATTATTTCCTATGCGATCGGGCCGGATTTGGCATCGCAGATGGGCCTTGCGGCAGACGCCGGCGTGCTGATCCAGAAGGTGGTTCAGGGCGGCGCGGCGGAGCGGGCAGGATTGCGCGGCGGCAACGAGCAGGCTTATGTGGGCAATCAGCCGATCATGCTGGGCGGGGATTTGATTGTGGGCATCGACGGGCAGGAGGTCACCGATCCGCAGGATATCAATGCTCTGATGGACAAGCACCAGGCCGGGGATACGATCAGCGTGACGATCTACCGGGGGCGGAAGCAGATTACGCTGAAGCTGATTCTTGGGGAAGCGCAGGATCAGAACACGTAGGAGTCTGGCTGCTTCGAGCCGGGGCGTTCGATCCGCTTCCCGGTCGTCTCTCCTCGAAGTCAACGAGCCCATATCCGGACCTTCGCAACTGCGTTTACCATCACTGCTGACGATCTCCCGGAGCCGCCCATGTCCCCGCACCCTCCAGCCGCTTCCACCCGGCGCCGTTTTCTGAGTCAGGCCGGGCTGGCCGGACTGGGCACTGCCCTGCCGGTGCGACAATTGCTGGCTGCCGCGCCCGTATTTGCTACTGGGCGTTCCGAAACGCAGCCTTGGGCGGCCATCAAAACGCGCGGGCCCCTGACTCCCGGAGCCTTTTCCCTGGTGCCCCTCGGCTCCATCCGCCCCACTGGCTGGCTGCGCGGGCAGCTTGAGATTCAGGCCGCCGGACTCTCCGGGCATCTTGACGAAACCTGGCCCGACGTCGGCCCCAACAGCGGCTGGCTCGGCGGCCCCGGCGAATCCTGGGAGCGCGGCCCCTACTTTCTGGACGGCCTCGTTCCCCTCGCCTGGCTGCTCGACGACCAGCGGCTCAAAGCCAAGGCCCAACGCTACATCGACTGGACCCTCACCCACCAGGCCGCCAGCGGGATGATCGGCCCCGCCTCAAACAACGACTGGTGGCCGCGAATTGTGATGCTGAAGGTGCTCACACAATACCAGGAGTTCACCGCCGACCCGCGCGTTATCCCTGTCATGGACCGGTACTTCCGTTACCAGCTCGGCGAGCTGCCCAACCGCCCGCTGCGCGACTGGGGCAAGTTCCGCTGGCAGGATGAGCTGCTCAGCGTCCTCTGGCTCTACAACCGCACCGGCTCCGCCTACCTGCTTGACCTGGCCCACCTTTTGCACCGCCAGGGCTACGACTGGATGGCCCAGTACGCCAACTTCCAATACACCCAGCGCGTCACGGCCGAGTATCTCAAACTTGCGGAAGGCAACGGCCTCAAAGATCTTGCCCTCGCCACCCACGGTGTCAACAACGGCCAGGCCATCAAGACCGGCCCCGTCTGGTCGCTCGTCTCCGGCAGCGCGTCTGACCGCTCCGCCGTCCTCCAGATGCTGGCCCAGTTGGACAAGTATCACGGCCTGCCCAACGGCATGTTCTCCTGCGACGAGCATCTCGCCGGCCCTGACCCATCTCAAGGCTCTGAACTCTGCACCGTCGTCGAGTCCATGTTCTCCCTCCAGCAATCGCTCGCCATCCTCGGCAGTGCCGCTCTTGGCGACCGTCTGGAACGCCTCGCCTTCAATGCGCTTCCCGGCACTCTCACCGACGACATGTGGGCGCACCAGTACAACCAGGAGCCCAATCAAGTCGAGTGCAGCCTGCACCACAAGCCCTGGGTCTCCGACGGCCCCGAATCCAATCTTTTTGGTTTGGAACCCAACTTCGGCTGCTGCACCGCCAACTTCCACCAGGGATGGCCCAAATTCGCCTCCAGCCTCTTCATGCTCTCCGGCGAGAAAGAGCCCGAACAAGGCTTGGTAGCCTCCGTCTACGCTCCCTGCGAGGTCCGCACCCTGGTACGCGGTACTCCCGTCCACGTCTTCGAAGAGACCAACTATCCCTTCCGCGGAACGGTCCGGCTCACCATCCATCCCGCCGCGCCGCTCGAGTTCCCGCTGCAACTCCGCATCCCGGCCTGGGCCGGATCGGGAACCAGCATCACCGTCAACGGCAAGCCCTGGCCTGACCCCTTGGACTCTTCTGTCCAGAGCTGGGCCCGCATCGACCGCACCTGGAACGCTGGCGACCGCGTGGAGATCGTCTTCCCCATGCAGCCACGGGTTTCCAGGTGGTTCCACAACGCGGTCGCCGTCGAACGCGGCCCGCTGGTCTTCTCCTACCCCATCGGCGAAAGCTGGGTAAAACTCCGTGATCGCGGCATGACCGCCGACTGGCAGGTCTTCCCCACCAATCAGTGGAACTACGCCCTTGCAGTGGAGGAAACCGCGCCAGACAAGACGATCGCCGTCACCGAATCCGAAATCAGCCAAGCGCCGTTCTCGCGCAGCCACGCCCCAGTCCGCCTCAGCGTAAAGGCTCGCAAGCTCAACGACTGGCGCGCGGAAGACGGCGTCGCCAATCCCCTGCCGCAAAGCCCCGTCGTCAGCGAGGAGCCCGAAGAAACCATCGAGCTCATCCCCTACGCCGCCGCCAAGCTCCGCATCACGGCGTTTCCCCAGTGCAAGGGCCAGGCAGTGTCTCTCACAGAGACAGCAGTAACCCAGGATTCAGGCTCTGTCGAAGACTCTGAGGGCCTGGAGGCCCTCAGGGCAGCCGATCTGGAGATCGGCGCTACGGCTTTGTGCAACCTGTGAGAAATGCGGGCCAGGCAGTGTCTCTCACAGAGACAGCAGTAACCCAGGATTCAGGCTCTGTCGAAGACTCTGAGGGTCTGGAGGCCCTCAGGACAGCCGATCTGGAGATCGGCGCTACGGCTTTGTGCAACCTGTGAGAAATGCGGGCCAGGCAGTGTCTGACGAATGCCTGGATGGCCGGTTTTGTATCGGAGAAACAAACAGCAAATCCGGGGGAAATATTTTTGGGATGGAGGGCGGTCGTTCGATGCGGTTGCTCCGGGGTTGGGGCGATGCGGAAAACGGCACAGGTCAGCCGGCCATGGCGGCGTTGGCAAAGCCAGAGTATTCAACGGTGACAACGGTGATGTCGTCGTTCTGGCCGAAGATGCGGGCGGCTTCGGCAATGGCTGCGGCGGACTGGACGCTGATTTCGCGGGTGCGATCGAAGCCGAAGAGCAAGCCAGATTTGGAGGACGACGCGGACTGAGCTTCAACCACGCCGTCGGAGACGAAGGTGAGGCGGTCGCCGGGCTTGAGTTGGAGAGTGGTCGACTCATAAGAAGGATCGGAGAGGATGCCGAGGGGCAACGCGCCCGGCAGGGCGATTTCCTGGCCATTGAGGTAGGGGGGCAGGTGGCCGGCATTGGCCACGGTGAGCAGGCCGCCGGCGGAGATGTGGGCGGCCAGGCAGGTGGTGAATCCGCCATTGGAGCGGCCCATGAGGCGATCGTTGAGCGAGCGGAGCATGGCGGAGGGTTCAGATCCGTGGGCGGCTTCAGCACGGATGGCGCCGACCAGCACGGAGACCAGCATGGCGGCTGGAAGGCCTTTTCCGCTGACATCGCCAATGACTACCAGCATGCCGCAGCGGCCGTCGCTTATCTGCTGGAAGAAGTCTCCGCCTACCTGCTCTGCGGGCTGGTAGATGCACTCGACTTTAAAGCCGGCGCACTGATCCTGCTGATCTGGGAGCAGGACCTGCTGGATCTGACGGGCGGCTTCGAATTCACCGGCTAGCCAGGCCTCGCGGCGGCGGGCGCGGGTGAAGCGCAGGATGAGGAAGACGCACATGGCGAGCAGAAAGACGAGATGGAGAAGAATGCCGGGGCGCATGGTGAAAGGCGGCAGGGAGATGGGAATATCGAGGATGCGTGGAACGGAACTCCAACCCACCTGGGCGAGGACGATGGCAACGTTGTCTGCAACGTAAAAGCCGACGTCGAGCAGGGTGGGAATGAGTAGCAGTTGAGCGTCGAGGTTGCCGGCGAGGGCGCGCTTGCCGAGGAGCCAGAAGATCCAGATGGCGGCGGGCAACAACAGGAGCAGTTGGATTATGGCGCCCGCGCCGGGCGAAGTCCAGCCGGGCCAGTAGAATACGGCAGGAAAGGGGCTCAGCACCACGAAGACGAGGAAGATGCGGCCGAGCAGGCCGGCACGGGCGTTGAGGACTTTTGAAAAGAAGCAGAATGCCGCAAAGATGTTGAGTGCTGCCAGCAAACCATCGAGCAGGTCGAAGATGGGGACGGGCGGGAAGGCGTAAATCTCCTTGGAGACGTTGAGGGCGCTGTCGGCGGCCTGGGCGAGGAGCATGAGGGCGAACCAGAGGTACTCGCGTTCGGCTTTGCGGATGAAAAACAGACAGAGGATGGCGAGGCCGACTAGACCAGCGGCTATGGAGTAGGCGTAGTAGTCGACAAAGATCACGTTACGGGCTGTTTGCCTGAGGGATTTTTCAACGGCTACGAAAGACTGGTCGCCGGCGAGGTTTCCTGCTTCGAAGGGTCCTCCGCCAACGTAGCCGGCCCAGATGGGCGAATGCCAGACACGGATGGCGATCTGCAGGGTGCGAGGGGCGGTGCGTCCAGACTGGGTGAGCGGAAAGACCTGGTGGGTGACGCGGGTGTTGGGGATGTTGGTGGGCGGCATTTGGCCGGACTGGCCAATCAGCTCGCCGTCGGCGAAGACCTGATAGGAAGTGATGATGGGCGCAAGCATCAGGGAGGCGGGCTGGTCACCGGGGGGCAGGGTGATGGTGAAGCGATACCAGGCGAAGCCGCTCATGTCTGGATATCCCTGGGTGGACCAGGAGCGGTTGCTCTGGAGCAGGGGCCAGTTAGAGTCGTCGAAGGTGGGCGAGGCCCAGAGGAATTGTTGCGCGGTGCTGGCTGTTGCGGGGGCGGGGGGTGAGTCGCCGGGATGGAAATGCCAGTTGCCGTCGAGGGAGACGAGGGGTTCGCGGTCGCGAGCGAGGTCAAAGGTCTGCGCGCAAAGCGAGGACACACTTGCCGTTAGGGCGAATGCGAGCAGAGTCGAGAGCCGAAGACGGAGACCGATGGGCATAAGCAGACTGCCAGTGAAGCAGTGAACCAGACGTGGTTTGATGCTAACCCAGGAGGGGACTTGTGGATAGGGGGATTTGGGCGAGCGGGGGATGGGGAATCGGTTTAGAGTGTTGTGCATGAAGATTCTGCGATTGGTTCTCGCATTCGGTGCCGTGGCCTTGGGTTTCGGGCTTGCCCCCGCATCCCCTGCTCAGTCCGTTCCTAAACCCAGTCCGACCTCTGCGAGACCTCAATACGTCATCCTCGACACCGACATTGGCGATGACATCGACGATGCGTTTGCGCTGGGGCTGGCGTTGCAGAGCCCGGAGATTCGGCTGCTGGGGATTACTACCGCTTATGGGGACACGGAGTTGCGGGCGAAGCTGGTGAACCGATATCTGGAAGATGCTTGCCATCATCAGCTTCCAATCATCCCAGGAAAACCCACGACGCAGACTAACTTGTTCACGCAGGCAGCGTATGCGAAGGGACAGGTGCATGGTTGCGGCGACATCGCTCCCGGCAACCTTCTTGACCGCGAGAAAGAAATTGCCCGCTCGGAGACCGAGCGCAAGAATGACGACGCGGCAGGTTTCTTGCTAAAGCAGATTAAAGAGTACCCAGGGGAGATTACATTGATCGCGATTGGGCCGCTCAACAATATTGAGGCGGCGATCAAGCAGGACCCGATGACGTTCGCCAAGTTGAAGCGGGTGGTGATGATGGGCGGGAGCATTTATCGGGGCTACGACGACGCCAAGGGGCAGCGGCCGCCGGATGCGGAGTGGAACATCAGCCGCGATCCAGCCGGGTTGCGGGCGCTGCTGGCGAGCGGGGTGCCGGTGTTCATGATGCCGCTGGATTCGACGCAGATTCATCTGGAGACGAAGGAGCGGGAGGAGATTTTTGCGCATGGGTCGCCGGTTACCGACCAGTTAACGCTGCTTTACCACCAGTGGAAGGCGGGGACGGATGGGCATTGGGAGGCTCCAACGCTGTTTGACCCGGTGGCGGTGACGTATGCGATTCGGCCGGATCTGTGCCCGATGACGCCGATGCGGCTGGAAGTGGACGACAAGGGGTTCACACGGCCAGTGGAGGGAGCGCCGAATGCGCAGGTTTGCCTGAAGTCGGACGAGAAGGGATTTCTGGATTTGCTGGTGGGGCGCTTGACGAAATAGACTGAAAAATCAATATCTTTTTTATTTTGTGCGGGTTACTCGCACGCGATTGATCTTTGGCGTGTTCATTTTCGGTGGCGAACCCTGTCGTGTGTCGCCCGTCACTTTCAACTCCATTGACAACAGGAAAAAGTAGGAGAAAAATTGCGGGTCGAGTGAGTTCGAGCCGCACGCTGCGGCGGATGGAGGGGAAAGTGAAAAGTTCGAGGAATTGGGGAACACTGGGGGCGGTTGCACTGTTGGGTGCGGCGGTCCTTTTGGCAGGTTGCAAGTCAGCTCCCACGCTGACGGCGGCCCAGGCGCAAGCATTGATTCAGGCCAAGTATGACCAGAGTCCGGCAGTAGGGGCGGCCATCACGGTGAATGACCTGGGGATGCGGCAGGGTGCGACGGCGAAATATTGGGACCGGACGAAGATCTATCCAAACAAGTACTGGGCGGACTTTACGCTGACGGCCGATGGCAAGAAGGCGGTGACTTTGACTGGCGGCGGGGACGTGATCCAGTGGCGTCCGGAGAGCCCCGACGACAAGAGCTATTCCCTGATTTTGACAACGGTAGCGACCGATCACCTGAAGGCTCGGGATGTAGGAGATCCGCAGGACGAAGTGGCCGGGACCAAGACCGCGACATTTAACGAAGCGGTGAGTCTGAACGGGGTTCCGGGCCCGCTGGCAGAGATTGCCCACAACCCCGGAAACATGCTGAGCACGAAGAAGACGGCTACCTTTGTGGTGGAGAATGGCGCCTGGAAGCTGCAATCGATCAACTAGCGGCAGAAAAATGCCGGGTGCTGGTGTAAAAATGGTAGGGCGGGGTGCGAATTCATTGACCCCGCCTGAATTTCTTGATATTGTAAGAAGGTTCGGCAAGAACGCGTCCATCTGTGTGTTTGAACGATGGCGGCGTAGGGGCAGCCCGGTCAGGTAGAATTGGCTGGGGATGCACACCACGGTCAGGCGCAGTAAGCCGGCCAGACAAGTCCCGGAACGGCTCTCTTCTTGCGGAGGGCAGGGACGTATCGCTACGGAGTCCGCGCGTTCTCCACCTTGGAGGGCTATGCGGGCCGGAACCCGGAAACGGAGTTGGCTTTCCAGGAAATCTGGAAACGCCCGGCCACCGTCCTGGCTCTCGTCTGAGATTGGAACGATGGCAGACGCGAAGCAGCAACTTGAGGGCTTTTTGTGCCCGAACGGTTTTTTATGCCGTTCAGAGCTCAAACAGCCCAAAGGGTCTGCGCGCGGCTGTGAGTTGGGGAAGTTGAACTGGTAAGCGGCAGGGTTTTGGTCGTAAGGAGTTTTGGTTTGCCTACATTCAATCAGTTGGTTCGCAAGGGGCGCACGGCCCCGCGGTACAAGACGGCGTCACCGGCCTTGCAGGCCTCGCCGCAGCGGCGCGGTGTATGCACCCGCGTGTACACACAGACCCCCAAGAAGCCGAACTCGGCGCTGCGCAAAGTAGCCCGCGTGCGGTTGACGAACGGGATTGAGGTCACGACCTACATTCCCGGCATCGGCCACAACCTGCAGGAGCACTCGATTGTGCTGATTCGCGGCGGCCGTGTGAAGGATCTTCCCGGAGTCCGGTACCACGTTGTGCGCGGCACTCTCGATTCAGTGGGCGTGGCTAACCGCAAGCAGAGCCGGTCGAAGTACGGCGCCAAGCGCGCCAAGGGCGGAGCAGCGCCGGCGAAGAAGAAGTAGAAAAGCAGGGACTAAGGGACTAGGGACTAGAAAAGCCCGAATCTCCCCTGGTTGACTGGAATCGGTTCCGGGGCGGAGTTTGGAACCCGGACTAGGGCAGCAGAAGCAGCGCCGAGAGCGCGGAAGGTTTTGAGGGTTATGCCAAGAAAAGGGCACATTGCGAAGCGGGAAGTAGCGCCCGATCCGGTGTACGGGTCGACGCTGGTCACCAAGTTTGTGAACTCCATGATGTGGGGCGGCAAGAAGTCGACCGCGCAGGGCATCTTCTATGAGGCGATGAAGAACCTCGAGGAGAAGGGCGGCGGTGACGACGCGCTGAAGCTCTTCAAGAAGGCCGTTGAGAATTGCAAGCCGCTGCTTGAAGTGAAGACCCGCCGAGTGGGCGGCGCGAACTACCAGGTGCCGATCGAAGTGAATCCTGAGCGGCGCACTTCGCTGGCCATCCGCTGGCTGATTACCTACGGGCGCAATCGCGGCGAAAAGGGCATGACCGAGAAGCTGGGCAACGAGCTGCTGGATGCGGCCAACGGGCGCGGGGCGGCCATGAAGAAGAAGGAAGACGTCCACCGCATGGCTGAGGCCAACAAGGCTTTTGCGCACTATCGCTGGTAGTTGCAGGGACTTATGGACTAGGGACTTAGGGACTTAGTTAAACGGGGAAAGTTAACCGCGGGGAGTACGCCCGCAAGGAAGAAATTGCCGTGGCTCGCACCATACCTCTGAATCGTTGCCGGAACATCGGAATCATGGCGCACATCGACGCCGGAAAGACGACAGCGACAGAGCGCATCCTGTTTTATACCGGCATCACCCACCGTATCGGCGAGGTGCATGAGGGCACTGCGACCATGGACTACATGGAGCAGGAGCAGGAGCGCGGCATTACGATCACTTCGGCCGCCACCACCTGCATGTGGAAGGATTACCGGATCAACATCATCGACACTCCCGGCCACGTGGACTTCACGGCCGAAGTGGAGCGTTCGCTGCGCGTGCTTGACGGCGCGGTGGCGTTGTTTGATTCGGTGAGCGGCGTGCAGCCCCAGTCGGAGACGGTCTGGCGGCAGGGCGACAAGTACAAGGTTCCGCGCATCTGTTTTGTGAACAAGATGGACAAGAACGGCGCGGATTTCGAGTATGTTCTTGAGACCATCCGCAAGCGCCTGGGCGCACGGCCTGTTGCTTTGCAGATTCCAATCGGCGCCGAGGCGAACTTCAAGGGCGTCATCGACCTGGTCACCATGAAGGCCATTCTCTGGCACGACGAGGAGATGGGCGCGGCGTATGAGGTAGAAGAGATTCCCGACGCGCTGCGCAAGAAGGCTGAGGCCTTTCGTCTGCAGCTGGTGGAAGTGATCTCCGAGACCGACGATGTTCTCATGGAGAAGTACTTGGAAGGCGAAGATCTGACCGAGGCGGAGATCAAGGCGGGCATCCGCCAGGCCACCATCGACATGAAGATCTTTCCGGCCCTCTGCGGCACGGCTTTCAAGAACAAGGGCATTCAAACACTGCTCGACGCGGTGATCGATTACCTGCCCAGCCCGCTGGACAAGCCTCCGGTGGAGGGTATCAATCCCGAGAACCACTCCGAAATTCTGACCCGCAAAGCGTCTGACTCCGAGCCTCTCGCCGCGCTGGGCTTCAAGATCATCAACGATCCGTTTGGCAAGCTGTGCTTTATCCGCGTCTACTCCGGCACGCTGAAGACCGGCGATACGATCATCAATCCGCGCACCGGCAAGACAGACCGCGTGGGCCGACTGGTGAAGATGCACGCCAACAAGCGCGAGGATATCAGCGAGATTCTGGCCGGCGATATCTGCGCAGTGGTAGGCCTGAAGGAACTGAAGACGGGCGATACGCTTTGCCCGCCGAATCATCAGATTGCGCTTGGAGCGATCATCTTTCCGGATACGGTGATCTCGGTAGCCATCGAGCCCAAGACCAAGGCCGATCAAGAGAAGATGGGCATTGCGCTATCTCGGCTGGCCGACGAAGATCCTACCTTCAAGGTGCGGACCGACGAGGAGTCTGGCCAGACGATCATCAGCGGGATGGGGGAATTGCATCTCGAAATCCTGGTTGATCGCATGAAGCGCGAGCATAAGGTCGAAGCCAATGTGGGCGAGCCCAAGGTTGCCTTCCGCGAGACGATCCGCAAGTCGGCTGAGGCCGAGGGCAAGTACATCAAGCAGACTGGCGGTTCGGGCAACTACGGCCACTGCAAGCTGCGCATCGAGCCCAACGAGCCGGGCAAGGGCTACGAATTCGTCAATGCCATCAAGTCGGGCTCGATTCCAAAGGAATACATCAAGCCAATCGATCAGGGCGTGCAGGGAGCCATTGAGTTGGGCATCCTGGCCGGCTATCCGCTGGTGGATATCAAGGTGACGCTGTACGACGGCAGCTATCACGATGTCGATTCGAACGAAATGGCCTTCAAGTTTGCCGGTTCGATCGCCTTCAAGGAAGCGGCACGCAAAGCTTCCCCGGTGCTTCTGGAGCCGGTCATGGCAGTCGAAGTGACGGTTCCCGAAGAGCATATGGGGACCATTATCGGCGACATCAACTCACGGCGCGGCCGTATTGAAGGCATGGATCACCTGGCCGGTTCGCAGGTTATCAAGGCCATTGTCCCGCTGAAGGAAATGTTTGGTTACGTGAACGACATTCGCTCTTCAACGCAGGGCAGGGCTTCGTATTCGATGCAGTTCGCGCGCTACGAAGAGGCTCCGCGCATGATTGCCGATGAGATTATCGGGCGGTCGCAGGGCAAGTAAGCTGACGGCTGAAAGCTGAAGGCTGGTTTGAGTTTTGGGGCTGGAGCCGGATGGCCGGCGCCCCTGGATGCAACGGGCAGTACAGCTACGAAAGGGATGCAGGGACTTTTATGGCGAAGGAAAAATTCGATCGTTCAAAGCCGCACGTCAATGTCGGGACCATTGGTCACATCGATCATGGCAAGACGACGCTGACGGCTGCGATTACGAAGGTATTGCAGAAGCACAACCCGAAGAACACGTACCGTTCGTTCGATTCGATCGACAACGCTCCTGAGGAGCGCGAGCGCGGGATTACGATTGCGACGGCTCACGTGGAGTACGAGACCAAGAACCGCCACTATGCGCACGTCGATTGCCCTGGCCACGCCGATTACATCAAGAACATGATCACGGGCGCGGCGCAGATGGACGGAGCTATTCTCGTAGTTGCCGCAACAGATGGTCCGATGCCGCAGACCAAGGAACACGTTCTGCTGGCGCGCCAGGTGGGCGTTCCCTGCGTGCTGGTGTTTCTGAACAAGTGCGATGCGGTGGACGACGAAGAGCTGATCGAGCTGGTGGAGATGGAAGTGCGCGAGCTTCTGGGCAAGTATCAGTTCCCGGAAGACGCTCCGGTGATTCGCGGATCTGCTTTGGGCGCCTTGAACGGCGAGCCGAAGTGGGAAGCGCAGATTGACGCGCTGATGGACG
>Ga0302195_10002384_pt1 | contig 14890 bp, 16 predicted proteins | sample II_Bog_N1_2_FD_198778 | JGI IMG/M metagenome (GOLD analysis project Ga0302195, IMG submission 198778) | Peat permafrost microbial communities from Stordalen Mire near Abisko, Sweden - II_Bog_N1_2 | ecosystem: Environmental > Terrestrial > Soil > Wetlands > Peat | place: Sweden: Abisko...
TCGCGTACACTGACTGGTGGTCAGCCGCCAAATCTGGACTCGCGAAACGAAACCGGTTCTTCGCCAAAGGCAGTGTGTGCTGACTGTATGCCGGTCGATACATCGCAAAACGGAGATTGTTCGGGGCTCGCATTTGATCGCCAAGGATGACAGAGACTCGCTAGCGCCCGCAGATTCTCGCGGCAACAGGGCGAGTTCTTTCATCTCGGCAGAAAGCGCACGGCTGCGTATGTGCTCCTTCGCCAGAGCCTTTACGGTAGGTTGAGGCTGAACCAAAAGGCTCGATCGCGCCCATTTTTGCGGAGCCGCGGTCCATTGAGCGGCTGAGTCACACCTTTCGGTAGGAACCCAGTGCCTGGAACAGGCGGCGCTCAATGACACGCTCGGCTGCATTCAGCCGCAGCATGCGCGCGGTCACCTCTCCAACCGGCGTTAAGGGTTGGATGATCGGGCCGTCCAGCTTGAAGTGTTCGTCCCATGAGTCCCGCCTGGGATCGAACAGCCGGATCGGACGGCCGGAATGATCGATCGACGCGATATCCGTACCTTTGTAACGATTGCAGAGGATGCAGGCGTAGGCTAAATTGCCGATACCAGAGGAGCCGCCGTGCTTGCGGCTAATGATGTGATCGATTTGGTGAGGAAAGCCGGCGTTGTCCTCATGCACCAGGCAGTATTCGCACCGTCGACGGGCTCGTTCTATGACTAGAAGGCGCGCCGACTCATCGATATCACGAGCCACTGATCAGGATCTGTCGCGCGCGCCCTTTGGCCATCCGAAGGATGTGTTCCAGATCAATGAAATGATCCAGCTCTGATCGTTCCTCGGGCGACAGACCGCCTTCTTTCTCCCGCTCAATTAATTCGGCAACGCGCTGCTGGGCTTCGAGCGAGGGGCGATAGTCGACAATGGTTTGCGGCGTGGTGCCGGCAGCGATGAAATCGATGATCTCCAGGTACGATGGAATAGCGGCGTTACTCATAGTCGAGCCCTCTACCAGGATAACTCGCTTTCTGCCTCAAAAAATAGACCGCTCCGGGCCGCCGCATTTTCTTTAAAAAGAGGGTGCCGCGGGGATGTACCTGCGCAATCGCTTCAAAGAGCGGTGCGTCTGTCAAATGACGGAGCGCTCGCTCGCGCCTCGCGTGGCATCAAGCGGGCACGGCCAGGCGTCCGACAGCGTCCCCGTGCGCACAATCCAGGTGCGCCAATTGGGCGGGTCTGGATACGCTGCTTCAGGTCGCTCAGCAATTTCGAATAGCCTGCTGGCACCAGCGCCCGCCGTTCAGCCATCAAGAAGCACTCCTCGACTGCAGGTGAATTGTCTCGTGTCTGCCAACCCCAACCATAACGCGTTTCGCGGCGGGGCTGCCGGCGCTATCCATGCTTGTCGCCCTCTCCCTGGCTTCCCGAATGTCTTCCGCTCTCTGGGAACGGCAGTTTTGAAGCGCTGGAATGCCGCGTGACGTCAGAACGTCGGCCGGCTTTTGGTTGATCTAGCCCCCACCGAAACATGTTTTTGCCGTGACAAGATATGCCGTTTGTTTCGCCCCGCACTAGCGGAGGTGTTCCTTATGGCACGAAAAGTCGGCCAGATCATCCGACGCGAAACTGGTACTTGGCTGGTGCGCGTATACAGCGGCCGCGACCCCGAAACCAAGAGGCGAAAGTATCTAAACCAGACCATCCACGGCGGACTGCGGGATGCGCAAGCTCATCTCAACAAGATGCTCAGTGAGCGAGACCTCGGGCGAAAGCTCGATTCGTCGAAGCAGACGCTCAACCAACACCTGGACTACTGGCTTGAGCTTTGTGCGAAGCCGCGGTTGCGCGCGAAGAGCCTCAAGGATTACGAGGGCCTGCTACGCCGTTACGTGCGTCCTCGGCTTGGCCCGAAGGCGTTAGCATCCATTTCATCGTTGGACATTCAGGCGCTCTACCGAGATCTGCTAGTCCGAAACCTGTCGGCGCGTTCGATCCGTTATACCCACGCGGTTTTGCGGTCGGCGTTGAAGCAGGCTATGCGCTGGAACTTCATCCTGGCAAACCCGGCAGACTCGGTCGATCTACCCAGACAAGAGCGCCCGCAAATCGAGGTGCTGACCGTCGAACAAGCGAGAATATTCGTCAAGGCACTCGCCGGTCATCAATATTCGGATCTGTTCGCAATCGCCCTGACCACAGGCATGCGCCCCAGTGAATACCTTGGGCTGACGTGGAACGACCTCGACCTCGAACGCGGGACGGCCAGCGTTTCCCACACGCTTGAATGGAGGAAGGGTGGTTGGCAGTTCTCGTTCAGCTCGGTCGCGATCGAGATCGGAGTCTGGCGGCGATCATTCGCCGCGTTCCGGTCAGCACCCCCAGCCAACAGCAGTTTGACGATCTCCACCGGCCAACGGGACGCTACGGCGCTGTGCAGGGGCGTCCAGCCGATGGCGCCAGTGCCACCTGCTTCACGCGCCGTATTTACCTTAACCCCGGCGGCCAACAGCAGCCTGGCGATTTCAAGCCGGCCCTTGGTTGGTTTGCCGTCGAGCGTCGCGTCGAGGGCGCTCACGCCGCTGGCGTCCGTGGCATTGAGATTGACTTTGGCATCCATCAGGATCCTGACGATTTCCGCCTGCCCCCCCGCCGCCGCGGTAATCAGAGGATGATTCAATTCTTTCCCATTGGGATCCGCGCCGGCAGCCAGGAGCGCTTTCACGAAATCCACCTCTCCGTTTTCGGCCGCCCTGTCGAACAGCCGGCAGGTTCCCTCACCCGAGTACGGGCCCGCCAGAGTATCGATGCCTCCGCCGGAGTGCGCAATCAGCGTTTTGAAAATCTCCAGGCGCGCCGCCTCGATGTCCTGGTTGTTCGATGAGTATAGGCGAGAGGCTAGGCAAAGCAAGTTCTCTCCTCGGTCCTTGCGGACCGCCAGACCCGCGCCTGAGGCGATCAGGAGTTCCACTGCGGCGGGGCTGCCACTTATCACCGCTTCTAAGAGCGGCGTCTCGCCTTGTAACGCGTACACGTCTAGGGGAGCACCGGCGGCAAGCAGCAGCTTCATCCCATCTACCCATCCTTGACGGGCCGCAAGATGCAGCATGGTTCCCGCCGCGTTGTCCCACGAAACGGATCGGGCATCCGCGCCGGCTGCGAGCAACACCCGCACCGCTTCCAGGCTCTTCGATCTCACAGCAGCTTCCAGGGCCGTACCGTGCGAGCGCCAGGATGCGTTGACGCTGGCCCCAGCGGCCAAAAGCTGGCGCAGCATCTCGACATCGCCATTCCCCGCGGCGGCAGAGAGAGCGGCACTCGCAGTATTGACCTTGGCCCCATGTGCCAACAGGAACTTGACCATCTCCGGGCTGCGGGCCGCGACGGCGTTGTAGAGGGGCGTGAGGTTCTGATCGTCGGCGGCATCGACATCCGCGCCGGCCGCCACAAGCAGAGTCGCGGCAGCCACGCTTCCCTTTCCGGCCGCTTCATGGAGCGGCGTAAGCTGGTATTCCCCTCTGACACCTACCTTCGCCCCAGCCTGCAGCAACAGTTGTATGACTTCCGCTTTGCCCTCTCGCGCCGCGTAATAAAGAGGAGTGTTGGCAGACTTATCCACAGGGTTTACGTCGACGCACACCTCTGCCAGCAGAGCTTTTACTTTGGCGGGGTCAGTTGCCGCTTTGTGCAGCGGGGTCGAGCGATCCTCTTCGTCTTGCCAAAGCTGTTCCGGATATCCCCACTTGGCAATCGTCGCCAGCGCCTTGTCCAGCGATAGCGCCAAGCCGAAGGGTGGCTCGTCCTTGCGGACCATGGCAACCAGGTCTGCATCCTCGTTCAGCAAAGCACCACCCGACATTCCCACCGCGAGGAAAGGCGACTGAAAGGCAATTTCGTCTCGTGTGACCATGGAAACCTGGTCCGGTTTCACCGCCATTCCCCAGGCGGCGCCATTGGGGTTGCCCACAGGGTAGACGTCGCTTCCACGCTTCAGATCGGCAGGATCGCCCAGTCGGTCGAGCTGAAGAGCGCAGATGTCAACTCCCTGGCTCGCCAGGTTGTCGACCGCGAGCACCGCGATATCCAGGTCGCGGTCGGCTTTCGGCAGCAGGCGCGCCCCCAGCGCCTGACCGGGGTGCGACCGCAGCTTGACCTGGATGCCGGTAGCCTCCGCATTGCCCCGCCGCACCACGTGGTTGGCGGTGAGGATGTACAGCCGGTCCTTCTCGCGGCCGAACACGATACCAGCGCCGAAGACCGGAGCCGCAGCGAGCTGTGCGTGGACCATGACCACGAGCTTCAGGGTAGCCGCCAGTTCCTTGTCGAAATCATCGGCTCGAATCAGGCAGGCCGAAATGCATGAGGCGGCGCCCATCAGCGCCAGCCGTTTCCATTTCATACGCGAACTCCCCACCAGCGCAGCACGCCGGCGATCAGGCCGGAAAGATACAGCGTCGCACCCCTATTTAGGATCAAGGGATGGTGGCTTGGTGTATACTGAACTCGACCTGTGAGTCCGAAATGGAAATCCCAGGTTAAGACTTGCCTCTTGGAGCCTCCTGAAAATGCGACACGCGATGGGGGCCATCCCCTTTTTGTTGGCCATCGGTGCACTCCCGGCATGGGCGCAGAGCTTGCCGGCGTATTGCGGCGCGATCGGCGCGAAAAGTTATACGCCGCCCGCGGTGACCATTCCGCCTGTGGTTCTGAATCGCGGAACGGTGATCACGGTCACGAATGCCACGGTGGCAGCGAATGGCGACACGTCCTCGGTGGTGGCGCTCGAAGCCAATCCCGGCCCGGATGGAATTTCTCTCGAGGAAGCGATCATGGCTACGAACAATGACCCAGGCATCTGGGTCATCCAGTTTGCGCCGGCGCTGAAGGGCTCGACCATCGTGGTCGATTCCGCCCCTGGGGGGACATTGCCCGGTCTTACCGGGGGCAACGTCACCATCAACGGCGACATCGATGGCGATGGAAAGCCCGATATCACCCTCAGCACCAGCCAGTCCGACTTCACCAAAGGCATTACTATCGCTTCCGGGGGCAACACCGTTTACGCGCTTGCTCTCCAGGATTTCACATACGGGGTTTGGATCAGTTCTCCGGGACCAAGGCAGCCAGGAGCCACCGCGACGATCTTATCCAACATCACCATCAGCAACCTGGTGCTGACCAACATCCAGATGACGGGAATCGGAGTCAATCCACCCTCACCCATCAGCGCAACCACCCCGATCAATTTGGATCATGTTCTGATTACCGGCAACACGATCACCGGCAACGCCGCCGGCCCGCTGCTGGATATCGATATGGAACTTGGGAGCGCCGGGGAAACGGCGCAGCACACCACCATCGCCAACAACAATATCAATCTTCCGATGCCGGGTGCGGGAGGCATCGAGATGAACATCGGAGCGGGGCTTGGGGCGACGAACAACCAGGCGCTCGATACCTTGATCGCGGACAATGTCATTTCCTCCCCTTTTCCCGAGTATGAAATTCGGATCGCCACGGGTGTGGGCGCCGCATCGGGGAACCTGATTGACGGCGTGCAGGTGATTGGCAATCAGCTTGGCATCACCGGCGCCGCCTGGGGCACATCCACATTCCCAGCAGCCATCACACTGTTGAGCGGCGATGCGGCCAGCGACGATGCACAACCGGACTTGCGGCCGATCCAGTACTCGGAGAACAACATTGCCCGTAACATCGGTGTTCTCTCGAACACCATTACCGGAACCGGCAGCTTCGGAATCGACCTTCAAGTGGCGTGCTGCGGCAACCGCAACAACACCATCAGCGGTCTCTCCATCCTGGGAAATACGATCGCCGTAACGCAATTGGGAGTGATGCTCAACGGCGGCGGCGTCGGTGATTCCTACAGCCGGACCACAAGTGCGAATACGCTTTCCAACGTGGTGATCCAGTCGAACAGCATCCAGGCCACGCCGGTTGTTCAGCAACCTTGCAACTGTTATGGCGCGTACGACGGCTATACAGGCATCACCTTCGGAGGCATTCAGCTCTGGGTAGGAGGGAACGAGCCTGGAAATAGCTTCAACGACATTTCCATTACCAACAATGATGTGGACACACCGCTGGTTGGAATCAGCGTTATCGCAGGATTGGGAGGCGGAGCGCCGGCAAACTCCCCTCCATCCCCGGCCGACAATAATGTCGTGTCCGGTGCCCAGATCTTCTGCAACCAGGTGGACCAGACCCCCACGATTGCCGTCCAACATGGGTTCTACACGGGGATCAAAGGCATCAACGTGGCCGCCGGACTCCTTGACGCGACCGGAAACCAGGTGAACCAATTGAGTGTGTACGACAACCTGGTCGCCGGAGTGCTTGGCGACGCCTCCCTTTTCGCCAACCTGGCTGGCGCCACCGGAAACACGATATCGATTTCCCAAATCTCCAGTGCCGCGAACGCGCCCCAGTTCGTTACCGCGGGCGTGGCCAACGCCGCGTCGTTCCAGGCGCGCGCTCTGGCTCCCGGCTCTTTGGTCAGCTTGTTTGGTCTCAACCTAAACGGGGCAACGGTGCAGTTTGACGCCATTGCCGCTCCGGTGATTTATAGCTCTTCGTCGCAACTGAATCTGCAAGTGCCGTGGGAACTGCAGGGTAAGTCGAGCACGTCGGTCACGGTAACGGCCAACTCAATCAGCAGCGCGCCACAGACGATCCCGGTGGGCGAAGCCGACCCGGGTATTTTCTCCCTGGGCGCGCCGCAGGGCGGGCAAGGGGCGATCTTGAATCTCGCCGGAATCGTAGTGGATGCCAACTCGCCCGCCCATGCCGGCGACTACCTGGAGATTTACTCGACCGGGCTGGGTGCGGTGACGAACACACCACAGACTGGAGCCGTAGCCTTGGTAACTCCCCTTTCCTACCTGATTCGTAACGCGACGGTGACGATTGGCGGCGTGGCGGCTCCGGTGATTTTCGCAGGACTGGCTCCCGGCTATGTCGGACTCTACCAGGTGAACGCGCAGGTACCGCAGGGAGTAGCCGCCGGGGACGGCGTTCCGGTCATAGTTTCGATCGGAACTGCCGCCTCGAATCCAGTAACTATTTCTGTTCGCTAGCTCTTTGGGGTGGTGGGGACGACAAAGACATGACACCCAACCAGGTTGGGTTGGCTCCCCAGTCTGGACACGTTTCGAACCTCTGCCGTCCAGTTGGCCCTGTGATCGAACCCGTGGACGTCCATTGTTCTCAGAGCGATCCGCGCGATCACAGACCCGTGGTCCATGGTGGGCACCCAGTCTGGACACGTCTCGAACTCGCCAACGGAACCCAGGATAAGTTCCGGACGGGCCGTCACTCGGGAGCTATGAGAAGCTGTTGCTATTGATGATTTCGCCAAGTTGGTTTGGAGCCTGCCTTGTTCCGTGATATGCTTTCGTTCTAAGAGTGGAGGCAAAAGAGGATTCGTGCGCAAACAGAGAGTGTTCCTGGTTCTGTTTTTGTTGCTGTTCGGACTGTTCACACTCTTGAACAGCTTAAGCAACCCGCGCATCGAAGGGCTCCACGGGTCTGACATCGTGCGACTCATGGCCTCGGGCCTATGCTTCGGCGTCGGCTTCGGAGTGCTGTTCGGCGGCCGCAAGTTTCCTGGCGAGTAGCTATTTCAAGCGTGCGCCAATCCAAGGGCCACCTCAACTGGTGTGGTTTTCGCCGGATAGCGGACTGATTATCGGGCACTCGGAAGTTGCCCGATAACCAAACGGAGTGAGACAGTTGTCGTTGAAGCAACCCATGATGCGCTCACGCCCTGCTTTTGCGGAATCCAGAGGGCCATCGTCTTAAGCGAGCATCGCGTCATCGGCAGGTACGGGCTCAAGCGATTGGGTCCATGCTGGTTCGAGTCCATGCTGGGGTAGCAGTTCCATCGGTAAGATTCGAGGGAAGCCTTCGAAGGCACGCGATGAAATCAATCAGATAGCGCGAGCTTCGAGAACTATATCTGGCTCCCCAGGTCGGACTCGAACTCTTCAACGTCTTGTCGGACGCTGAACGGTGTTGATCCCGTCCTGGGCTGAGGTTGAAGGCGAGCGATATCACCTCATATCGGTAGCTTGCGGTAGGCAAGGCACTGATAGCGCCCCTGAACGGAGCGGCATCCTGGATTAGCTCATCCGTGTCTCGCCCTGTATGCCCGACATCGCTTCTAAACCGAACCCCCAAGGGCGCACATGATTTCGCTGCTGCCACCAGAGTACATCGCCATCGTGCCGCGCGCGCATTCTCACCAGTCTCGACGGGCTTTTCTTCGTGCCGCCGAGTCCACAGCTCGATGGCGTTGATCACCGGCGCGAGCCGCGTCGCCGATATCGAGCAGAACCTGGTTCACGGGGTCCACGGTCCTGGACTGGTGAGCGTAGTGGTGGTCTAAGCTTACAAACTGCCAATTGCCTGAGTCTCCGGCGGCCGGCGGGCCGCGATCATATCGCCCATCAGCCGCTCCGTTAGCTCCGACGCCTTATCCATATAGCCGCAGATCAGCGACAGCTCGGCATCGCTGTACTGCCCGGCGAGGGCCATGTACGCCTTCCCAAGGGCTTCGTATTTCGGCAGCAATGGCTCCAGGCTGCTGGCCCCTACGCGAACGAACACTCGGCGCCGGTCCCCGGTATCGCGCACACGTTCCACAAATCCTCGCTTTTCGAGCCGGTCCAGGATGTGGGTGATGGCCCCCGTCGTCAGGCCGGTCAGGTCTGACAGCCTTCCGGCCGTAACCGTGCCATCCGGCTCAGAGCCGATCAGGTCCAGGCACTTTGCATCGGTAGCGTTTAGGCCGATGCCCTGCGCGATTGCCTGGTGTAGGAAGACCGTTTGCGTGCTGATCTTCCTTCCGAGGTCCGAGAGTCTTCGCAGCAGTTCAGCCCGCTTCGGGTCTTTTCTCGATTTTCCGCTTGACATATGATAGCTGCATTATTAAGATAAATTAGCTGCAAAATTAAGAAGCTGCAACATTGAGATGTTAACCGAACTTTCGGAAAGGAGTCAAGTCATGCCCACTGCACAGCCGAAACCCTGGAAGGGAACCGGAATGGAGGGATGGATTGCGCGCTGGTACGCCTCTACCAGGCGGAACGACATGGAGGATTTTCGCCGCGAGGCGAAGTCCGCCGCCGAGCGGTTGCCTGCCGGCGCTTGCGTGTTGGACGTCGCGCCGGGACCCGGATTTTTCGGCATCGAACTGGCGAAGCTCGGCGACTTCCGGATCACCGGCCTGGACATTAGCCGAACGCTAGTAAAGATCGCCGCTGAAAATGCGCGAACGGCTGGCGTGAACGTCGATTTCCGCCTGGGGAACGCATCGGCCATGCCGTTTGCGGACGAATCGTTCGATTTCGTCTATAGCTCCGCCGCCTTCAAGAACTTTACAGAACCGGTCAAGGCCCTGAACGAAATGTATCGCGTGCTGCGGCCGACAGGGGAAGCGTTGATCGTGGATCTCTGCAAAGGGTGTCCTGATGCCGCGATCGACGCATTTGTGAAGCGGAGCGGGCGCGGTCACATCGACGCGTGGATGACAAAATGGACGTTTCGGCACGTCCTGCTCAAGCGCGCGTATACGCGGGAAGATTTCGCCCGCATGTCCGAGCAGAGTCATTTCGGAGCGTGCCGGATCGACGGCGACGGCTTCGGAGTTGCCGTACGGTTCGCCAAGCAGACCGCCCGAGTCGCTTGAGGGGAGTCTCCCTGAAAATGAAACGTGTTCTGCCGGCCATCGGACTATTCTTTGCCGCCCCACTGATCGCCGAATATCTCCTCGGCAGTCTGCCGATCACCATGCTCGGTACCCTGGTGGTTCTCGGGCCGATGTATGGGGGAGGCGCTATCCTGATCCGCGAAGCGGTAAGGCGCGCCGGGCTCGGCTGGCCGAGTATCGTCGTCCTCGCCCTTGCGTACGGAGTTCTGGAAGAGGGACTTGTCACGCAGAGCCTTTTCAATCCGAACTTTCTGGGGTTGAATCAGCATCTCCTGCAACCCGAGTACATCCCAGCGCTGGGAATTGGCGCCTGGTGGACGGTGTTCGTGCTCACCCTGCACGCCGTTTGGAGTATTCCCGTTTCCATCGCGATCGTGGAAGGACTTTCGGCGCGGTCGGCTGCTCAGCCGTGGCTGAGACGACCCGGTCTCGCCTTGGTCGCCATCTTATTCGCGCTCGGATGTATCTCCATAGCGAGATTTACGATCCGGGAAGATGCTGCGCACTTCGTTGCTTCGCGTGCGCACCTTGCATCGACGGCGGCAATCATCGTGGCACTGATCGTCCTGGCCTTTCGTCTTCCGCAATCAAGCGGCGTACACGGTCAGCGATCGGCGCCGCGATATTCGATCGTCGGCCTCACTGCCCTTATCGCCGGGTCAGCGTTTTTGATCATTCCGAACCAATGGGGCTGGTGGACGGTTTGCCTCTACCTGGTCCTCGATGTTAGCGTGATTCTCATGATTCGGATTTGGTCGCGAGCCGAGGGCTGGGGCCCGCGCCATAGACTGGCTCTCAGTGGAGGCGCGGCCGTGGCGTACGCGTGGCACGCATTTGTGGAGACTCCCGCGGTAGGAGGACCGAACCGTGCCGGCAACGCCGTATTCGCTGCCGGCCTGCTGATCACGCTGGCGGCGGCCGCCCTGAAGACTCCCGTGGAGGTCGAATGAACGTCGATCGGCCCAATCCGGTTCCTGCGCCCGGCGGGATTCAGGAGACGGCAAACGGCCACCCTTACCTCAAGATCCACATCGTGGAAGTCTTCGTACGGGATCAGAACGTAAGCCTCGCCTTTTACCGCGACCGGTTGGGCTTCGAAGTTGTGGTAGATACCGGCCCGCAGGAGTGGGGACGATGGGTTGCCGTGGCTCCGCCCGTTTACGATACCGCGGTCCTTGCGTTGGTCCAGGCAGTTAACGGCTCCCAGGCCGGCTTGGTGGGCCGTCGCACCGGCGTCACCCTGGTGACCGAAGACATAGCTGCCAAGTTCGCAGAGTGGTCACGAAAGGGCGTTCGCTTTCCTCAATTGCCGACAACGGTGCCATGGGGCGTCCATGCTTCGTTCGAGGATCTCGATGGAAACCAGTTCACCTTAATCCAGAACCCGCAGATGGTGGAAATCCTGAACGCCCGGCGCCGCGCTGTGGACGAGCGAAAAGAGGCCGAGCGTCGCGCCGCTCTCGAGGGGGACATCGCACGCAAGGTGCAGGCGAGGCTTTTCCCGCAAGAGTTCCCTCCCATGAAGACGTTGGAATGCGCGGCCGTGTGCCTCCCGGCGCAGCACGTTGGAGGAGACTACTACGACCTGTTGGAGCTCGCCCCCGGCCGAATCGGGCTGGTGCTCGCCGATATTTCCGGCAAAGGGGTCTCCGGCGCGCTCCTGATGGCCAATCTGCAAGCCAACCTGCGGAGCCAGTGCGCCACTGCGGTCGACAATTTGCCGGGGCTTCTGGCTTCCGTCAACCACCTCTTTTACAGGAATACGGAACCGTCCAGCTACGCGACGATGTTTCTCGGCGACTACGACGACTCCAACCGCAGCCTCCGATACGCCAACTGCGGCCACGTCTCGCCCTTGCTATTCCGCGCCAATCGCCAGGTGGAACGCTTGCCTTCTACCTGCACCGTGGTTGGTCTGTTTGAATCCTGGCAGTGCGAAATCGCGGAAACGGAACTTGCGCCCGGGGACACCCTGGTCCTCTACAGCGACGGTGTAACCGAAGCGGAGCGAGCGGACGGCGATTCCTTTGGCGAGGACCGGTTGATCGCAGTCGTGGAGGGGCATCGCGGATGCGGCGCAGAGGACCTGGTTCGCACGGTCGTCGATGCGATTCTGCAGTTCAGCGGAGGAGAACAACAGGACGATATCACTTTGGTGGTTGCGCGAGCTCTTCAGGGAAACACGTAGGACAGGCGATCCGCTTTGAAAGTCGCGAGAGCACGGCACTAGGAACCGCCTCGTACTGTTCCAGCTCGCGCCGGCTGCCCGCAACGTCCAATGCTCGCTTTGACGGCTGCGCCTATGAATCGGACTCACGACTGCGCCTGCTACCGAGTAGCTTGATCCATGCGGGCGTTAAGTACCATTATCGGAAGCCAACTCCGCAGGCAAGGCAGCCCGCCGCACTGTCTCCGAATAGCCCGTCATGCGGACGGAGCTTCAGAACGGGACCTCAGGCTCATCAGTCGCTAAGCTGCCGGGTGCATAAACTGCCACGGGCGATGGCGAGCCAGCATGCTATCTGGTACACTCGCCGGCGGAGGAGATCATGGCTTCTATTAAGACTATCGAACGCCAGATTGGAAATCTGGAGGGTTTTGACGTTCGCTTCTACCATCCGGATGGTACCGACGTTCGATCTGACAAGGGAAACATGCCGAGCTATTCGTTCGCCCGAGCGGCCAAGGGTGCGATGAATGTGAGCGCGTGGCGCGATCAACGCTTCAAGCAATCATACGCTGGCTTTGAGTGTGAGGTCTTGGACGCCGATGGCAACGCATGTCATGGGGCTATGCTCTTGAGCTCGGTCCGTGAGACGTACACCGAGTAGTCGCGTGGCATCTGGATCGCCTCGTTTGTACGTTGTCCCTGAATGCATGACGACCGGCCGTTATCGAAATCGTGGCGGCCCGCTTAGCCTCAAGGTTGCACGCAACCGCGAAGGAGCGGCCCGTACACTTCCCCACGCGGCGATCTGGTGGGGTGTGCGCTCCGGCCGGATAGTGGGCGACTCCGAGACGGTTGCGTCGCGGCACAACTTCGGCGAGCGTTATCACCTCTATCGGCAGCTGATTTCGCCCGTGCGCTCGGGCCCGCGATCGGGGAACTCCGCCGCCTACTTGGTCCCCCCGCGCGGGAGCGCTACGAATTGAAGGCGTCGACGAACGCACTGTCTTGTGTCCCAACCGGTCCCTCCAGGACGCAGCGCAGCACCTCCGTCATGCGTGCACCGTCTGGCTCCCGCGCGCTCGACGACCCGCGGATCAGGTTCAGTTGCGCAACCTGCTCCGGCCTGAGCTCCGCTCCCCCACAGAAGTCAGCGAGCAGGCGCAACAGGAAGTCGCCGTGGCCGCGGAGTTCCGCCGTGGTGCCATCGGGAAAGGTGAGGATCACCGGTTCTCTGATGTATCTGGTTTCCAGTGCTCGAACGCGCTTTCCAAGGCTCATGGTCCTCCTTTACCCACCCTGGTCCCAGCCTTCCGCCGCGCGCTCCAACTCTGCGACGCGCGTTTCGATCTCCTCCGTCTCGATCCCCTTCCGGGTCTGGTCCAGGATGTAATACGCGCACCGCGCTTTCACGGTCGCGGGCGAAACGGGATCGACCATAATCCTCAGCAAAGTCGTCACCGCCGGGACGGAGGCCTGCTGCAGTCGTGCCATGGACTGCCGGAAGGCGCTCATGCGAGCGTCGCGCGACGCCCGCTCGAATTCGGGTTCCTTCTGCCAGCGTTGTAACGTCTTCAGCGAAATGCCCACGGACTGGGCGGCTTCCTCCTGATTCCGTGCCGTCAGCAGAGCCGCGACTGCCTGCTCCATCTTGCGGGGGAATTTCGTGCCGTGGCCTATCATCTGAGGACACCTGGGGACATCTGGGAGCTATATCGAACCATCGCCTTTCCATCGCCCCAGCCACAGAATCCACTTGCTTTAGGCCGCGACCAGAGCGATTGATGTCCTGACGCGGTGATTACCGCCAAGGAGATAAAGCCATGAAAACGATCGAAGACGAAGCGAGCACCACGCTGGAGGCGCAAGCCGCCGCCACCACCGAGATCTCGGAGCCGAAAGCCCCCACGAAGGCCAAGGCTGCGAAGCAGGCGCGCCGTGTTGCGCCCGCGAAGGGCAAGTCGGGGAAGAAGGCTACCCCAGCCAAGAAGCCCGCCAAGGCGCCCAAGCCCAAAAAGACCGCCAAGGCGAAGGAAAGCGCCGGGCCGCGAGAGGGGAGCAAGACTGCCCAGGTGGTCGCCATGCTCCAGCGGAAAAACGGAGCGACCCTGGCCGAGATTATGGACAGGATGGGCTGGCAGAAACACACCGTGCGCGGCTTCATGGCTGGCGCGATGAAGAAGGCCGGCTACAGCGTTGAGTCCTTCAAACCCGAGGGCGGCGAACGCAGCTACCGCATCAACTCGTAGCATTCGAACGCCTCCCTTCCGCCCGCCCGGCCCCGGCCGCGGCGGGCTTCTCTTCTTCTGGCCCCACTTCCTGCCCGCCCTGCCCAAGTCAAGGTAGCCTTGGCCGCTACGCCAACCCGTTGCCGCCCGAGCGAACGTGGGCCAAACGTGGCGCAACGGGGGCCAACCCTCGGCTCCCCCGCAACAGCCGCAACTCGCACGACCAGTCCAACAACGCTCGACATAGCCCCTCTACGTCCGGATGGCCGGCCCGGAGCTGGGCTTCGATGGCGGCGATCTCCTGGCGGCAGCGGTCGATTCATGCGGCCGCCTTCCGGCGTTCCTCGGCGATCTCCTCGAACGCGCGCCCGTCGCCGTCGAGGATCGCCTTCTTGCCCGCCAGCGTCTGCCAGCGTTCGATCACGACGTCAATGTACTTCGCGTCCAGCTCGAGGCCCAGGCAGACGCGCTCGGTCAGTTCGGCCGCGGCGAGCGTTGTGCCGCTACCCAGAAACGGATCGTAGACCAACTCGCCCCGCTTGAGGTGGTTCTGGATCGGGCGCCGCATCAACTCGACAGGCTTCTGCGTGGGGTGATCGAATTTCTGCTCGTCGGAGCCGCCCATGATGAACTTGGGCGACGGCGAATCCCAGACCGTGGAGTTCTCGCCGGCCTTCCCGAACCAGGGCGCGTTCTTCTTACGGACGTACCAGCATGGCTCGTGTTGGTACCAGTAATGCGTCCGCGTGAGCACAGTGCGGCCCTTGTTCCAGATGATCTGC
>Ga0302195_10002390_pt1 | contig 14867 bp, 20 predicted proteins | sample II_Bog_N1_2_FD_198778 | JGI IMG/M metagenome (GOLD analysis project Ga0302195, IMG submission 198778) | Peat permafrost microbial communities from Stordalen Mire near Abisko, Sweden - II_Bog_N1_2 | ecosystem: Environmental > Terrestrial > Soil > Wetlands > Peat | place: Sweden: Abisko...
CTTCCAGTATCTCGACTTCGCGCAGCGGAATGCCGAGTTTTTCGTAGGTCTTGAGGATCTCGGGATCAATCTCGTCGAGGGAGCCGATCTCCTTCCTTTTAGGCGCGGAGTAATAATAGAGGCTCTGATAGTCGATCCTCGGATAGTCAACCCGCGCCCAATTCGGCTCGGTCATGGTCAGCCAGCGGCGATAGGCCTGCAACCGCCATTCCAGCATCCAGGCCGGCTCGTTTTTCCTGGCTGAAATGTACCGGACGATGTCTTCGGACAGCCCCCGCGGAGGCTTCTCGGACTCGATCAGGGTCTCGAACCCGTACCTGTACTGTTCGACATCGATGCTCCGCACGCGTTCGACGGTCTCTTGCACGGCTGCCATTCGTCACTCCACCCGTCGGTTGGACGCCGGATTGTGCCGGGCATGCCAATGCGTCGTTGATTCCAGATCGTGATTCGGACGCACGCGCGTAACCGCGATTGCACGTCGCCGCGGGTCCTTGCCGCCAACCATCGCGATCGGCAGCCTCGCCAACCGGACGACCAGTTCACCCCACGCCCTGATGTTGCTGCTGCGGCTTGCCATCGCACCGGCTCCTTATGCGGGCACGCACGTGTTTTCGACCGGACAGACCACGGCGCATTGCGGCGTGTCGAAATGTCCGACGCATTCGGTGCATTTCTTGGGATCGATGATGTACATGTCGTTCTTGAGACGTATGGCGGCGTTGGGGCATTCGAATTCGCATGCGCCGCATACCGTGCATTGCGAGGCAATGATTTTGTAAGCCATCTGCAGTCTCCGAAAGTGCGCATCGACGCCGGATGGAGCTCCCCTTTCAAGCGCCGTGCCAGAGCTCAGAGGTTTGATTTGGCTCGGGTATTTTGCGGGAGAGCGAGATCGCGGGCTGTCGCGCCCACGACAGGCTGTCGCAAGTCCGACAGTCGGGACCAGCACGCCCTGCAGCCGAGTTGAGGCCGGCTCGCGCCGGACAGCTCTAAGCGGATTCGGTCGCGATGCTGGTTTAGAGGTGCTTGACCTCGATGCCGTGCTTCTTCAGCGCGTAGCCGATCTGGCGCGGCGTCAATCCGAGGATCCGGGCGGCCTTGGCCTGAACCCAGCCTGACTTCTCCATGGCCTGGATGAAGCGGTCGCGGTCCGGCATCTGGCCGGGGCTCGCCGCCTCCTCTCCGGACGTGGGGGGCGATGCCACGACAGGCTGCCCCGGTGACGGGTTGGCCTTCTCGACGCCATCCGCGGTCGCGGTCGCGCGGGGCAGCACCGGCAGCGAAACCAAAGGGCGCAGCCGAGCCGGCGCGATCTCCGAATGGTTCTTCCACAATAGCGCGGACAGGCATTCGTTCTTGCGGCAGGCGAAATCGTCCATCACGATCGAGGGGCCATGCGCCAGGGTCGCGGTCCGCTGCACACAATTTTCCAGCTCGCGCACGTTGCCCGGAAAGCCGCAACCCATCAGCACTTCCAGCGCACCGGCGTCGAGCGAAAGCGCGCGGCCGTTTTCCTCGTTGAAGCGCTTGAGAAACTCGCCGGCAAGCTGCGGGATGTCGCTGCGGCGCTCGCGCAGCGGCGGCATCAGCATCGGCACCACGCTGATGCGATAATACAGGTCGGCGCGGAATTCGTTGCGCGCCACCGCATCCTCGAGATTCCTGTTGGTTGCCGTGACGACCCGCACGTCGACCTTGATGGTGTGGTTTCCGCCAACGCGTTCGAATTCCTGTTCCTGCAAGACACGCAGCAGCTTGGCCTGGAAGGCCGGGGAGATTTCGCCGATCTCGTCAAGAAAGATCGTTCCCTTGTCGGCAAGCTCGAAACGGCCCTTGCGCGCGCTGATGGCGCCGGTAAAGGCTCCCTTCTCATGGCCGAACAGCTCCGATTCGAGCACCGATTCCGGCAATGCCGCACAGTTGATCTTGACGAACGGGCCCTTGGCGCGAGGCGAAAGCTCGTGGATCGCCTTGGCGATCAACTCCTTGCCGGTACCGGATTCCCCACGCAGCAGCACGGTGGAATGGGATTTGGCCACGATCATGATCTTGTCGAGCAGAGAACGCAGCGCCGGGCTGTCGCCGATGATGCCCTTGATCAGCACCTTCTTTCGCTCTCGTACCGGCTTGAGTTCCGACAACTCCTTCTGCAGGCGATAGCTCTCGGCCATCAGGCGATCGCGATCGCGCGAGACCACCCGGTAAAGCTGCACGGTCTGTCCGATCAGATTGGCGATCATCGTAAGAAAGCGCACGTCGGAATCCAGCCGAAATACCGACCGGCCGTCCCAGATCCTGTCGATGGTCAGCGTCCCGACAACCTTAGTCCCGATCCGGATCGGAACGCCGATGAACGATACCCGGACGCCATCCGCGGCTCCGAGCCCGACCGCATCGTCCGCGAACATCGGGTGGGTGGCGACGTCTTCCACAACCAACGGGACCGCGGTCGCCACGATCTGCCCGATCACCCGTTCCGGAAGACGGGCGCGATATCGTTCGTCGGTGCCTTCGTTCCAGCCGATGCCGACCGTGATGTCGGGAACATCGTCATCCGCCAACAGCGAGATGATGCCGTGGCGCATTTGCAGAAACGACGACAGCACATTGAGAACGCTTGAGAGCGTGGTCTCCAGCCGGTTCGGCGCGTTGAGGATCTTGGAAATCTCGTAGATTCCAGTGAGCGCAATCTCGCTCAGGGGAACCGGCGCGTGAGGCTGCGCCGCCGCGTGTCCGACCGCAAATGGATCAGCCTGGGACATGGTGATCTCTCCATCGTCCTGGTCGCTCCCCGCCGATTTTTTTGTATAGCCTGAATCCTTCCCCATCTTCATATATCTTCATATAAATGTCTTGCTCAACTTTACCGCATCGCTGCGGAACATAAGGGCGGCAGGCTGCTTACTAAACGCGCGTCCGCCGGCTCGCTTGATGAGGGAGCTGGTGCCTTCCGAAGCTGTTGCCGGATCCCGCATTGATCTGGATCAATTCCGCTGGATTAAACGAGCAGCAACGCCGATCACGCGTTCCATCCATAAGTGCGGTGCCGGGACAATTCAGACGTGCTGTCCGCCGTTGATCTTGATTTCCTCGCCGGTCACGTAGCTCGCGGCGTCCGAGCACAGGAAAAAGACGACCTTGGCGACCTCTTCCGGTGTCCCGATCCGGCGCATCGGTATGACCGGCGCAAACATCGCTTCGGTTTCCGGCGACAGGATATCGGTCTTGATCTCGCCCGGCGCGATGGCGTTGACGCGGATGCCGTGGGGCGCAAAGTCATGTGCCATCTCCCGTGTCAGGCAGGCCAGCGCGGCCTTTGACGTCGCATATGCCGTCCCCGCGAACGGATGCACCCGAGAGCCGACGATCGACGTTACATTGACCACGCTACCGCCGCCGCTCTTCAGTTCGTCGAACAGTCCCCGGGCCAGCAGGATCGGTGCGAGAAAATTGACATGGAAGACGTTCATCCAGGTATCGACCGGCGTCGTCAGGGACGTCAGCCGCCCGCCCTCGCGATTCTTCGGGGAGAGCCCGGCATTATTGATCAGCGCGTGAAGCGGCTGGCCGCCCAGACGGTTCTTGATCTCGGCAATGGCGCCAGGCAGCGCGCGATGGTCGCCGAGATCGACCTCGACGTGGTCGTCGGTCCCGGAATTCCACGGACAAAGTTCGCTGTCGAACTTCTGCCGCGAACAGGTAATGATACGCCAGCCCGCATCGGAAAACAGCTTGACGGTTGCATGTCCAATACCGCGTGAGGCGCCGGTCAGCACCATGGCCTTTTGTTCTGGCGCGGGCCGCTCGATCTTCGAGGCAACGCCGGGATAGGGACAGAGCACGATATTCTCCAGCGCCGATCCAACGAGAATCGGCGTTCGGGGCGCCATTGCGCGTCTCGACGATCGAGATTTCGCTGCGTCCATAGGCAACGCGAAGCATCGGCGAACTTTCCGATTGCGAAGGATTTGCATGATCTGGGCCAATCCGGCGCAGCCGGATTCCGCGAGGCCAAAGCTGCAGGAGCGGCGGCGGCTGGCAACATTTGTGGGATTCGGGTGCGGGTAAATGTCGATATTCCGACACTGTTCGTTGCATTCGATACAAAGTGCCGCTCGGCGGCCGGTGAATTTGATCGGCGATTGGCAACACCGGCGTTACGAATTGGTCTGGTTCCTGCACTCCCGCGTCTATGCGAAGTATCCGACCGACCAATCGGGGGCGCGGCCATGCCGCTTTATAGTTTTCATTGTGCGAAATGTGACGGGGATGTTGAACTGTTGCTCGGATTCTCCGAAACACCGGTCTGTCCGAGCTGCGGTGGCAGGAAGCTGCAGCGCCTGATGTCGCTTACCGCACCACACGGCAAGAGCCGGGGTCTGATGAAGTCTGCACGGGCGCAAGCGGCACGCGAGGGCCATCTGAGCAATTTCAGCCGCGCCGAAAGGCGACGCTGACCGATCAAGACGCCGGCTGCGACAATTGATCAATCCGAGGTTATCTGCACCTCCGGCACGTCATCCGGCTCCGGAATGTCGAGCCCGTCTTCTTCGGCCAAGTCTATTCCGCTGACGCAGACATCGCCGTCGTCGATGATGAGCGGAACCGGCGTCAGCGCCTGCCCCTGGCAGGGGCCGATGAAGCAATGCCCGGTATCCAGGTCGAACTGGGCATGGTGGTTACCACAGGTGATGAAATTGCCGTCCTCGTCCATGAACTCGCCGGGTAGCGTATCGAGCCGCAAGCCCTTATGCGGACAGACGTTTTCGAACCCGAAGAAGTTATTGCCCTTGCGTGCGATCAGGATCGGCCAGCGCGTGACTGCGCCATCCGGCTCCTTGCGCATCAGCATGAAGCCTGCCGCCTGACCGTCATCCACCTGATAGGTGGCGCATATCGCAAAAAGCGTGTTCATCCGAGGGTCCCTTACCTCACACTCGACGCTTCGGCCGAAGGCTGGAAGCGGAGATATGCTGCCTGCAGCAAGTGACGTGCCAGTCGCCACGGCAACGGCCTGCTGCACTGCCCGCCTTCTCCCGCCATGCAGGCCCAAACCTGGCTTCCGCGAATCATCCGATTCGTCGAGTATTTTGCGCGGTACCCGATGAGGTGGCCGCGGGCCTTCGCGGCGCGGGTAAGGCATAGGGAGTCGTGATGAACAGCTTTGCCCGCTTTCTGCTTGTCGCCACCATGCTGCTCGCCCGCTGCGCCTGGGCCGCCGAGCCATCCCCGGTCGCGTTCGCGATGAGCGTAGTTTCCGAGCGCGGCTCGCAGACCTTTGCGACCGTGAGCTATCCGGACCGTAACCTGATCGTCGAGTTCAGGCTCGAACCGTACTCGGCCGGCAAGGCGACCGCGGTCCGGGCTTTTGGCGAGATCGCGAAAAAACTCGCACCCGGCGCGTTCGGCAAATTCCCGAAGCTCAGGAGCGTGCAGCTGATCGGCAACCTCGCGCTGCGCGACAAGCACGGCAACGACACCGTCGACCGCGCCGTGATGGCGAAGTTTTCCAGAGCGAACGCGGCTGCGATCGATTGGGAAAACGTCACCCCTGACGAGATCCCCGGGATCGCCGACAAGCACTGGTTGCTGCCCGAACTGGGCGCCGACAAGAAATGAAATGACGGGGTGAGACGAATTGCGAGGGGGCCGTGCGCGCCATCGACGCGCGCCGGTCATATGACTCAAAACCGGAAGGGAGCGACCGAAACAGCCACCTTGCCATTCGACGATTGCTGGACGGTGAAGTTTACTTCCTTCGAGGCTTTGGTATCGCCGACGGTGACGGACATGGAGCCACGACATTGCAGCGTCCGCTTGTTTCCGCTGGTTGACGTCGTGACGATCTTTTCGCCGAGAGCATACAAAGGCTGTCGTCTGGATTTTTCAGCGGCCGGACTGGTGTCGCCCGGTTTTGCAGCAGTCGAATTCCTGGCGGCGTATTCGGCCAGCGCATTCTTGTGATCGTCGGAGACGGTCCGAAGCACTGCATTCCGGGTTTCGGAAGAGTCGCACTCCGGCCCGGAGTCGCAGCCGCCGAGCACCATCAGCAACGGAAGACTGCAGAAAACCATCTGTCGCCTGGGAAAATACGGCATCGAAGCCCGGCATGCCCTGCGTGGTTGTCCCGATCTTCGGCAACCTGTTCGAAGAAGCTTTTTTCCCCTTTTTGCCGCCCCCTTTGAGAACCTCCGTCGGAGACCGCCCACCAGACGGACGGGTATGGTGCGGGCACTTGATCGTGGCGGGCCTAATTAAAGCGCGCAGCGGCGCCCGCGGTAGCTCCAGCGGCGTGATCCGGCACATCGGAAAACCCGCCCGCATTCGCGGAATCGTGATCGGTAGGTGCCGCGTTTTTTTCGACGGCCATTCCTACTTCCTGCTTGCGTCGAACAAACCTTCGCGAGCCCGCCGGATGCCGCGCGGGCAAGGCTGGAAAACGGAGAATGACGATGACCGGACTGAAGACGCTGGTCGCGACCGCGCTGATCTCGATCATCCCGGCAGCATCGGCGCTTGCGCAGGCAGCCCTGGTGGATCCGGACGCCTACCAGGCACAGTATCCGAATCGCGATCTGCTCAATGGCGGCCAATTGACGCCAGCGGGCCGCATGGGCCTGGAGTTTACCGACGGCGCCGTCGCCGGCCGTCCGGGCAGCGAAGCGCGTGCGGAAACCAGCCGCGACGGTCCCTCGTTGCGGGCAAGGCGGCTGGATGGCCGCCGCCATCATTTCCGGTGAGTGCAGGGCTCGCGATCCCTTGCCTTCGAAGACCGCCGGCGACCACCTAGAAAGTATTTTGGTGCTTATGGTGGTGCCGATCGGGCGGCTCCGCCGCGGGGGCCGGCGGCGCGGCAGCCGCGGGTTGCCCTACATAGGGGCGATAGGCCTGCTTTTCACAATCGTCGATCAAGACCGCCATCCGCGATCCCTTGTAGTCCTCATTGTCGAAGAACACGGCATAGCTGGTGAGCCGGCTATATTTCGGTTCAACGCCGCGTATGCACAGCATGAAGCGGCCGGGGCCGTGATCGGTTTCGCGCAGGTCCGACATCTCGATCGAACCCGTTATCTTTTCCTCCGCGACGGTTTGCGCAATCCCCTTGTTGACGGCAACCGTCGTCGGCATCACCGGCCGCTCATAGGGCTTGATCGGGGATAGATTTTCAGAGCAGGCCGCCAAGGTGCAACAAAGAGGCAGCATCAACAGCGCACGCATGGCGAAAGGCGTCCCTTACCCTGGCAGCAACAAGCTCGACACTGCGGCTTAAATACGGGCATGGCGGCGAGCACTTTATGTTCGTTGGCGGTGATCTCGCCGAGTTCGAACGTCGCGCCGGATTTCTCCGGAGACGACGATCAGGACCCGGAGGATGACAGAGATCGGCACGTTGTATTTAGGCAACACTCGCTTGAAAACCGATCACCCCCGGGCTTTCCGCCATTGCTTGTCCACATCGTGACGCCAAGACTCGCCGGAGTCGCTTACGGCATCCGACCCTTTTTGGAGACGGTGATGATGAACCCGCGATTGGCAGCCATGGCAGCCTGGGGCCGCGAGGTCGTCCTGCCAGCTTCGGTTCTGGCGTGGCTTGTGGCATTCGGTTCGGCCGGGTTCGACAATTCCGGCGCTGCGCCGATTGTCGCCCGCCTCGCGCCGCGGCTTGCCACCGCCGCCAGGCTTGCCGAAAAATTGCCGCCGATCGCGCTGGGCGCCGCCGATGTCGCGGCGGCCGCCAAAGCGCCAATGCGGCCGGCCACCGCCGAGGCAGCCCCGGTCTTGCCCGACCCGGATCCGATCGTCACCGCGGCGCTGACCGAACCGTCCGAAATTCTGCGTCCGGAAACATCGCCGGCGCAGGCAACCGAAACGAACCCGGCAACGCCGCAACCCGGCACAACCAATCCGGCGCTCGACTCCACCGAAATTCTCGATGAGTGCCTGGTCGTCGATCCCTGCATCGACCGTTACCTGTGGGCGCTTTACCAGCGCACGCCCAAGGAAGACGCTGTGAGCACCCAGGAACAGAGGAAAGTCACCGTCAGGAAAAAGGGCCGGATGGTGACGGTGACCAGGACCTTCACGACGGTCACCGACGAGGATTTTTCCTGGAAGGACCCCAAGGCCGCCGAACACGCCGGCATGGCGATGGCGGACTACGTGATCGGCGGCATGGACCGCGATTTCAAGCTCCGGCTGTTTCACATGCTCTACGCCGCCGAAGCGGCGGGCCTGTCGCCCGGCATCACCAGCGCCTTCCGTGACGATTATCGCCAGTCCATCGCCAGCGGGCTGAAGGCGGCCAACGACAGGTCCTATCATGGCGGCAGCACCCGCGGCGGCTATGGCCACGGGCTCGCGGCGGATATCGTCAGCGTCGATGGCGCGACACGGGCGCAGCGGCTGGCCGCCACCGAAACGCTGTGGCGATGGGTCGACGCCCATGGCAAGGAGTTCGGCATCGGGCGGCCTTATCTCGGCAGGGATCCGCCGCACGTGGCGCCGATCGACGGCAAGGAATATGCCGACCATCATCCCGGCATGAAACCCCGGCAGGCGGCAACGCCAGCGAGGCCACACAACAAGCTTGCGTTGCGCGACGATCACGGCGCCACGAAACGCGCGCACGCCGACAAATTGCCGAAGCCGAAAACTACCAGGCCGGCATGACCGAATGCCGGGTCCTGCTCTGCGGAACAGCATGCACGACGCCCGGCACAGGCAGCGCGATAGAAAATCGCAGCCTGACTATTCGGCAAGCTCGCTCGAATGCATATCCAGATGCTCGACCAGGAGCTTGCGGTAATGCGCGGCCATTTCGCGATAATGCTGCCTGGACACGGGATCGGCCGCGCTATCCGCGCGCCGCTGGAACATTTCGGCTTTCTGCCGCAGAACCGACGCTTCGGACATGGCGGGCTCCTTCAATCAATTAGTTAGGCATGTGTCGCGGCGGCAGAAGATGCGGCCGCACGGTCCTGTTTCACGATCGGGTGAGCCCACAACGGCTCACCCTTTCTCATCGATTCCCGGAAAGCCGACGAAACGGTCCTGAAACGCGCGCGACACTGTTGTTCGAGAGCCGCGAAATCCTGCCGACAAGGACACGCGATACGGTTGTGCGGTGAACCGGGGTTTGCATCATGCGATACAAGCCGTATGAACTTGGCCGCGACGACCGCGGCGTCGCCGAGATGCGCAGCGCCGCCGCGCCGAAGATGTTTCGTCCGATATTGATATTCTCTGGACGATCGGACTGTTTTGCGCGGTCGGCCTGCTTGTCTCGATGATTTCTGCGCTTTGCGGGCTCGACGTGAACGTCGACTATTTCTAGCGGCCGGCGATCCGTCCAGCCTTCACCCTGCTTGCGCGAACCAAGCCTCACTCAACGGAAACCAGGACGACGCCGGACTGCATCATGCCGAGTGCGCGGGCGCCGCTGACCGAGACGTCGATGACCCGGCCGCGGACGAACGGGCCGCGATCGTTGATGCGGCAGCGGATCGAGCGGCCAGCATAGGAAACCGTCACCATGCTTCCGAGCGGCCGGGTGCGATGCGCGCAGGTGATTTCACCGCGGTGACCATGGCCGCCGTAATAGGAGGCAAGCCCGCTCTCGGCACGGGCAGCGGAAACCATTGACAGCGCAACGGCGAGGATCAAAACGGATTTATACACGATGCCTCACTTTGCTTAATCGTTGGTGGACAAGCCTCGCGTGCGGATTAGGTTCCGCAAGCCGGCTGCGGGTTCGAAGCGATGCGGCGCGGATCTGTGGAACGTTCAGCCTGGCGCGGCGTTGTCGACTTTGACTTTTGACCGAGCGCGAGCTGGGAGCAAAACAGTCTCGCGTCGGCGTCGCGTAAAGACCGGTTTTCGCCGATCTTGCCCCAAGGGAAAAAAATGCATCGGATCAGCTTTGCCGCGGTTGCGGCCGCTTCGCTGCTTAGCCTGTGCGCGGCTGGCTCGCCGGCGCGGGCGCACCCCAACGATTACTGCCTGCTGGGCAGGATCTGGGGCTATCCCGGCGATTGCGCGTTTACCACGTTCGGCGCGTGCCTGGCTTCGTCCTCGGAAACCGGCTTCGGCTGCGTCGTCAATCCGCGATACGCCCTCGCAGGCAGGCCGCGCCATCATCATCGTTGAAACCGCAGCCGCGCGCTGCCACAATTGTGCCGATGGGCCGGGCCATGATCTTGTCTCCGGCAATCCGTTGAGTCGGTTTTGTGGCTTGGGGTGCGTAGCGATGATGAGAACGGTCTGGCTCGGCCTGGTTTGTTTGATCGGCCTCGGCGCGATGGCTTCTCTGCGGATCGCCACCTCGACGCCCGCCAATTCGGACGTCTCGCCCGCTGCGGCAACATCCGGCGCAAGCCTCCCGCAAGCGCCGCTCGGCAAAGCCGACAAGCTGCTGGTGTCCTATACCGAAGAAGCCAGCGAAGACGTGCCTGAGAAAAAGCTGGTCACCTCGATTGCGATCGTGCCGCCGAAAGCGGCCGCGCAACTTTCCGAGAAAACGGCCGAGATTGTCAGCCGGCATTGGCACGAAGGGTTCGCCGGGATGACCGGGCGGCCGGCCCGCCATCGGCAAGAGGCATCGCGGACCAGGCAGCGCGACTGAAAACCGCGTGCATTTCGGCTGCTGCCCAACTACCCTGCCTGGGCGTGGCGGAATCGCAGCGTCAAGTCCTGCCGGGGCCCGGCGGGGTCTCGTCCCCGGGGCCGGTTTCCGGGTTAATCAGCCCTTCGACCGGCCCTTTGTCTCGATTATGCCGCAGTTTTGCCTGCAAATCGGCAGCCAGTCTGGGGCGTCGAACTGGGGATTCGATGAGTTACGCGACAGCATCAACCGATGATGTGCCGTCAGGCCGCGGCATATCGTTTTCGGCCGCCGTCAAGGCGGTGGTTGTGGCGTTGCTGCTGGCATCGGGTGCAACCCTGTGGCTGAACCCGTTCGTTCCCCTTACCCCGGTCTCTCCCGCGCTTCCCGTCGAGCCCCACGACAGCAGCGCAGCCGCGTTGTTTGACGGCCGCTTTTCGCCTGGTGCGGCGAGCCAATCTTTTGCGACCGACTTTCGATCGCGCCCCCTGCTGCAATTCCTCACTGCCGAGGCCGAAGCAAAATTCCGGGAAGCCAAGGGCCGTCTCGCGCAGGAAATGCGCGCCCAGTTGCAGCAGGCCGCGCTTGGGACCACGTTTGCCAGCCTGGGCGCCGATGCCACGCCGGAATTGACGCCGGCGCCATCGATATCGACGCAAGGTGCGGTGCCGATCCCGAGGCCGCGCCCGGCAGTCGAGGCCGCCGAATCGCAAAGCGAAGCCCGCGCCGCGCAGCCTGACAGCCGCACGTTTCTGCAAAAGCTGTCCGATCTGTTGCCGCCACGCCTGACGTTGGCGTCGCTGGCTCCAGATGGCGGGCTGATCGGCGAAGGACCGGATCTTGCCGCTCTCGGCTACGACAATCTCACCGCGGTCTATGACATCTCCGCGCGCGCCGTCTACCTGCCAAACGGCACAAGGCTCGAAGCCCATTCGGGATTCGGCAACCTGATGGACGATCCGGAGCACGTCAGCGAGCGTGACGTCGGAGCGACGCCGCCCAACGCCTATGATCTGAAGCCGCGGGAGCGGCTGTTTCACGGCGTCCAGGCGCTGCGCATGATCCCGGAGGATGGCAGCGATACGCTGGGGCGGTCCGGATTGCTCACGCATGGCTACATGCTGGGCCCCAACGGGGATTCCAACGGATGCGTTTCGATCAAGGACTATGAGCGATTCCTGAAAGCATTTCAGAACGGCGAGATCCGGCGCCTCGTCGTGGTGCGAAGCATCAACGACAGCGCCACGGCGTCGCGGCGGTCAACCTCGCAGTCCTAAACCGCGCCAAACTTGAACGTGGGTCTCCGTAGTCGCCTTGCAATCGCCGCGACGGCCAATCGGGGCCGCGACTTTCAGTCTCTCCCCGCGAGCCACGAACAGGCCGCCGCAGGAATCGCGCCGACCAGGCCAAAACTCAGAACCTGGGGAAGCTCGATATGGAGTGCGCTGGTCAGCAGCAGCATGGCGATGGAGGCGAGATAGCCTACGCAGGCGGACGTGGCGACCTTCATTCCCAAGGCTATCTTGTCGGACAAAAGCCAGTCCTCCGCCCACATCACCAGCACGATGGGGAGGCCGAACAGGTAGACGAATGGCAACCCGACAAGGATGCCCATGAAACCGCCAAAAACCTTTCCGGCCGCGAGGTCGCGCGCCAGGAATACCAGGAAGCCCAGCACCGGGCCGAGCAGGACAAAAATCAGGAACCGCTTCATGCCCCGCTCTCCGATGCCATTTGCCGATCTCATCACCCAATGGGCGGGATAACAAGTTCAGCGCTGTTCGGCTCGCCGGTCCGGGGGCGTGGCGAAGGGGTTCGTGCCTGGGTCGCGACATTGACGGGCAGCAGCGCTATTTGCGGCGCTGCTCGGCAATGAAGGCGCTGATATCCCTGGTTTCCTGCGGGCTCAGCGCCATGTTGGGCATTTTCGGATGAGGCTCCAGCAGGAACACGGCGACCTTCTCCTGACTGAAATCCGGCCTCTGCGCTATCGATGCAAATGACGGGGCAATGTCGGTGCCCTTGACCTGGTCGCCGGACACGACGTGACAGCCCGTGCACCAGCGTTGCGCCAGAGTCGAGCCTTTGTCAGGATCGGCTGCAAGCACGGGGCTGGCGGAGGCCAGTATCACGAGCGTGACGCAACAGGCAGCTACGTGGCGCATCCGGGATTCCTCATTGCCTGGCCTTTCGTGAACAATCAAAACCAGCGATCCAGGTCACTTGATCCATCTGCTCGCGACGATGGCGACCATGCAGATTACCACGGCCACCCCCATCCAGTTCTGAAATTCCAGGCCGCCAACCGTGAAATGGCGCAGCAGGAAAGCACCCGCAGGTTCCGACCCATTCAAGGCGTCACCGTCCCTCTTGGCTATTTTTTTTATATTATTTTGCGGCTAGGATGCCGTCCAGTGCGTCCCATGTGATGCCCCGATGGGACCGCGCCGCCCGTAATATCAAATAAATTCAGATGGATGGAGGCCCCGTGTGGCGGAGAAGACAACACCCGAGGCCCCCGCGTTCGCGGCCAAATATCGCGACAATCCCGGCGCGATCGCCAAATATCTGAATGACGCGCTGTCGACCGGCGACCTCGCCATCATCACCAAGGCGATCGGCGATCTGGTACGCGCCCAGGGCGTCTCCAGTTTTGCCCGCAAGACCGGTATCCGGCGCAACAATGTCTACAAAATGCTCAGCGGGGAACGCAATCCGGGGTTTGGCACCGTCATCAACGTGCTGCGGGCGCTCGACATCCAGCTGGCCGCCAAGCCCGGCAACCCGCTCGGGCAGAAGGCCAGGGAAAGCTGACCGCGCCGCAAGGCCGGCGAGAAGCATCGCCCGACAAAGCCAGGCTGCCCCGTTCTCCTCATATTCCCGACCCAAATCCACGCTAGGGCAACGACACCGAAACGTGGGAACAACCGAGCATGCGTCGCGCGCTTTTCGCAATTGCGCTGATTCCGCTTTTGGCGGGCGGCCACGCTGTCGGCGCTGAAGCCCCGGGCGCCGATGCCGGGGCGTCACCGGCATTGCAAAAGCCGCCAGCAGCGACTGCCACGCGCCAGCGCAAACCCACCAGGCCGGTCGCACGGAGACAGGCCGATCGGCCGGCCGCACCGGCATCCTTGTCGGCGGCCGCAAGCTATGCTTCCGCGCATTCGCAAAGCCTGCCGGTCTCTCCGCCGCAAAGGACGGCGCCGCCTGCGACCCCTTCATGGACCGGCTTTTACATCGGTGCCGGTGTTGGCGGCGGCGCCAGCCAGCCCTGAACGAAAGCTTGGGCGCTCGGGCGCCGCCGTCGGCCGCGACCGGGACAAGGCGCGCGGCCGCTGCCCGCAGGTTTCATCAAGCGCGCAGGCGACGAAACCATTTTCCGAGCCCGACGAAGGCGTGCGGAAACAAACATCCGCTATCAACGAACGCCATCAACAAACGGGGTTCGGTCATGTGGGCATTCATCCTCGGTCTGTTTTACGACCAGTCCTGCCAGAATTATCTTTCCGACCTGGCGAGGCACCAGCATCGCTGGATTTGAGGTTCGAGAATTCTCACGGCGGTCGCGCCAGCAGGCGACGGAACCCCTGCGGTTCGCATTAACCTTTGCTAACCATGTTGCGGTACGGTCTTTCGACTCAGACGGGGGCCTGCCATGTTGCGCCAGATGCTGCTTGCTGCGATGACGCTGACCGGAACGGCCGCCGAAGCGGCGGATTTGCCGGGCCGCAGCGCAATCGGCGCGATCTTTGCCGAGCCTGCCGAGGCCGCTGCTCCCGCCGCTCCTCCGGCCAGACCCTCCGGACTGCCTTCGGCTCGGGTGATCGCCTACACGCTCGGCAACGGCCTGGTCGCGCACGGAGGCTACAACTACGGTTCGCCGCTTTCCTACTATTACAACGGTCCCTATTATGGCGGTCCCTATGCTTCCGACGGCCCCCGCCTGCCCTATGTCTGCAGCCTGGTCGGCTATTGCTGACGCCGGGTTGATTTTGCATCGACCAACCGCATCGCTGCCCTGCTTCCGCACCATTTTAATCAAGCTTTAACCCAACCGGTCCGATCATGGCGCCGGCGGGACGATTGAGATGAAGGTGCGCGATGGACGGGATTTCCTGGAATGATCTTGATGCCAGCGAGCAGCGTGCGCTGGCCATCCTCGGCGATGGAGCGGCCGCCGAATTCTGCGACCCCGTCGCGCTGCTGACGCTGAAACGCATCGGCCTGGTCAGAGGCGTCAGACTGACGCCGCCGGCCGAGCAGA
>Ga0302195_10002392_pt1 | contig 14860 bp, 16 predicted proteins | sample II_Bog_N1_2_FD_198778 | JGI IMG/M metagenome (GOLD analysis project Ga0302195, IMG submission 198778) | Peat permafrost microbial communities from Stordalen Mire near Abisko, Sweden - II_Bog_N1_2 | ecosystem: Environmental > Terrestrial > Soil > Wetlands > Peat | place: Sweden: Abisko...
TCGGCAAACTCTGTTGGCGATGGGGCGCGGTAAATACGTCCCACCTGAGTTCTGAACCGAAGTATCTCCTACGCGCCAACTTCTAGTGGCGTGTCGGTTGACGCTTCGTCGGGGTGTGCCGTCATGCCAAGGTTCTGACAATCTGGTCTGACCTCCCCTCCACGTCCAGTAACGGAGTGTGCCCCCGCCAGGCCTAGTCGGGCCAGGTTGATAGCCGCGTTGAGGTCGCGGTCGATGCTGAGGCCACAGGCCTCGCAGTGATACGTCCGTTCGTCGAGAGACAGTTTGGCTTTCACTGTCCCACATCGACTGCAGGTCTTTGATGACGGGTAGAACCGGTTGGCTTTGATGAGTGTCGAGCCATACCACTTGGTCTTGTACTCGAGCTGGCGTGTGAACTCGCCCCAACTGGCGTCGAAGATGTGCTTGGCGAGTGAGTGGTTTCTCACCATGCCCTTGACGTTGAGGTCCTCAACGACGATGAGGTCGTAGGTCTTCGCCAGCATCGATGTCGTCTCGTGAATGAGGTTCCGGCGTGAATTGGCGACTCCCGCGTGGACCTTCTGAACGCGCGCGTTGGCCTTCTTCCACCGATTCGACGGTGCGACGCCCCTCTTGGGTCCCTGACGCCGTGAGGCTACTCGTTGAACGTGTGCCAGCCTCTTCTCGGCGAAGGTGGTGTGGTGGGGATTAGCAACTCTGAGTACCTGCTCACCATCAGGAGTGGCTCCGGTATAGAGGGTGCTGAGCCCGGCGTCGATGCCGACTACCTTCTCGTAGGGCCTAGTAGCCGGTACGACGCGCTGCACCTCGACGGAAAATGCGATGAACCACTTGCCGCGACGCTCGGTGATCGTGGCCGCCATTACCTTGCCGGTCCCGCGCTCTATGTGCCGCAAGAGCTTGCGCGTCGACTCGTAGGTCTTTAAGTCCCCGATGCGACTGACGCGTACGTGGTGTGAATCAACCAGGCGCACGGCACCGCTCATGATCGACACCGATCCTGACGAGCCTCGTCTCTTGAAGGAGGGGAACTTGGCCCTGCCACGACGCCAGTTGGTGAAGGCCTTGGATAGGTTCAAGCAGGCGTAGTTGTAGGTGGAGGAGCCGTCCTCGGCCCACCACGGCGCTACTACGTCACGCCTCTCGTACCAGAGACGCTGCAGGTCCAGGTGCCCCGTGCCGAGGTAGTCCTTGCTCGAGACCTCCTCGCCCGCCTCCTTTCTCTGGCGGTTCTCGTCCCAGTTGGCCTTCACCAGACCCAGCAGGGCGTTGTAGGCGAAGCGCGTGCCCCCGATGTGGCTGCGAAGGAGATTCACCTGCTCGGGCGTGGGGTCGAACGCGTAGACGTAGGCCTGACTAATGGTCGTCGAAGTCGCAGTGCGCTCGAGGATGGCGGTAGTCACGTGATCAGTATCGTCACCAGGTGTGACATTTACCGCGCTCCATCATCAACACAGTTTGCCGAAGCAGTTTGCGACTATCAAGATAGTGAGTGAGAGCGTGAGGGCAGTTCTGTGAGTAGCGACGGTTCTTTCGTGGACGTGAATTGGGGTCCTTGACTTCATCAGGGCCATGATTATGATGACCTAAAACTTGAGCGAAGAGTCGGACGCACGACAGTTGCACGATCGATCGGTCATCATGAAGGCGCGTTCACAATGACTCGCAGGGCGTGCTTCTGGCCGATCCTGGTCATCGAGATTGTTCTCATCGTGGCGCCTCTGGCGATCTCGTTGCCGTCGAAAGCGAATTCGGGGCAGGCGATGCTCGACAATTTTCATCCCGTCATGCAACCGGCCAGCGTCGATGAGACAGTCGCTTATTTCGCCGACTTCCAGGCATTGCGGTCCCTAGCGACGGGTGGACTTGCGGCCTCCAGCGAGATTCCCCAGTTGTTCTCTGGACTGGCGACGACGCTGCACATGTCGGAAGGCCAGGTCGCGCAATACTTTTCGACCAAGTACCCCGCATTCGCCCAATTACTCGAAGCGTTCCCACAGTTGACGCCTGTGTCCAAGAATGTCGGCCCCGGACTTGACCATTTCGCGCCCTTGGTCTCGACGATGAAGAGCAACGTCACCAACTACGCCCAAGTGGACGGTCTGCCCAATTTCCGCTTGTCCATCTGGCTCTTCGAAGTCCCCGGCGCGCTCATCACATTGTTCGCATTGTTGGGCCTGGGCATATTCTCTCGCCCACGCGAGGGGGGCGCCGCGTCAAGTTGAGTGACGGGATGCGACGCAAGATGTTGGTCGCGCTCAGCGGTCCCTGCGCATCGGTGACGGTGATCACCGAGTTAACTCAGGGGGCTACTGCAGAGTCCCGGGGTCTATTCCTACACCACCTCGTGCACTACTCTCGTACGCCCCCAGGGCGAAACGCAGCACGCCGATAGCGGCGTCGAGGTCCCACTGCAGGGGCCCGGGCGAGCCTCGCAAACCTCGTAGCCAGTGCCGGCCCGAGTCGCGGAAGCTACTCGCCCAATCGTCGTCGAGTGCATGATACGAGCGAAGTTCGCCGTCCAGGTACACCTCGAGGCTCGGCTGTTGGAGACCTCGTCCCGTGCACCGATTGACGCGCGCGAATCCGCGGCGTCCGGTGACTTCCCACCGCTCGTCATTGGTGTAGTAGTCCGAACGTAAGTACATGTCGACCGCCAAGGTGATGTCCCATACACCGCGAACTCCATTGACGTGTTCCCACGAAATGGTCGTTGGAGCGTCGATCTCGATTCCCGGAATGATCTCGGTGGTGCCGATCCACGCTCGTACTTCGCGCACGGGCCCAAAGAGCCACAACGCGGTGGACAGTTTGTGCCAGCCATCGTCGAAGACGAGGGGCCCGCGACCACGACGTGACTGCTCGAACTGTCGATCGTAGGTGTCGCCGGGCACGTCCCAACCGCCGCGACCACTCGCCACCATCTTCATGTGGTAGCTGCTGATCTCTCCGAGTTGACCCGACTCGATGATCTCCTTGAGTCGCCGAAGCGGCTCATAGAAAAGGTAATTCTCCATGACACGAACGTGCCGACCCGACGCGTCAGCCGCGTCGCGAATACGCCACGCGCTGGCGAGGTCATTGGCGACGGGCTTTTGGAGATTGACGTGCCAGCCTGCCTCGAGACACTGGATGACCGCCTCCTCGTGGACGGCGATGGGTAAGAGGACCTCGACCGCGTCGAGGTTGAGGCCGCTCGTCACGAGTTCGTCGATCGATGTGAAAGTGATCGCCGTTGGCCAGTCGAATTGACGTTGGGCTAGACGTTCACGACTGAGATCGACGAGGGCGACAACTTCCACGTCAGCATTGTCGACGTAGGCCAGTCGATTGAGGTCATAAATTCGGCCCAGCCCGATGATGGCGATGCGAATTGGTGGTCCAAGGTGTGTTGCATCGGCGGAGTCCGAAAAGATGGACATACCCCACAATACTGGAGGCGTCGCGCTAGGCGAGGTTCAGTGAGGTACGACAGACGCGCTTCGACGGTGGCGCCAACGCGCGTAACGCCCGCGGCCGCGTAGCAGGTGGGCATCGGGAGAGTCGTCGTGGACTCCCGCGATGAGTGACGAGGCGGACAGACCCAGGACACCCACCATCATCAGTGCCAGTGCGAGCACCTCAAAGGTCACGGCGAGCGGACTTGAACGCACGGTCTCACCGAAGAGCAGATAACCGATAGCTAGCGACACCAATGGATTCAAGAGGATCAGTGTGGACTGCGACGCGGCGAAAGGACCGACGTGAAAGGCGCTCTGCATGATGAGAAAGGAGCCCAGACCAATCACGCATAGCGCGTACAACTGCCACGACCCGAAGAGAGAACCCCACCCCGCCACGACGAGATTCGTCGTTGACTTCGTGATGGCAGCCAAGAGTGCGAATCCAGTGGACGCTGCCGCACCGAGTGACATGGCTCGCCACCAGCTGGGACCACGCGCGCCGAGTGCGACGAAGATCGCGACCGCCGCCACCACCACCGAGCCGACGGTGAGCCAACGAGTTCCACCCGGCACCATAGATCCGGATGATGGTGCGGCGATAGCTAGAAAGGTGCCCAGGCCGACGGTTGTCGCCACGGCCGCCATCACATCGCGCATGCGCAAGGTCGTCGCATACCAGAGCCAAAGAAGGAATACCAGCATCACGAGTTCACTGACCATCAACGGCTGTACCTCGTTTAGTGAACCCAAGTGCAGTGCCACGCTCTGGGCGCCATAGGCGACAGCCATGATGACGAATCCCAGGAGCCACACACGCCGACGCAACATGTGTCGAACAAGGCCGAGCGACGGACCGCGAGAGACGGGTGCATCTTCAACCCCGAGGCGTTGGCAGATGCTGGCGACGGCGTTCGCGAGCGCCGCCATCAGTGCGAGGAAGATGACCACGAATCCAGCCTACGAGGCCAACGTACTGCCATCGGCGAGGTGAGATGCCCTGTGGCGACGGGCTCTAGATTGGTGTCAGCAGTGAAAGGATGACGATGGCCTTCGATCTCCAAGAACTCCTTCGGGAACGTCACGGTGAGAATTTCACGCTCCACGAGCAATATCTCAATCCGCAACTCGCCCGGGTCCTCAAGACCCTCGGTTTCGATCGCTTCTATCAGCGCGGCGAGGGGTGCTACCTCTATGACGACGAGGATCGACGTTACCTGGACATGTTGAGCGGTTTCGGAGTCTTTGCGTTGGGTCGTTCACACCCGGTGATCAAGGACGCGCTGCGACAAGCTATCGACGCCGACCTACCCAATATGGTGCAGATGGACTGCGCACTCTTGCCCGGTCTACTGGGTGAGCAACTGGTGACGAGAAGCCCGGACACTATCGAGCGGGTGGTGTTCGCTAACTCCGGCGCGGAGGCGGTCGAAGCGGCGATCAAGTTCGCGCGGGCGAGTACGAAACGTGATCGCATCCTCTACGCGTCTCACGCCTATCACGGGCTCACCACGGGAGCGTTGGCTTTGAATGGCTCCGCTGAATTTCGTCGGGGTTTCGGGAGTCTCCTGCCTGGTACGTCGGAGGTTCCTTTCGGCGACGTCGATGCGCTGCGGCGAGAACTCCGACGCGGCGACGTGGCGGCGTTCATCGTCGAACCGATCCAGGGTAAGGGAGTGTATGAACTCGAGATCCTCCGATGGCGTGAAGTCCAAGCGGCCGTTCACGAGGCGGGGGCGCTGTTGATCTGCGACGAGGTCCAAACCGGTATCGGACGCACCGGCTCGTTCTACGCGTTCGAGCACTACGGCCTCACTCCCGACATCATCACCGTGTCCAAGGCCCTTTCCGGCGGCTACGTGCCGGTCGGTGCCATGTTGACTAGCGACAGGATCCTTCGCAGTGTTTTTGGTTCGATGGACCAGGCGATGGTCCATTCGACCACCTTCAAGGGCAATCAGTTGGCCATGGTGGCGGGACTGGCGACGTTGAGTGTCTTCGATCAGGAGCACATCGTTGAGCATGCCGCGGCAATGGGTGATCTCTGGCACGCCAAACTCGGCTCGTTGGTGCAACGCCACGAGTACCTCCACGAGATCCGGGGGCGCGGACAGATGATCGGCATCGTGTTTGGCGCGCCGACCTCACGCGGTGCGCGGCTACGGTGGCGAGCCATCGAAGCGGCGCGCCCGGCGATGTTCTCCCAGACCATCGTGGTCCCGCTGTTTCATCGCTACGGCATATTGACCCAAGTCGCGGCGGACAACGTCAACGTCATCAAGTTGTTGCCTCCCCTCATCGCCGCCGAGACCGAGATCGACTACTTCGTTGATTCCCTCGACGAGTTACTGACTGATGCCGAGCGCTCCAGCGCGTGGTTGCGAGAATTCGGGCTGACCATGGCTCGCGGAGCCCTCAAGCACACGCGGCGTCGACCGATCAAGGATCAGGTCTCGCCGTGAGCTTCGAGCTCCGCCAGGGTGATCGGGTAGTGGTGACGGGAGCGTCGGGGTTCATCGGATCGGCGGTCACCAGGGCGCTGTTGCATCGCGGCGCCGATGTTCTGGCGTTGGTGGAGCCGGGGGCGGTGGCGACCAATCTCGACGGACTCGCCATCGAACGTCGCGAGGTCGACGTGAGTGACGAGAGTGAGTTGGCGGGCGTATTCGACGGAGCCCGCTTCTGTTTTCACTTGGCGGCCAAGTTCGGCTTTTGGGCGAAGAACCCTTCGAGTTTCCAAGCGGTCAATGTCGAGGGCAGCCGCCACGTCGTGCGAAGCGCCTCCGAAGCGGGTGTAGAGCGCATTGTGTATACGTCGACGGTGGCGACACTGGGTCTCGGGACGACAAAGGCGGGTCGCCCCGCCAACGAGGACGACGTGGCCGATCTCTCGCACCTCTACGGGAACTACAAGCGCACGAAGTACGTCGCCGAGCACGAAGTGCTGCGGTTGGCCGCGCAGGGCGCTCCCGTCGTCCTGGTTCTGCCGACGATGCCCCATGGACCTTATGACCACCGGCCCACGCCGTCGGGCAAGGTCGTACTGGACTACCTCAACGGGCGAATGCCGGGTTACGTCGACACCGCGATGAATGTTACGCACGTCGATGATCTTGCTGAGGGTCACCTGCTTGCGTTGGAACGCGGTCGTCAGGGCCGCAGTTACATTTGTGGTGGTGAGAATATGACGATGTCCGAGTTGCTCGCCGCGTTGGCCCGAGTGACGGGACTGCCCGCTGCACAACGTCGGTTTCCTTCGGCGTTCCCGTTGATTGCAGGAATGTCGTCGCAATTCGTCGAAGGCCGCTTGTTGCGCCGCGAACCTCACGTCCCGCTGGAGGCTGCCCAAATGGCCGCGACAACGATGACCTTTGATGACTCTCGAGCACGTAGCGAACTCGGCTACACCTCACGTCCGGCTGACGAGGCCCTGTACGACTCGGCGCGCTGGTTCGAGTCGCGCGGCTACGTCAGCGCCAAGCGGTCGGCGATGGTGAACTGGGCACCACCCGGATCGGCGGATTCGTCGTGAGTGGTGAGGGTCTGTCCGACGAGTGATCGCTGGGTGATCGGATTCAATCTAGTCACCTTGAATGGGGACCGCCGATGAACAATGGGCCACCATGGGGGATATTGATTCGTTAGAACCCCAGTGGAGCCCTTATTCCGATGCGCCGTCAACGCGACGAGTGCCATTCAAGCCGTGGCAGGCAATGCGGGTCACATAACCCTGGACTGGTCGTGGGGGCGGAGAATGGCGGCTCGAAAGTCAAGAATCGCCTCGCGACGGTGTCGTTCGGGCTGGCGAGTAAGGTTTCAGTGGCGAGTGGTTCGAATTGGTCGGACTCTCGTGTGGAGAATTGAGTATTCGTGGCACAAGGAACAGTGAAGTTTTTCAATGCAGAAAAGGGATTCGGTTTCATCTCGCGTGAGCAAGGTGACGACGTGTTCGTACATTTCTCCAACATCCAGGGCGACGGTTACAAGAGCCTCGAAGAGGGTCAACTCGTTGAGTTTGACGCAGTGCCCGGTAAGAAGGGTGAGGAAGCTCAGAACGTTCGCGCGATCTGATTTCCTCTGACACGTTGGCGGGGCGTGTGATTCGGCCTCGTTGCCCGATTTTTGCGTGGCGGTGCCCACACGCTTTCGCCGAAGTGTCGCGTAGTAATAGTTTTTCCGAGGTGACTCTTGTGGTCCCTCGCACGCTGGTCCCAGCGACCGGTTGAATCCGCACTTATTGCCGGCCTCGCTCTAGCCACTAGCGTGCCGACGAGGGAAGTGGTCACCCGATATGAATCTCGCATTCTGGAGCTCCGTGATGGCGTGATTCGACGACGAGCCGAAGTATTGTGTGACGTGTCGACATGAAGAATCGCGTGTTGACGTAAGGCTGTGAACAGCCATGCCCAACGATCTTCAGAGGAAAGTGGACGAAATGACGGAATTCGCCGGTGCTTGGAATGCGACCCTGGTAACGCCTATTGGGACGATGATTGCAGTCTTTGACATCACTGAGGTCGATGGCGTCATCGGTGGCGTCGCAAAGACGGACGCCGAGACGGTTGACATACTGGACGCGACGGCCGACGGGAGCCGACTGACCTGGACCCAACACGTGACCACTCCGATGAAGTTGACGCTCAAGTTCGACGTGACAGTCGAGGGCGACACGATGACGGGTGGATACAAGGCCGGCATCTTCCCCGCTTCGAAGGTCAACGCCACCCGTTCCACTGCCCAGTAGCGATCGAGGCCACCACTCCCGGCAAAAGGAGGGCGGACGACGCCAGCGAGTCTCCTCGGATGGGTCTCTACGAGCGACGAGTTGATTGTCCGGCGGCGTCAGACTAGTTCACGACACCGTTGATCCGTGGTGAAAGTCGGGAGTGTCAACGTGCAACGCTGGCTGATTACTTCAGCTCATTAGAATTCGACCGCACGGCGGTGAGATGACGTCGACACGATCTCAGTATTGAGAAAGGACGTGGCATGGCGAACAGTGGTTCTGACGCGAGCAAGACTCCCTCGCAATTGATCGACGAGCGCATTGAGGAGCTGGGGGACTGGCGTGGCGCGATGCTGAGCAAGCTTCGCACCATCATTAAGGAGGCGGACGCCGACATCGTCGAGGAATGGAAGTGGCGCGGCGTTCCGGTGTGGTATCACGATGGAATGGTCTGCACGGGTGAGACGTATAAGAGCGTGGTCAAGATGACCTTCGCCAAGGGTGCAGCGCTGGACGATTCTCGAGGCCTCTTCAATTCAAGTTTGGAGGGCACCACTAGACGCGCCATCGACTTCCACGAGGGCGAGACGATCGATGTGAAGGCGCTGACGGCGTTGATTCGTGCCGCCGTGGCACTCAACCAGTCCAAGGTTAAGTGACGAGACTGGGTTCGCCCGTCGTCATTCCCGGGCCGCGCCCGAGGATGAACCTGAGCGTTCGCTATAGATGCGGCCATTCTCAGGTGCGCGGTACGCCGCCCACTGCCGCCGACGCGATCACGAATTCAGTCGCAGCCCTCACTCCGTTCAAGAACAGTTCGTACTGGCGCTCCTTGGGAACGTCAAAGTCAGTGGTGGCGAGACCGGCATTGTCCACGAAGATCGTCCGAGCGGCGGTACGTTCGTGCAACGCGTTAGCGTCCCATTCGTTCATCGCGGTGCGCAGACAGTGCAGCGCCACCGCCAGCGCTGAATCGCAGGGCGGCCGCGCGGGCACCTCGGTTTCGAGCCGCGAGAGTTTCACCCCGATGGTTGGCCACCGCGGTGAGCGACCGTCGACCCGATCGAAGGCGTGGATGGGGAACTTCTCGAGCAGCGCCCCATCGACCCACGTATTCGTGCCGGCGCCGTAGTGCACGGTCGTGGCGACGCCACCGGGTCCGGGCACTTGGACCGTGGTATCGCGCGATTCGAAGTGCACCGGTTCGAAGACGAAGGGGATTGACATGGACGCGCGCACCGCACTGACCGGATCCTGCACGTCGGGGTCGTGTCCGTAGAGTGGGTAGTCCCAGGGCAGGCGGGCGAGCCGACCGCGGGTGATGTCCGAGGTGAGCACCACGAGGCGATAGTCGCGGCCCGATGCCAGACTCATGTCGGGATCGTCATCCGCTCGGAGCCTGAGATCAGAGAAACTCGAGATACCGAGCTCGTCCTCGAGGATTGGTCGGAGCCAAGTCTCGAGGTAGTCACCCGAGTAGATTCCCGTGCGCTCGGTCAACAGGGCGGCGTCGGCCAGCATCATCCCCACACGGCCCGTTGCCCGATCGAAGATTTCGTGGGCCTTGCCGTTAGGCATGAACTTCTTAAAATCGATGGTGAGCCCGAGACGCAACAAATTCCTAATGGGCTGCCCGGCCTGGGTCAAGCCCGCCACGATGCTCGCCGTCACTGCGCCCGCGCTGGTGCCGGCCACCGCTCGAATGGAGTAGCCGGCCTCGCTCAGTGCCATCACAGCACCTACCAATCCGGATGCCTTCACTCCGCAGCCCTCGAGAACAAGGTCACAGCGCAACTCCTGGCGTCCCGTCGCGGGATTTAGCCAACCGTCACTCGTGCGGAGTGATTCGGCGGCGTCCTCGAAGCGTCGCTGGACGTCTCTTGGACGTTGGTAGCCGAAGTCGGCGTCGAGGGCGAGCATCGTCGAATCCGTCATGTTCTCCTCCGTCAGTGGAATCGCTGGAGACATTCTTGCGCGTGGTAACACGATCCTGGTGACGGCGTGCACGGTTTCGACCTTGGGGGCGCGAGTGCGGTGAGGTTACGTGAGCCCACAGACGCCGGTGAACACCGGCAGATTGGTCAGCGGTGGCCCTGATTGGTCGTCGAACATCTGTGCCAGCGTGGGAGCGTGGTTAGCGAACGCGAAGAGGCTCGTTGAGAGTCTCGCCACCTGCAGCGAGGTCGTGAAGAAGTGCACGGTGGTGGCGACGACGATCCGAAAAGCTGGTTTATCGACACCGTCGTATGGCGGCAGATGGTGCGCCGTCTGGAGTTCGAGAAACCATTTGTCGACCTGGTGCACGTCGCGGTAGAGCATCACCGCGCTGCGAATCGAATTGCATTGATCTTGGCGACTCTGCACCATGAGTAGCGGTGGACTACTCGCCGGGGCCGCGTACGACCGAGCGGGCGCCTCTTGACCTGACAGGATCACGATCGCCTGGATATGCAATCCCTGATCAAGGCGCGCGAAGGGCACTCCTTGGGGATCGAGTCCCTGTTCGTAGGTCAGAGTGGCAATCGCGTTGGCCCCGTCAGATTGTCCGGCTAACGCGATGTGTGAGGGATTCACTAGAGCGTGCACGATCGGGCAGCCCGGGCTGAATGCTCGGGAGTCATCGATCACCTGCCGGGCCACGAAGGCCACGTCGGCTGGTTCATTGACCAGATCTCCTTCGGTGTCGGCGCCGTGCTGCGCGGTCACGGCGGAATACTTCTCGTCAGGGAAGAAGGGTGCTATCACGACGAATCCTGCGCGAGCCCAGTCATCGAGCAGCGCGGCGTAGGTATCGGGCGAGACGTCGTACCCGTGGGCGAAAAGGATGAGCGGATAGCCACCACGGTGTGCCAGGGGAGCAGCGTCGTAGGAGTCGTTTGAATCCTTCGTGAGCACAGAAGTGGGGTATCTGATCTCCGTTAAGAGGGTGCGATGGGTGGACCGGATGGTCGCTGGTGACGTGGCGTAGTTCATGACCGAGCGGGTCTTGTCGATGAAGGTGCAACGCTCGATGCCAACCGCCGTCGCGAGCGCGCGAGTCGATGGCACCTCGCGTGTTCCAAGAGAGCCCGCGAGATAATCGGTGCTCTCGGTGGCGGTCTTCACGGGGTTGATAGTCATGGCGGGGCGAAGGGGTGTGACCGACGACTGCGCGAGTTGCACCGCGTGTGGCGCGATGCCCACTCCCGACGGGATGATCGCCATGCTCAGCGCGCTCGCCACTCGCCAATGTCCCCACGCACGACGAGACCTTCCCCTGATCACCCTTCGTGCTCCTGACTTTCCACGATCTTCAGATTCGCCCCACTGACTGCGATGAGCGAGAACCACCGCGACGACACCTCATTTCCTTGGCAGGTCTCCTCGGAGAGCAACGCGCTAAACGCTCACACGATTGACTCTAGCGACCGCACCTTGGATATGAATGGGAGGCGCTGACCTCGTGTCGACCTATGACATGGGGCAAACTGTTGGCGAATCACTCAATGAGAACTCGAGGTGGGCCATGAAGGTGGGACTGAGCACGGGCTACTGGTCGTCGGGTCCGCCCGCGGGCGTTGTCGAGAACATCGCGGAGGCCGAACGGTTGGGTTTTGACTCGATCTGGACGTCGGAAGCGTACGGGTCCGACGCGCTCACGCCTTTGGCGTGGTGGGGCGCCGCGACCACTCGAGTTCGCTTGGGTACCGCAATCATGCAGATGGCAGCGAGAACGCCCACTGCGACAGCTATGGCGGCGCTCACCATGGACCACCTGAGTGGCGGACGATTCATCTTGGGTGTGGGTGCGTCGGGCCCACAGGTCGTCGAAGGCTGGTATGGCCAACCGTTTCCCAAGCCACTGGCGCGTACCCGCGAATACATCGACATCATCCGCCAGGTCGTCGCTCGCGAAGGACCCGTGGCCTTTGACGGCGAGTACTACCAACTGCCGTTGGCGGGTGGCACCGGGTTAGGCAAGATGTTGAAGTCGACGGTGCACCCTCTGCGGCGCGATATTCCCATCATGCTCGCCGCGGAAGGACCCAAGAACGTGTCGCTCGCCGCAGAGATCGCCGATGGTTGGTTGCCTCTGTGGTTCTCACCCAAGAGCGATGGCTTCTACCGTGCCGCTCTCGCCGAGGGATTCGCGCGGCCCGGCAGCCGGCACCAGGGACTGGACACCTTTGAAGTGGTGTCGCTCCTCCCCGTGATCGTGGCCGACGATGTGGAAGCGTGCGCCGACCTCCTGCGCCCCATGCTCGCCCTCTACATCGGTGGCATGGGCGCCAAGGAGGCAAATTTTCACTACGAGGTCTTTTCTCGCCTGGGCTACGAGGCGCAGTGCGCCCGAATTCAGACCCTCTACCTCGACGGGCACAAGTCCGACGCTATCGCCGCGGTGCCGACTGCCCTCGTTGAAGACGTCGCCCTGATCGGGTCCTTGGCCAAAGTGACCGCAGAAGCGCCCCAGTGGAAGGAGACGGTCATCTCCACCGCACTCGTGTCGGGGCCCGCCTTTCAGTACGAGATGATCATGGAATTGTTGACGTGACATTCCATTCACGCGAGCCAGTCGTTGCGTCCAGTCCGACGATGGCAGGTCTGATTGGATTCGCAATTTCGAGGCCGTTGTCGACCAGTGACTGGTCTTCTGGGAACTGCCGGAGCTATGGGCCACGCCGTGGCGAGCGACCTCGCATTGTGGGAGAAACCGCTTTGGTCGATCATCGCCTACGAGTCGACCATGTCGTACCGGTGCGCTAGTGCGTGGGCAGAGTCCTGACGAGCGCTCCCGAACCGAGTGAGAGTTCGGTGAGGGCCCCCGTACGCGCACCGGGCGTCTTGGAGTTCGCCCCGGTCTGACTAGCGACCCAAAGATCATCGCCGGAGATCGCGAAGGCCGACAGGACGCTGAAATAGTACGGGCCATTGGTGTTACACATGTACCAGTACGGCTTAGCCGTCGTGGTCGACACCTTGGTCACCATGGGACTGGTACCGAGCGGAGTGGCGACGTAGATGTTGGGTCCGGTCGAGACCATCACGGTCGGGTGCCAGAACCCGTAACTACCTTGCGCGTCGGTCTTGTTGGCCACTACGTGCCCGGTGGCGATCGAGATCTCTGTCACCGCACTAGTGGCCTCGTCGGCGACCCAGACGTTGCCGGAGCCGATAGCCACCCCGTCGGGGGCGCTGAGGCCCTGGCTCGCGATGACGCGCAACAACCGGCCCGTGCTTGCGTTGACTTCAGTGACTGAATTGTTGCCCTTGTCGGCCACGAACACGTTGGAACCGATCGTCGCGAAGGCCGCCGCGTTGGCGAAGGCGTACGCAGCGCCACGGATGTTCAACAAGTACTTGCCGGTGCTCGCCGAGAACTCGGTGATCGAACTCGAAGGGCCGGAATTGAGGACCAGTACCGTGTCCCCAATCGAAGTGATGGCGACAGGATTTGCGATGCGGTACGTCGATCCCACGATACGACGCACCAGGCCGCCATTGGCGCCGTCGATCTCGGTGATCGTGTTGTCCGCGTTGGCGACGAACACATCAGCGCCGACCGCGGCGATCGCGCCCGGGTGCGAGAAGCCGAAGGCGGACGAGCGATACGTACCCAACCAGGCACCCGTCGTGGTGTCGATCTCGCTGACCGAAGAATTCGCATTGTTGGTGACCCACAGATGGGAACCGCTGACCGCCAGTCCCGACGGGGCGTCGAACTCTGGAGAGACGACGCGCGACGTCGAGGCGCCAGCGGGCGTCGTGCTGACGACGAGAATCGCCCCGACGATCAAGGGAACGGCGCCGCAAGAATTTCGTGAACCTAACCACTTGCTCATGGGCGAATTTTACTGTCGTCGCTAGGTGACTCAATGTCAATTTCTTGACAACAACGCGACCACCAGTGTCATGGTGGGCGTTCCTGATCAGAGAAGTGGCAGCACTCTCTTGGCCAATGTCTCAACCTTGGCGAGACTTACTTTGCTGGCTCCCACGTCGAGTTCATTCTTTTTCTTGAGGACCACCACGCCGTAGGTGACACCATAGGACGGAGATCCCAATGACGTGGAGAACGCGGAGTAGGGGCTGAAGTGGGTGTCGTTGACGGGATGTTCTCCCTGGGTCTTTGATTGGGACTTGTTCAAGTTGAAGACACTGAGGCCCGAACCGATTGAACTGCGAACGTAGACCGCGTCAGGGTTGGAGCCAACTTGATACCAACACACCGTGACGCTGCCGTTGAGGTCGGGTGTCACTTTGGTCACCTTCACCCCCAGCGCGGCCGACACCTCTGCTGTCGTCACTTGCTGGCACAGGTTCGACGTCGCATCCGCCGCGGAGACCCCTACGGCGATGGGCGCACTCATTGCGAGGGTCACGGTCGTGGCCGTGAGCGAGATCTTGAACACGAATGATGACTTCGCCGACATGTGGCTCCTTTATCAACGATGACCGCCGCGGTCCGGCGGGCTCGCGGCTCATCATAGGTTCACAAACCTCGAACGCAGGTGACCGATCCGAGATGTTGGTCGGATCCATGGACAACTCTCGACGCTGAAGGCGAACCTCGAGGGGGTGTCAAATGGCCCGGATGGTGGACAGGACCGGCCAACTACCGTGGGGGTCGAGGACTGCGTTGAACAGGCAGTTGGCCCCCATCCGTCGTTCGAAGGAGACAACGTGAAGATCGCAATCATCGGAGCTGGCA
>Ga0302195_10002419_pt1 | contig 14761 bp, 13 predicted proteins | sample II_Bog_N1_2_FD_198778 | JGI IMG/M metagenome (GOLD analysis project Ga0302195, IMG submission 198778) | Peat permafrost microbial communities from Stordalen Mire near Abisko, Sweden - II_Bog_N1_2 | ecosystem: Environmental > Terrestrial > Soil > Wetlands > Peat | place: Sweden: Abisko...
CTCGTGCCGATGCCGCCCGTCACCACCGAGAAGATGGAGCCCGTGGGATCGGCGGTCATGGCCCCCGCCCCCAGCCACGCCACCAGGCCCGACTCAAATCCTCCCAGTTCATTCGAAGTCCCGATGAAGAGGCTGTTCACCGCCGAGACGCGCCCCCGTTTCTCATCCGGGGTGAGAATTTGCACGAGGGTCTGCCGGACCACCACGCTGATGTTGTCCACTCCGCCGCACAGGGCCAACATTGCAAACGCAAACCAGAACCACACGGCGTTGGGCAGGGCCGCCAGCCCGAGCCACCGGCCCAGACACAGCCGGTTCCCCAGGCCGAATAAAATCGTCGCCAGCCCGAACACCGCCACCGACCACAACATCGCCCGCCCGGCCTTTTGCAGCGGCGGCCGGTGCGCCAGCCAGAAGGCGCACAGCACCGCCCCTACCGGCATGGCCGCCCGCAACAACCCGAGCCCGTCCGCCCCGGACTTCAAGATGTCTCCGGCAAAAAACGGCAGCAACGACACCGCCCCGCCTAGGAGCACCGCAAACATGTCCAGTGTCAGCGTGCCCAGGATGATTTTGTTTTCGTATACAAAGTTGAAGCCCGCAATTATCATCCGCAAGGTCGTGGGCTGGCGTTCCTGCACGACCTGCCGGCTGGGGATAAAAAACATCAGGATGAAATAGATCAACGAGGCCAGCACGTTCAGGAAATAGATGACGGCCGCATGCCCCGTGGCGGCATACAGCAGGCCGCCGGCGGCGGGGCCCAGCACGGCCGAAAGCTGGTAGGCGCCGCTGTTGAACGTCACACCCCGGGCAAACTGTTCCCGTGGCAACAGCGCTGGCAAAAAGGCCGCGCTCGCCGGCCATTGAAAAGTCCGCGCCACTCCCAGAACGACCAGACAGGCGTAAATCCATTCCACCCGCGCATTCAACAGCGAGATGATCGCCAGTCCCAAACTCGTCGCCGCCATGACCAGCGTGGCGAGCAGAATGATTTTCTTCCGGTTGAAATTGTCCGCCACATGACCCGCCGGCAGCGTGCACAGAATCATCGGCACCATGAACGCCAGCCCCACAAACCCCAGCGCCAGTGTTGAGTGCGTGCGCTGGTACAGCTCCCAATCCACCGCCACCGTCAGCATCTGCGACCCGATGGTCGCGGCGAGACGCCCTAAAATGAACCGGGTGAAATCCCGGTTCTTGAAAATAGCATACGGACTCCCGGCCCCCGCGGCCGGGGGCTCAGCAGTTTTTTCTGGCTCAATTGAGTTCTGCATGCAACAACGCCGCCTAGCTTAGCCAATTTGTCGTCATGGTCGAGTTTTTGGATGGTTTATCCGCTTGCAGCGGAACTGCTTTGCTTCCGACGATTTTAGGGTATCCTCCCATCATGGAAGAGCCCGTAGACAATCCCACTCCCCGGCGTTATCGCTGGCCCAAGATCGTGGGCATCGCCTTGATCCTCTGGGTGGTGCTGAGCGTGATTTGGGTGCGCATCGCCGTCCGGCATGTGGAGGAGGATCACGATTTCAATGCGCCAATTCCATCCGGACCGGCGCATTAATCACATCAGGGATTCGCCGGGGCATTCGTGAGCACCCGGCCATATAACGCGGACACGATGGGTGTCCCATCCACATTGGTCGGGCAACCCGTCATGGCGATGGCCGCGGCCGTGGGCAGAAAATCACTCGGCGACCAGTGGTAACCGCTCACCCGGCCCGCCGGTATATGCTGCGGCCACCACGCGATCATCGGCAGACGCACGTCATTCGTGGACACCACGCTCGGGAAAAATAACGGATCCACCCCACCCGTTTTGCGGGCCACCGTGGCGCTCGTGAAAAAGACGGCCACATTGTTGCTCATGCCCTGGCTCTTCAAATCATCCAGCAAATGCCCGATGTCCGCATCCAGCCGGGTGATCATCGCGGCCTTGTTTTTTTCGGGCTGCGGCCAGGCCTCCTCTGAGAAAGGGGCGTCCGTGGGCACCTGCAGGCCGTTGCCCGTCCGTAGGGCCTCCGCCTGATTGGGGCGCGGCGTCGGATAACTCAGCCACAGGAAAAACGGCCGGTAACGATTGGCCTGATCCGGATGATAATTATTGAGGAAGCCCGTGACCGCCCGGGCATACAGATCGGGAATATATTTCCCCTCCGCCCCATTGGCATTGGGTATCAGGGTTTCCTTCCCGATATACGTCTCAAATTGATGGTTCGTGGTGTTGTAGATGCTTTTGGGGGCGTGACGCCACATGAAGTCGGCATAATAATTTTCCGCATCTTCCGGCGTGAAATAGCCGGCAAATTCATCAAACCCCTTTTGCCACGGCGCATTGCCCGAATCCGCCCCGCCAAAATCCCATTCCCCGATCAGCCCGGTGTAGTAACCGGCCTGCTTCAATAATTGAGCGACCAACACGTCATCCGGCGTCAACCACGTGTTCACCCGGCCGGGATCCCGGCCCAGCAATAGCGCCGCCCGGACCGTCGGGCCGTCCGCCCCCAGGGCGTCGTAGTTGGTGAACATCATGCCCTCGGTCGCCAGCCGGTCCAGGTTCGGCGTGGTAAACTTCTGCTGGCCGTAACAGCTTAAATCCAAATACCCCAGGCTGTCGCATTGAATGACAATGATGCTCGGCCGCCGGGGCCAGCCCACCGGCGTCCGGGTATTGACGCCCGTCAGGCTGAAGGTGGGAGCGGCTTCCACGGACCCGGCCAGGACCAAGGCCAGTAACAACAACGCCCGACTAATAATACGACAACGGTTTAAGCTCATGGAATTTAGATTCTGGTAAGGCCGGCGCGTTCAATGCAAATCAATTCGTCTGTCGCCGGCCAAACTCCGGCTCCAAAGGCAACCGCGCCGCCACCAGAAAACTGGGGATCGTCGCCAGGATCACCCACATGAAGAAATGCGGGTAGCCGAGCTGCTGCGCCAGCCAGCCGCTCCATTGGCCCGGCACCATCATGCCCAGCGCCATGAAGCCGGTGCCGAGGGCGTAATGGGCCGTGGGATGTTCGCCCCGGGCCTGGTAGATCATATACATCATGAAAGCGGTGAACCCGAAGCCGTAGCCGAATTGTTCCACGGCCACCCCCAGGGAAATCAACCCCAGGCTGGCGGGCTGGGCATACGCCAGCCAGATGAAGACCGCGTCCGGCAGATGAATGGCCAGCAGCATCGGCCACAGCCAGTATTTCAAGCCCCGCCGCGACACGGCCCAGCCACCCAGCAATCCCCCCGCCATCAGCGCCAGGACGCCGCAGGTGCCGTAGGCCAGCGAGACTTGCGGATCGCTCAAACCCAGTCCGCCCCGCCGGTGTGTATCCAGCAGAAATAACGGCGCCATCCGGACCAGTTGCGCCTCGCCCAACCGGTATAACAACAGGAACAGGAGGAGAGTGACGATTTTGGGTTTTTGAAAGAACGTCCGGAAGGTCAATAGAAATTCCCGGCGCAAGGGCCGGGCCGTCGGGCGCACGGTTGATGGCCCGGGCGCCGGTTGCCCGCGGGCGGTCATTTGATCCCGCGCCGGTTTGGGCAGGATGAAAAAATGATACAGGCCCAGGGCCAGTAACAGTCCGGCGACCGCACCGAAAGCGAGCGCCCAGGCCTCGGGATAATTCCCGGTCCGCGCATGCAGGATTCCGGCCAGCAGCACCAGTCCGCCCTGCGCGGCCAGGGTGGCGACGCGGTAACAGGTGTTGCGAATGCCGCTGAAAAACGACTGCTCCCGCTCGGTGGTGGCCAGCAGGTAGAAACCGTCCGCCGCAATATCGTGGGTGGCGGAGCTGAAGGCCAGCAGCCAGAAGCAGGCGAGGGTGAGCTGGAAAAAATGGGCCGTGGGAAGGGTCAGCGCCACCCCGGCCAGGGCGGCTCCGATCAGAATTTGCATGGCCCAAATCCATTGCCGGCGGGTGTGCAATAAATCCACCACCGGGCTCCACAGCGGTTTGATCACCCACGGCAGGTAGAGCCAGCCCGTGTAATAGGTGATTTCAGCATTGGTCAAACCGAGATTTTGGTAGAGCACCACCGCCACGGAGGTGGTGAGGGCATACGGGAGCCCCTCGGCCAGATAGAGGGTGGGAATCCAGGCCCAGGGGCGGCGGTTGGTCGGGCGGCCGTCAGACATTCACACTGGGTATCAGGGTTTGGCGGCGGGCGCAAAAAATTTCCGGCTTGCGCTTTGGCCGCCGGCCCGGTGAAGTCAGGGGATGAACGGTGCCTTTCTCAACGCCTTCGGCATTTTGCTGGGCGCCCTTTACGGGTTGACCCGGCGCGCCCCCCTCCCGGCGCGCGTCCAGTCGTTTTTTCGCGCCGGGCTGGGCGTGTTCACCCTGTTCACCGGGGCGCGGCTGGTGCTGGAAAACCTGGGCGCCCCTTTTCCGACGGGGCTGAAGCGGCTGTTGATCGCCCTCCTGGCCGTGACCCTGGGCTACTGGGCGGGCAAACTCTTGCGGCTCCAAAACCTGTCCAACTGGCTCGGGCGCCGGGCCGGACGCTGTATCGCGGCGGCGGACGAACATCCGCCGGGGCGTCCGGCGGCGGGGTTGGCCGCCGGTGTGGTGCTGTTCGGCGCGGCGCCGCTGGGCTGGTTGGGCGCGGTGGAAAACGGCTTCACCGGTTGGTGGTGTCTGCTGGCCGCCAAAGCGGTGATGGACGCACTGGCCATGGCGGGGTTGGTCAAAATGTTTGGCTGGCTGCCGGCCCTGTCCGCATTTCCCGTGCTGGGGCTGTTCGGCGGCCTCACCTTTGTGTGTCAAACGGAGGCCGCGCCGTTTTGTCAGGCGCATCATTTGACGGATTCGGTCAATGCAGTGGTGGGTTTGGCGGCGTGCGCCGTAAGTCTGGTGATCCTGGAAGTGCGCCGGGTGGAACTGACGAATTTCCTGCCCGGGCTGGTGGTCGCCCCACTGCTGGAATGGTTTTGGCGGTGATTAAAACAGCTTGATTTCGATCAGCGATTTCATTAGGTTGAAAAAGTGATCGCACCCGACAGCAAACGATGGAAGCCCAAGCCTTCCGCCCACCAGAAGCAAATCCGATTTTTTACGATTTTATTCTCGGTGTTGGTCTGCCTGTTGTTCGGCGGCCTGTTGTGCTTGATAAATTACAGCCACCGGCTTCACTGAAGCAGGCCCCGCTGGCGCAGCATCGCCTCCATGGCGCGGTCCATCAACAATTCGGCGAGGGGCTTGGTGATTTCATCCAGGGCGGCGATGGCGGTTTGCAGGCGTTTCAAATCTCCCGCTTCGTTCCCGGATGCGGTCGCCAGGGCGGCCTCGACTTCGCCGGCGGCGGTCGTGACCTGCCCGCCGTAACCAGGCTCGATTTCCGCTGCGGCGGTCGCGAGCGCCTGGCGCGTGGCGGTGAGCACTGCCTGCGCCTTAAGCTTCGCCTCGATCCACCGGCGGGCCGTCAGGTCTTCAAAGGCGTGCTCGACGGATTCCTCCACCATCTGCTGAACGGCGGCATCCGCCACATCCACCGCTGATTTCATTTCCACCACCCGTTCCCGGCCGGTTTTGATGTCGCGGGCGAGCGCGTGCAGGATGCCGTTGGCATCAATTTCAAACTGGACGCCCACCCGCGCCAGGCCGCGCGGCGCGGGGTCAAACTCCAGCGTGAACCGGCCCAGGCTCCAGTTGTCGCGGGCGCGCTCGCGTTCACCCTGGAGCACATGGATGAGCATGGACCGCTGCTGATCCACGGCGGTGGTGAACATTTCCCCGGCTTTCACCGGGATCGTCGAATTTCGCGGGATCAACACGTTCATCAAACCGCCAAACGTCTCGATGCCCAGCGATAGCGGCGTGACATCCAGGAGCAAAACGTTCTTGAACCCGCCGGACAGAATTTCCGCCTGGATGGCCGCGCCCAGGGCCACGGCTTCATCCGGGTTTTGCGACGTATTCAACTGCGGACCGGCCGGGCGGTGATAATCCGCGCCCAGCCGCAGACTGCCGCGCGTCTCGGCAAATTCAACGCAGCCAAACCAGTCGCTGACCAACTGCCGCACCAGCGGCATCCGCGTCTGGCCCCCCACCAGGATGACCTGATCCAGGGCTTTGGCCTCGAGTTTGGCGTCGGCCAGCGCGCGGAGACAATGGGGGCGCGTGCGCGCAAGGATGTCCCGGGTCAGCGTTTCCAATTCGGCCCGCGTGAACGGCAATTGGAAACTGAAATCCGGCGTGAGAAAGGGCAGGGATATCTCGGTTTGCGTTTCGGCGGAGAGCGTGATCTTGGCCCGTTCGGCGGCCTCCCGGATGCGCGAAAGCAGTCCCGGGTCGTCCGGCGTTTGACGTTGATCCGCTGGCTCAGCCGCCAGTCGGGGGCCGCCCGCCGCCGCGATTTTTTCGATCAAGAAATCCATCAGCCGGCGGTCCAGGTCATCCCCGCCGAGCCGGGTGTTGCCATTCGTGGCCAGCACTTGAAACACGCCGTCCGTCAGCTCCAAAATAGAGAGGTCAAACGTGCCGCCGCCCAGATCATAGACGGCGATTTTGGATTTCTCCCCGAGCTTGTCCAAGCCATAGGCCAGCGCGGCGGCCGTGGGCTCATTCAGAATGCGTTCCACGGTGAAGCCGGCCAGTTCTCCGGCCTGTTTGGTGGCGTTCCGCTGCGCGTCATTGAAATAAGCGGGCACGGTGATCACCGCGCGGTTGACCGGCTCCCCGAAATAGTGTTCGGCGGCGAGCTTGAGTTGTTTCAGGATTTCGGCGGAGATTTCCTCCGGGGTCAACTCCCGCCCGTGCATGGGGATGGTGACCGGGCCATTCCCGCCGGGATTGAGGGGATAGGTCACGCGCAGTTCCTCGGGCGTAATGTCGGCGGCCCGGCGGCCCATGAACCGTTTTACGGAATAAGCCGTTTCCGCCGGGCGAATGAGCCGCACGCGGTTGGCTTCCTGGCCGACGATGGGCGGTTGATCCGCCCCCGGGAAATACACCACCGAGGGCGTGAGCCGCCGGCCCTCCGCATCGGCGATGACGAGGGGAATGCCGGAATCCACCGTGGCCACCAACGAATTGGTGGTGCCCAAATCTATGCCCACAATTTTGCTCACACCGGATGTTGCCATGGGCGGGGCGGCGGACGCAATCGCACATGCGGTGAAAGGTTGAAAATCCGCCCGGATTTTGCCATGGTCCTTTTAATGAACTGCCTTGTCACCGCCGGGCCGACCCATGAACCGCTGGACGCCGTCCGCCGGCTCACCAATTTCTCGACCGGAAAACTGGGCGTGGAACTCGCCAATCACCTCACCGCGCAGGGGCATGAGGTGACCCTGTTCGTGGGCGAACAGGCCACGTATCCCGGCGAGCGCCGGGCGGCGCACGTCCGGTCCTTTTCCACCACCGCGAGTCTCGGGTCGGGGTTGCAGGCGCTCAGCGGCCGGCGGGTGGACGCCGTGTTTCACGCCGCCGCCGTCAGTGATTTTGCCTTTGGCACGGTCTGGCGGCGTTCCCCCACGGGGGAACTGACCGGCATCAAGGCCGGCAAAATCCCCACCCGCGACGGCGGGTTGCTCGTGGAATTGATCCCGACGCCAAAGTTGATCTGCGAATTGCGCGCTTGGTTCCCGGCCGCGCGGTTGACCGGCTGGAAATATGAAGTGGACGGCGGCCGGGAGGCGGCGCTCGGGGCCGCCCGCCGGCAACTCGCCGAAGCCCGCACCGACCTGTGCGTCGTCAATGGTCCGGCCTACGGTCCCGGTTTCGGGCTGATCACCGCCGCCGGCGAAAGCCCGGTGGCGGATGCCGCCGCGCTGTATGTGGCTCTCGACCGGTTTATCTGCCGTTGATCCCGACTGGCACCGCCTTACCGGCCGCGGTGAGGCGGGGGAACGGTTGACCCGGCCTTCTGCTGGTGCGGGACCAAGCCGGGTTTGCCCCTGACCCAGAACGGCGGTTTAAGTGACTCATGAACCACGAAATGAACTGGAGCCTCCGGCCCGCCCGTATGGCGGATGTTCCCGCGTTGGCGGAACTCATCCCGCTTTCCGCCCGCACCCTCCTCGCCCCGTATTACTCCACCCAACAAATCGAAGCCGCGCTCGGCCCGATCTTCGGCGTGGATCGGCAACTCATCGCCGATGGAACCTTCTTCGCCGCGGAACACGCCGGGGTGATCCGGGAATGCGGTGGTTGGAGTAAACGCAAATCGCTCTTTGGCGGCGATGCGGCTCGCGCCGCCGTGGACGCGTTGCTGGATCCGGCCGCGGATTTTGCCCGCATCCGCGCCTTCTTCATCCACCCCGACTGGTCGCGGCGCGGCTTGGGCAAAGCCATCCTCATGGCCTGCGAGTCCGCCATCCTGGCCGCCGGGTTTGCCCGGGCGGAACTGGTCGCCACGCTCGGCGGGGAACCGCTTTATCGCTCATGTGGCTACCCTGAGGTGGAGCGCCGTGAGTTGTCAGGCGTCGGCGGCATCACATTGACCGGGGTGTGCATGAGCAAGCGGCTCCGTTGAGCAATGCTGCCATCACCCTGCCCTGGAACAGGACGGCACGACCCCGCCTGATCAAGCCCGGTCACAACCGGGTGCTCACCGGGGCATCCTGCGCCTTGACGCCCATGATGTCTTCGGTCACGGAAATATAGCTGTCCCCGGCCCGGGCCGCCCGGGGTTCCCGGACGGTGATGCGGCCGTCGGACTCCATGGTGAGGGGATGAATCCAGCCGTGGTGGAGGGAGGCGATGAGAAATGGGGAATGGGTGGCGATGAAGATTTGGGATTGGGGAAAGAGCCGTTGAAAGGCCGGTAAAATCTTGCCCTGCCAGGCGGGATGCAGATGGTTCTCAATTTCGTCCAACAAAAAAACCGCCGCCGTGGCCAGGGGATCACTTTTGCCCTGCAACCAGGCGTCCATCATCACCACGGCATGAACGAGCCAGCCGATGATGGAGCGCAAACCATCCGGCAGCAGGTTGAACGGGAGGGTGCGATCCCCCAAAAATACGCCGATGCTGACATTGGGATAGCTCGTGACTTGAAAGCGGAAGTTGAAGCCCGTGATCTCACTCAGGGTGGTTTCGATGGCCCCGATGATGCGGGCGGAACGCGTCAACGCCCCCCCCGGCGGATCGCCCATGGCATCCATGGCGGATTGCAACTTTAAATTGGTGATCGCCTGCAGCAGGGGTTGCGACCAGCCTTCGGGCCGGACGAAGGAAAGACATTGCTTGCGATCGGGTTTGGGCACGTCGGCCATGGCCGTGATGGGTAAATCCGTCAGGTAAGCCGTGCCGCTGTAAGCAAAGGCGGGCAACTGCGTCCATTTAAGAATGGAGGGTTCGATGACCCCATGCCAACTGACCCCCTGCGCCTGGATTAAAAAATCCCAGGCCGGCGCCCGGTTGGGGATCGGCAACATCGAATAAGGGTGAATGCAAATCGGGGCGTCCAAGCCTTTGACGCGTTTCAAGAGGGGTTCATTGTTGCCGAGCATGGCGGCCAGGACCGACAAAAGCCGGGTCTTTCCCGTGCCGTTGACGCCGGTGAACAATTGCACCTCCGCGAGGTGGTCGGGCCGGTTTTCGACGGGCGGCAAAGTCAGTTGAAATTTTCCGAAGGGCGGAAAACAGTCTGATTTGATCGCTCGCAACATACGGTTTTCATGTTCCTACGGCCCGGATTAAAAGAAAAGCACTTCTTTCGAGAAAACCGGCGTTTTGGGTTCCTTTTACGGAATCAAAACAATTTTCCCGGCCGCGCCGGGGTCCATGATGGCGCCATGGGCGTAGGGGGCGCGGGCCAGGGGATATTCTTCGGCAATGACCGGGTGCAGGGTGCCGTCGGCCAAGCCCGTGAACAATTGGGTGTGGATTTGCGCCAGGGCTTCGGGGGGCGTGTTGAACAACACCATGCCGCGAATATCCGCCTCGCGGCTCATCGCCTCGCGCGGGGTGATTTCCACGTCGCCGCGGCTGCCAATCACCACCACGCGGCCGCGCATGGCCAGCAGGGTCAAATCATGGCCCAGATTTTTGTGGGCCGCCATTTCCAGGATGACATCCACGCCGGATTTGCCGGCGGCCTGGGAAATTTGTTCGAGATAATTCCGCGCGCCATGATCAAACACGCGGTGCGCCCCTTGTTCCAGCACGAGCAGGCGCCCCTTTTCCGTGCTGGCGGTGCCCCAAACCTGCAGACCCTGCGCCCGCGCCAGTTGCACGGCCGCCAGGCCCACGCCGCCACTCGCGCCATGGATCAGCACGGTTTCCCCCGGTGCCGCCTGGGCGCGCTGGACGAGCGCCCGGCAGGCCGTGGCGTAGGGCACGCCCAGCGCCGCCCCCTGGGCAAAACTCACCCGCTCCGGCAGCGGGTGAACCTGGGCCACCAGGCACAATGCCAATTCCGCGTAGCTGCCGGTGAGTGTCCCGGCCGTATAGACCCGGTCCCCCGGTTGGAATTGGGTGACGCCTTCGCCCACCGCCTCCACCGTGCCCGCCCCGTCACTGCCCGGGGTGTAAGGCAGGGCCGGTTTGCGGGCATAATTCCCCGAGCGGATATATGTTTCCACCGGATTGACCCCCGCCGCGCGCAGCCGCACCAGCACCTGCCCGGCCGATGGCCGGGGCTCCGGCACGTCCGCCAGGCGCAAGACGCCGGGATCGCCAAATTGTTCCACACGGATGGCTTTCATGTCCGCCACTATTATATCAAACCCGGGAAAAAGGCCATCTCCTTTCCGGCGTGCCTTTTCTCCGGGGGGTGCCCCCTGAGTAACCTAAAACCACCATGGCCCTCCGGGAGATTATTATGCGGTTGCCCATTGTATCTGCCGGCTGGCAACCCCACCGGTCTTTCCCCCGCACTGGTCGCGCCATCTTGTCCGTCATGACTTCAGCGGCGGCGGAAGCACAGCACCGGCGGATTCCCCCCGTCGCCCGGCCGGGGTTCGGCCCGCGGGGATTTTTATTTCGTATAACGAATATCTTTTAGATTGACAACGTTGGCTTTTCAACGAAAGCCCCGTCAGCATTGCTCCTTTGGCCATTTTTGCCCCTTTTACGATGAGGTTCTCAGAACCTTGCCGGCTCTCCGGGGGGGGGTATGATGTGAGGTGTGAGGCTTGGAGCCCGGGGACGCGGGGTCAGGCCATGGCTCTTTGACATAATCTATTGAGGTTCCTGGAAGCTGCCGGGGATTTGCGACCACCGCCCGGAGGCCAAATGGGAAAATCGGGAGCTTGGATCCCTTCTTCTCTCCATGTCTGTGGTTCAATCGGGTTTTGCCATTCTGTCATTCTGGCCAAAACCCATCCAGGTGATATTCGGCGGTTTCCACCCGATCTCCGGCCCAACCCGGTCAAGGCCAGTCCGGCCTGAAAGGTCAAACCAGGTTAAACCAGCCAAAACAAGGCTGGCACCGCCGCCCGGCCCCCCGGACTCGGAACCCGAAGCCCAAGACCCTCAAAGAGGGTCAAGCCTGGTCAAGCCCAGTCAAACCTGGCTCTGCCGCCCGGCCCCCCCGGACCCGAGACCCGAGACCCAAATCCCAAAAGAGAGGGTCAAGCCTGGTCAAGCCGTAGGGTCACCGGAACTCGGGATACCCGGCGGACGGTGGCAGCGGCGTCCCGCCGCTGAATCAGCCAGCGAGCCGGTGCCGGGACGGCTCCGCCACCATTGTTCAAACCCCAAAATCCAAGAAAAAATTCAAAATCCAATATTCAAGCCCGACGAATCGGCGGTTTTTTGGCTTTTTTTGCCGGCGGAATTTCTTTGCATAATTTGGCTTATGAGGTAAAATACTGGCGTGGTTAAGGGTAAACTTTTCATTGTCATGCTGCTCGCTGCCGCCGCTTTCTATGCTGTGGCGGCCGTGGGTTGGATTGCCGTGGATAAACTGCACGCGACGTCCAAAAAGCTGGTCGTTGACACGCTGCCCTCCCTCGCGGACGCCGGCCTGGCCCAGGAACGGTTTTATCAGAACCGGCATCTGATGCACGAGATGCTGGATGAGCACACCCCCGCCGAACGCGCCCAGTTGATTCAGTTTGTGACCAGCAATTCCACCGATGGCATCTGGAAGGACTACGCCGACACCATTTATTCGGCCGAGGAACGGCAGCTTTACGAGACCATGCTTGTGGTGCGGTCCAATTACTCCGAAACCCTGCCACCGTTCCTCAATTTGGTGGCGGCCGGCAAAATCAGCGATGCGTCCACCCTGTTTAACGGCGAGCAGAACCGCCGGTTTCAAATCTACCGGGCCGCCGCCCAAAGAGTGTTTGATTTCAACGCCCGGCAGGGCGTCACCCGGGGGAAAATCATTTCTTCCTCCCTGCCGTATGCCCCCTTGGTGGTGGGCGGGCTGTGTTTGCTGGTGTTTGTGTTTGGCTTCAGTCTGGGGTTGCGGCTGGCCTTTATGGGCGGCAGCCCGAGACCCCGGAGTGACGCCTTGTTTTCCCAAGCCCGCGAACCCGGCCAAAGGTTGCGAATTGAATCGCAAGAATCGTTCATAACCAATTGATTTCAATTGGCTTGCGCCGTTTTTCGCGCCGGGTTAAGTTTCGGGGGTTTCCAACTCAACATGACGAATTCATCGTTACCTCCGAAGGCTGACTGGCGTCAGTCTGTGCAGCCATGATTAAAACCCGCAAACGGGAAGCCGCGCAGGCCAGTAATGTTTTCCAATTTAACCTGGCCGGGTTGATTCTATTCAGTCTGGCCTTGATCGCCGGCGCGGCCGGCACGACTTATAAATTGGCCGAGGTTCCCCGCCACAAGCTCGCCGAGGCCTTTGCCGTGGATCCCAATGACAAGACCCGCTCCGTCCATTCCGGCCCCTGGGGTGATCTGGTCACCCGCGACATTGAATTGGAACGTCCGGCGGAATACTTGAATGCGGAGGTGTCCCAGCCGCAACCGGAAACCTGGACTTTTACCGGGTTGAACTGCGGGCAAGTCAAGTCGCTGCTGGCCAAAGACGGATTGACGTCCGCCCAAGTGGCGGCGGTGTTTGCCTCCGGTGCCGTCCAGGAGGATAAAACCGGCACCCGCATCAAACCCGCCCCGGATTTTTTGCTGTCACTGGATTCCGCCACGCGGGGGAAACTGTATCTGGCGCTGGCCGGCCTGGGGGTGAACCTGTATCTCGATTACCCCTATATTTTCCCGGCCGACAACATCAATTCCATCTACGCCTCGCCGCTCCTGAATCCCGACGACATCGCCTTGTTGAAACGCTTGGTCTATGCCAACGGCACCGCCACGCAAATGTCCGATTATGACCTGTTGCTGTGCGAAATCCCGACGGCGGAACGCCGGGTGGCCCTGGCCAAGGCGCTGTCCCGGCAGCACGCCGTCTTTGCCGGCATCTCCATCAAACCGGACACGGACATAGACAAGATCGCCACTTATTGGAGCAACGTTCCGAACGTTCGGTTCGTGGACATCCGGCCGCTCCTCGAATCCCTGAAAGCCCTGCCGGAAGGGGGCAATCTGAGTTTGCTTTACCTCCTGCCGAAATTTGCCCGCGACCGGCTGTACACTTTTCCCCTGCCGCCCCAACCGGGTGATCCGCTGGAGGACTGCCATTGGACCACCTTTAATTTCAGCAATGAAACTCCCGAGAACCGGTTCAACGACCCGGATTTTGCCGTTCAATACATCAGCCGGAATTATTACCAAATCACCGCCCCGTCGCTCTACGGTGACGTTTTGCTGCTGATGAATGACAAAAATGAAATCAAACATTCCGCAATGTATCTGGCGGACGATCTGGTGTTCACGAAAAATGGCAACAATTACCGGCAGCCGTGGATGATCATGCACATCCCGGATTTGCTCGCCACCTACCCGGCCACGCCGCCCATGCACGCGGTTTACATTCGCAATAAGGTGGATTAAACTGCCGGGGTGAGCCACAAAAGCGCCCGCATTGCCGACCTGATCGAGTCCTTTCAAGGGCGGGAATATGACGCCCATTATCTGGGCTATTTTGATTGCTTCAACCACCAGTTGTTTTACGAAGCCCACGAGGTGCTCGAGGATTTGTGGCTGGCGGATAAAACCGGCGTCAACGGCGATTTTTACAAGGGTCTGATCCAACTGGCCGGGGCTTTTGTGCATCTGCAAAAGAACCGGCTCCGCCCCGCCGCCGCGCTGTTCAAGCTGACCCGGGCCAATCTGGCGCGGTATCCCCTCCGGCACGAGGGGTTGGATCTGGCCGGGGTTTCCCGGATGATCGAGCATTGGCTGCACGCTTTGGAGGCGGGGCGGTTTGCCGGCAACCCCTTCACTCCCGCCAACGCCCCGCAGTTAACGCCCGAACCGTCCGCCGCCTCCCCCGCATGAGCCCGAAGCGCATCATTCTGGCCGGAGGCAGCGGCTTCATCGGCCGCGCGCTGGCCCAAGGGTTGCGCGAGCGTGATTATGAAGTGGTGATTCTCACGCGGGCCCCCCGGGCCCGCGCCGATGGCGTCACCGAGATCGCCTGGGACGGCGAACGCCCCGGTCCCTGGGTGGCGTCGCTCGAGGGGGCGGAGGCGTTGGTCAATCTGGCCGGCCACAACATCAACTGCCCGCACACACCGGCGAATCTTGCGCTGATCGCCTCGTCCCGGGTGAATTCCGTGCGCGCCCTGGCCGCCGCCCTGCCGCAGCTCGCCCAACCGCCGCGGGTTTGGGTGCAGGCCGGGGCGGTCGGGTTTTACGGCGATACCGGTGACCGTCCCTGCACGGAAACCAGCCCGGCCGGCAGCGGTCCTTTGGCCGGGATCTGCCGCGAATGGGAGCAGTCCTTCCAC
>Ga0302195_10002423_pt1 | contig 14735 bp, 10 predicted proteins | sample II_Bog_N1_2_FD_198778 | JGI IMG/M metagenome (GOLD analysis project Ga0302195, IMG submission 198778) | Peat permafrost microbial communities from Stordalen Mire near Abisko, Sweden - II_Bog_N1_2 | ecosystem: Environmental > Terrestrial > Soil > Wetlands > Peat | place: Sweden: Abisko...
CGCCACAGTGCCGCCGTGCGCCGCTGCACCTTCAGGGCTTGGGCGATTTGCCGATCCGTTTGACCTTGGCCAGCAGCCAGAATAATCCGCGCGCGGAGCACCACTTGTTGCGGTGTCGAACCAGCACTAACCCACTGTTCCAGACGAACTCGTTCGGCTTCCGAGAGAACGACGACAATGCTTTTGCGTGACATTCCACCATGCTATTCAGCTCGCGGATATGTGCACTTATTTGCGGGCCACTACACTAGGATGAGGGCGGTCGTAAATTCCATTATTCGTCCCCAAACCGCCGGGTTCCGGTTCGCAGCTGGATCAGGGCGGTTCACCCTTTTTACGAACCAGTTCACCCTGGTTTTGAACCGGTTCGCGGGCAAGGTCAACGGGTTCGCTTTTGCGGTGAACGGTTTGACCCGGTTCCCAAACCGGTTGCCTTTGGTCGAGAACCGGTTCGTGCGGGAGGTGAACCGGTGGCCAAATTTCTCGAACCGGTTGTCGCCGGCTACGAACCGGTTGGAAAAGGAGGTCAACCGGTTCGGATTCGCCATGAACCGGTTCAAAAACGGGGTCAACCAGTTCACCTCGGAGGTCAACTGGTTGCCAAATGAGGTCAACCGGTTCACCTCTGGGGTCAACAAGTTCACAAAAAGGGCAACCGGTTCACCTGAGAGGTGAACCAGTTGCCAAATTTGGGAACTGGTAGGGCTGAACTCCCGGTCAGTCTGCTCGGCGGTGGTCCTTGCGGTCGGCCATCAGCAAATGACCGCGCCGCCCATCGCTTACGGGTTCGGTTTGGGGGTGTGGGTGGCCGGCGCGGGCTTTTTCTTGCCTTGGCCTTCGAAATAGCTGCCGAGATTGGCCACGACGTCGTTGTAATCGCCATTGGTGTTGGCGGCTTGGAAGTATTTGTAAATTTTCAGGCCTTCTCTGTAGCCGTCGCTGTTGATGATGCGGAAGGTGTCCACGATTTTTTCATGGTTGCTGGCGTCGGCGTTGAAGATGGCCGCGAAGGCGGTGAGGAGGGCGGTGTTCTGCACATAGGCCGGCAGGCTGAAGGTGGCGGGGATGACCTCGGGATGTTGCTGGGCGTATTGGCAGGCCTGCTGGGTGAAGGGCAGGCGGCCGTTGGCGGCGTCGTTGTTTTCCTTCTTTTCGTCGGCGGTCATGCAGCGCATGAACGGCAGGAGGGTCTGTAGGCCGGTGTAGTGGGCGAGCGCAGCGGTCTGGTCGGCGGGGGCGATGGTGGCGATGATTCGGTTGTCGTTGTTCATGGTGTTGTTTTGTTGATTGCTGGCCGCTATCACTTCCTCCACGGAGCCGTCGGTCCAGCGGGCGGCCGGTGCATTCCAGCGCAGGGGCTGCCCATTTGGCAGGGTCTGGTTCCAAAGGAGCGGGGTGGCCATTTTTTTATTTGATGTTTTTGTTTGAAGCCCGGCCCTTCTGTGGCCGCACCTATGTTTCAACAAGAAACGCCCGCACCGTCAAGCGGGAAGGGGCCATTTTGAAAAGTAGAATTTGGGATGACAAAGAAAATTACTTTTTCGAATCGGCGGCGGACGCGGGGTTTTGCGTTCGCCAGAATTATCTCAAGCCCCCATCGCCCGGCGGTGGCGGGGCCGGCTGTCACAAAGATTTTTCAATGTGCTTATTGATTTCTGTGTCCGGCTTTTCATAATGCGTTCGTCTGAACCATTTTGATGAACAGTCCGACTGACGCAACACCGCCGCCGCCGTGGGATATCGAGGCCGCGCGCACGCTTTACAACATCCCGCGCTGGGGCGCGAAGTATTTTGACATCAACGACGCCGGCCACGTCATCGCCAAGCCGTTGCAGGATGCCGGCGCGAACGTGGACATCACCGACGTGATCGAGGAGGCGAAAAGCCGCGGGCTGAAGTTTCCGCTGCTCATCCGGTTCCAGGATATTTTGCGGCACCGCGTCGAGGCCATCAACACCGCATTCCGCAATTCCATTACCGAATTCAATTATCAGGCGAAATATCGCGGCGTGTTTCCCATCAAGGTCAACCAGCTCCGCGAAGTGGTGGAGGAAATTCTGGATGCGGGCAAGCCGTTCGATTTCGGCCTGGAAGTGGGCAGCAAGCCGGAATTGTTCGCCGGCCTGGCGCTGCAAAATCATCAGGGCTGCCTCATCATTTGCAATGGCTACAAGGATGCGGAGTTCATCAAGATGGCGCTGCTCGGCACCAAGCTTGGCAAACGCGTCATCATGGTGGTCGAGAAACTGGAGGAGCTGAAACAGATCATGGCCATCTCCAAATCGCTGGGCGTGGAGCCGCTGGTCGGCATCCGCGCGCGGCTGTTGAGCAAGGGGGCGGGCCGCTGGGCGGACAGCGGCGGCGAAAACGCTAAGTTCGGCCTGAGCACCGGCGAAATTTTGGCCGCCACGGAAATGCTGCGCGCGGAAAATCTCGGCCATTGTTTGAAGCTGCTGCATTTTCACATCGGCTCGCAGGTGCCGGACATTTTGACCGTGAAAAAAGCGGTGCAGGAAGCGGCGCGGCTTTACGCCAAGCTGCACAAGATGGGTTTCGCGATTGAGTCCCTGGATGTCGGCGGCGGGCTGGGCGTGGATTACGACGGCAGCCGCACGGCGTTCGACAGTTCCACGAACTACACTTTGCAGGAATACACGAACGACGTGGTTTATTACGTCGCCGATGTTTGCAACGCCGAGGGCGTGCCGCATCCCAACCTCATCAGCGAAAGCGGCCGCGCCATCGTCGCGCATCATAGCGTGCTGATCGTGGAAGTATTCGGCGCGATTGAAAAGATCCGCTCCGGCGAATTTTTGAAATACGGCGACAATGAGCATCCGCTCGTCTGCGAGTTGCTCGACATCCGCAAGAACTTATCCCGGCATAACAAGCTGGAAGCGTATCACGACGCGCTGGATCACCGCGAAGGCGCGCAGCATATGTTCACGCTCGGTATGATGGATTTGCCGGACAAGGCGAAGATCGAGGATTTGTATTGGCAGATCAGCCGCGACGTCGTCGAAAGTTTCAAGGCCCAGCCCTACATTCCAGAAGAGATCCGCAAGCTGCAGGACACGCTTGCCGACCAATACCTCTGCAATTTTTCCGTGTTCCAGTCGCTGCTGGACCACTGGGCGCTGGGCCAGCTTTTTCCCATCATGCCCGTGGCGCGCCTGCACGAGCGGCCCACGCGCGAGGCCACGCTGGTGGACATCACCTGCGATTCCGACGGCCAAGTCAACAAGTTCATCGACCTGCGCGACGTGCGCGATACGCTGACGCTGCACAAGTTGAACACCAACGGCGGCGGCAACTTGGAGCCTTACTACCTTGGCTTTTTCCTGATGGGCGCGTATCAGGACATCATGGGTGATTTGCACAACCTCTTTGGCCGCGTCAATGAAGTTCACGTCTTTCTCGAACCCGACGAGCCGGCCGGCTATTACATCGAGGAAATCATCGAAGGCGCCACCATCGTCCAGTCGCTCGCGGATGTGCAATACGACGAAAACGAACTCAAGCGCCGCATGAAGGCGCAGATGGACGAAGCCATCAAGTCCGACCGAATGAAACCCAGCGAAGCCATGCGCTTGCTGGACGACTACGAACGCGGGCTGAAGGCCTACACCTACCTTTCGTTCTAAACCAAGCTCCGGCGGTCCGACGGCGGGAATCAGCCGGCTTCACTTATTCCACCTTCAAAATCTTCGCCGCCTGTTTTGCGCCGCCGAAGTTGAGTTGCGGCTGATCGCCGGCTTTTTTACCCAGGAGCTGCTCGCCCAGCGGCGATTGCGGAGTGATGACGAGAATTTCCTTCCGGTCGTGCAGCACTTCCGTGCCCCCGGCGCGCGGACCGACGAAGTAAATGGAAGTTTCACCGGCGTGTTCCAATTCCACCAGCGCGCCCACGGCGATGGCCTCACCGGCGGCGAATTTTTTCGCACCCAGCTTTTCAAATTCGGCAATGGCGGCTTCGAGTTCCGCCGCCTGCTTGGACTGGCCGCGTGCGAGGTAAGAGGCTTCCAAGCCGCGCGTGTCGTATTTGTTCTCGGCCTTGTTGGATTCATGCGTGGCCTCGGCGCGGGAAAACTGCGCGGCGCGGAAATAAACCTCCAGCTCGGCGACGAGCTGGGCGGTGATCTTCTGGATGATGGCGCGTTTGTTCATTTGCGGAAAAGACGTCCGCGACTGTATTTCGCCGGGCGCGGTTCGTCCAGTGCGCTTTTGACTTGCGCCTGCCGGTCCGGCTTATCGCCAAAATATTCCGGCAAATTGAATTGTCCGCGCCTGGCGGGTTTTATAGTTTGACTTTATGCAAATCCACCCCTGTTTCACCCGCTGGCTGCTGGCTGCGTCGCTGGCCGTTTCCGTTGCCGCTTTCAAAGTCACCGCCGCTGATTCGCCGCGCGAGCATCTCTCGCTCGATGCCAACTGGAAATTTCATCTCGGCGACGACTGGCCGAACGCGCTGCGGCTGGACAAGGCCGGCGCCAGCGGCGGTCCGGCGGCGGAAAAATTCAACGACAACGCCTGGCGCTCGCTCGACCTGCCGCATGACTGGGCGATTGAACTGCCGTTCGACGCCAATGCCGATGGGAGCCACGGCTTCAAGCCGGTCGGGCCGGGCTTTCCCAAGAACAGCACCGGCTGGTATCGCCGCACGTTTGACCTGCCGGCGGCCGACGCCCGCAAGCGCCTCTGGCTGACGTTCGACGGCGTGTTCCGCGATGCGACTGTGTGGGTCAACGGCTGGCTCGTGACGCGTCACGAGGGCGGCTACTATCCGTTTCGCGAAGACATCACGGACGTGGCGCACGTCGGCGGCCGGAACGTCGTCACCGTGAAGGTGGACGCGAGCAAGTTCGAGGGCTGGTTTTACGAGGGCGCGGGCATCTACCGTCACGTCTGGCTGGACAAGACCGCGCCGTTGGCTATCGCGCCGGATGGGATTTTTGTCCGCAGCGAGTTCAAGCACAACCTGCCCGCGGGCAAGGCGGAAATCGAAGTTGAGATGCGGCTGCTCAATTCACTGACCAATCAAGCGGAAGCCACGGTGAATTGTGAAATTATTTCGCCCGACGGAAAATCGGTGGCGAAATTCAAGGAATCCGAAGCGGTCAAAGGCGCAGCCCTGAAAACGGTGAACCTCGAATCCAAAGTGGCTTCACCAGTTTTCTGGTCGCCGGAATCGCCGAAACTTTACAAGCTTATCACAACCGTTGCCGTCGCCGGCAAAGTGGTTGACCAAAAGGAAACCGCCTTCGGCATCCGCACCTTCGCCTTTGACGCCACGAACGGCTTTTTGCTGAACGGCAGGCATTACGAACTTTACGGCACCTGCAACCATCAGGACATGGCCGGCGTCGGCGCGGCGCTGCCGGATGCGCTGCAATATTTTCGCATCGCCAAGCTGAAGGAATTCGGCTGCAACGCGTATCGCACCTCCCACAATCCGCCCACGCCGGAATTGCTCGACGCCTGCGACCACCTCGGCATGATCGTGATGGACGAAAGCCGGCTGCTCGGCAGCGACAAAGAAAACATGCAGAAATGGGAAGACCAGATTCGCCGTGACCGCAACCATGCCAGCGTCGGCATCTGGAGCGTGGCGAACGAGGAATTTTCCGTGCAGGCGACACCGCAGGGCGGCAACGTGGCGCGGACGATGCAGACGTTTGTGAAGTCGCTCGACCCGACGCGCCCGACGACTTACGCCGCGCCGCAGGGCGACACGTTTGACGGCATCAACGGCGTCATCGAGGTGCGCGGCTGGAATTATCACATCAGCAGCGAACTGGACAGCTATCACGCCAAGCATCCCAGCCAGCCGAACGTCGGCACCGAACAAGGCAGCACGGTCAGCACGCGCGGTATTTACACGAACGACAAGGTGCGCGGCTATGTCAGCGCCTACGACGTGAATTTCCCGAGTTGGGCGACCACTGCGGAACGCTGGTGGAGTTGCTTCGGCGACCGGCCGTGGTTGAGCGGCGGGTTCGTGTGGACGGGTTTTGATTATCGCGGCGAGCCGACGCCGTATTCCTGGCCGTGCATCAATTCGCATTTCGGCATCCTCGACATGTGCGGTTTTCCGAAGGACAATTTTTATTATTACCAGTCGTGGTGGACGACGAACACCGTGCTGCACCTGCTGCCGCACTGGAACTGGGCCGGCCAGGAAGGCCAGCAGATCCGCGTGGACGCCTTGAGCAACTGCGAGGAGGTGGAATTGTTCCTGAACGGCCAGTCGCTCGGCAAGCAGGCGATGAAACGCAATTCCAAGCTGTCGTGGCAGGTGAAATACGCGCCCGGAACCTTGAGCGCAAAAGGTTTCACCGGCGGCCAGGTCGTCGCCGAAGCGAAAGTGGAAACCACCGGCGACGCGACGGCCATTCAGCTTGCGGCCGATCGTTCCGCCCTCAACGCCGACGGCGAGGACGTGAGCGCGCTGACGGTTTCCGCGACGGATGCGCAGGGCCGCGTGGTGCCGGTGGCGGGCAATAAAATTAATTTTGCCATCGAAGGCGCCGGGAAAATTCTCGGGGTCGGCAACGGCGATCCGAGCAGCCACGAACCGGATACGTTTGTGGCGCAGCCGCCGGTCAAAACGATTCCGGTCAACCACTGGCGCTGGCAGCTCGCCACCGTGCCGGGCAAGGGCCGGCTGGCTCCCGAATATGCCAACGAGTTTGACGACTCGGCCTGGAACACCATCAAGCCCAAGACCGACGGCGACACCGGTGACATGGTTTTAAACGAAGGCCAGTCGGGCATTTTCCGCGCGCACGTCAGCCTGACCGAGGCGGACCTCGCCAATCCCGGCGTGCAAATCCGCTTCGGCGGCATTGATGACCACGGTTGGATTTTCGTCAACCACCAGCGCGTCGGCGAATCGCGCGACTGGTCGGCGCAGCCGGAATTTGACATCAAGAATGCCCTGCACGCGGGTGACAATGTCATCGCCGTGGGCGTGAACAATGAGGCTGGCACCGGTGGCCTCAATCCCGATGTGAATGTGGAAATCGTCGGCAAACCCGCCGCCTCCGCCTGGTCGCGCAGCCTGTTCAACGGTCTCGCACAGGTCCTGGTGCAAGCCACGAAGGACGCCGGCGAAATCAAGCTGACCGCGAGCGCGGATGGTTTGCAGCCGGCGACGATCACCCTCACCTCGCAAGCCGGGCCGGCGCGGCCGAGCGTGCCGTAGCGGCGGGGCGCGCGGCCTGCCGGGAAAAAATACAGCGGAGTCTGGAGTTTTTGAAAGCTTGGAAGACGCTGGTGCTGCCAAGCCGGTTCCGGATGACCGGCAAGATGTCTGTCACCGGCCGGCTTTCAATCGCCGTGCAATGCCGAGTATTCGCTGGCGGCGTATTTTTCCAGCAGCTTGTCGTAGATTTTCGCGGCTTTTTTGTCCGGGCGGATTTCGCTGCCGGGAACCGGATCACAGAAACCGGCGACGAGCTTTTCCCACTGCGGATTTTTGTCCGCCGCTACTAGCCAGCCGTGCGCCGCCTGCAGCGCGGCCCCCAGCGCGGCGCTCTTGGAAATTTCGATTCGTTGCACGCGGCAGTTCAGCACGTCCGCCATCACTTGCAACAGCGCGGGGTCGTTCGCGGCGCCGCCGGTGGCAAAGATTTTTTCCGGCGCCATCTGCATCCATTGCGAGTGCAGCCGCAGCGCCAGCATCTGCGCCTCGAAAATGGCGCGGCAGTTGGCGGCGACGTTTTTCTCTTCAAGGTCAAAGCGCCGGACGGACGGCTGGTGGACGCGCGGGACGATTTCCGGTTCAAACCACGGCAGCAAGATGCCGCCGTTGTTGCCGGGCGGGGTCTGCGCCACCAGTTCGCCGAATTTTTTCCAGTCGGAAATTTTGTAGAGTGCGCGGATTTTTTCGCGCGCCAGCGAACCGTTTTTGAAACAGATCAGCGCCAGTGAACCGCCGGTTGGCGAGGCAAAGACATGGCCTTCGCCGCTTTCATCGGTCTGGCATTTATCCATCGTGGCAAAAAACGTGTCGCTGGTGCCGAGGCTGATGGCCGCCGCGCCGGGCTTGATGAGGCCGAGGCCGAGGGCGCTCGCCGGATTGTCGCCGGTCCACACTGTGGCGAGCGCGGCGGGATTCAGGCCGAATTTGTTGACGAAGTAGGGACTGACCGGTCCGATGACGCGGCCGGATTCAGCGAGCGGCGGCAGCTTGTTGATGAGGCCGGGCGCGGTGGCCTTGAGCGCGTCGTGGTTCCAGTTTTTCCGGCGGATGTCCATGAGGTTCATGCCCGCGCCGTCGCCGAAATCAATCGGCGCGATTTTTCCGGCGAGCAGCGACGCCATGAATGAGCTGACGAGTGCGATGCCGGCGGTCTTGGCGTAGGCATTCGGCTCGGTCTTGTAAAACTTGCGGATTTGCGGGCCGGTGAAGCGTTCGAACGTGTCCGAGCCGGTGCGCGAAGCCGTGTATTTGATGCCGCCGAGTTTTTTGCGGATCTCGGCGCACTCCTTGGCGGTCGAGGAATCCATCCAGATGGGCGAAGTTTTGCGCGCGAAAATGCCGTCGAGGTTTTCCACTAGGGATTTTTTTGGATCCAGGTTCGCCAGCGCGGCGGCGGCCTTTTCGTTGAGATAAACCGAGCCGTGCTGCTGGCCGCAGCCGCTGACGGCGAGAATTTTTCCCAGCGCCACGCCGTCTTTTTTCAGCTGCGCGAAGATCAAATCCAGCGCGGCGGCCCAGAGCAGTGGCGGGCTGTGCTTGAGGAGCGGGTCGCGGTGCGGCAGGACGCCGTGGCGGGTTTTGAACTGTGGCAGCGCCTGGTCGAAATTAATGGATTTTTCGTGGACAACCTTCCGCATGTCGAGGTCAATGACAACGGCGCTTAAGCTTTGTGTGCTGGAATCGAGTCCTAGAAAGAGTCTGGCCATAATGCAATTGTAGTTGAATGGTGTCAGGTTTGGCGAATCTAAACTTATCTGGCGCGTTTCCCAAGATTGCCTGGGCGGCGGTTTTCTGCTAATGAATCGTCGTGCCCGAACCCAGCCTGCTGCTGCTCATCCCGGCTTACAACGAAGAAACGCGCATCGAACCGGTGCTGCGCGCCTACGCGGATTTTTTTCAGAAAAATTATGCCGGCCGGTTTCAACTGATTGTCGTCCTCAATGGCTGCCGCGACAACACGCTGGGCGTGGTGCAGCGCGTCGCGCAGGCTTGTCCGGCGGTGGGCTGGCTGGATTTCCCCGCTCCCATCGGCAAGGGCGGTGCGCTCATCGAGGGGCTCAAGCTCACCGGCCACGCTGACCTTATCGGCTACGTGGACGCCGACGGCGCGACCGGGCCGACGACGGTGCTGGAATTGCTGCCGTACCTGGCGGCTGCGGATTGCGTGATCGGCTCGCGCTGGTTGCGCGGCAGCGTGCTGCTGAAGGCGCAGCCAAGGTTCCGGCAGTTCGTCAGCCGCTGTTTCCACCTGGTCGTGGAGTTGTGTTTTTGGATGCACATCAAGGACACGCAATGTCCGTGCAAACTGATGCGGCGGGCGGCGGTGGAAAAAATCCACTCGTCACTGTGCATCGCAGATCTGGCGTTTGACGTAAATCTGCTGGTGCTGCTGAAGCGCGCCGGCTTTCGCGTGCGCGAAGTGCCTATCGAATGGACGGATGTGGCTGGCTCGAAGGTCACATCGTCGCTGTTCCGTTCGGCGTTCACAATGTTCCTGTCAGTGCTGCGCGTTCGGCTGATATATTCGCCATTTTACAAATGGCTGCGCCCGCTGCGCCCGTTGGAGGGCTGGATCTATAAAAAATTGCGCGCCCCGCAGCCTTTGTCCCGGCCGGCTGGTGAAAAACGAGGATAACGGATGGAGGATTGAGGGCGGCGCTTTGCCCGTCCGCCAGCCACTCTCCAGCTTTAATTTTTTTCTTTCACGCCCCAGGCGAACCACGCGCAGATGGCGAATAGCAGCAGGTTGAACGCGCCGAGTGTTTGCAACACCACCGCGATGCGGCCCGGGAAATGATTCAGCATCCATGGCAAGGCGAAGCCATAAGCCACCGCCAGCGCCACCATGAACGGCACCACGCCGAAGCGCGACCGCGCCAGCAGGTCATTCACCATCACGTTCGCCAGTGCCAGCGGCACCATCGCGCCGGCATACCATGGTATGAGCGCCATGGTTGCGGCCACGTCGCCGGCATGGGCGACGAAACGCACCACCCACGGCCCGACCAGCCACAAACCCAGCGCGCCGCCGACCGACAGTACCGCCGTGCCCAGCACCACCAGCCCGAACAAGTTGCTTTTCTCCGACTTCGCCCGGCTTTGAATGAGTTTGGGAAACATCACCGACGCCAGCGGCAGCACTAGCCATAACAAGGCGCGTGACAATGTCCCCGCCACGACGTAAGGCTTCATCTGTTCCCCGTCAAAATAGGCCGTGGCAAACATGGTGTCCGAGGTGAACATGAACTGGCATGCGCCGAAACCGAACAGCAGCGGCAGCACTTGGCGCGCCAGCCCGGCCATTTCGAATCGTTCCGCCGGCAGCCGCCACAAATCTCGCGTCCGCCAGACGGCGATCAAGGCCGTCAGGCCGATGCCGATCAGTGCGCCCGTCATCATGCCCGCCGCGCCTAGGTGCAAAGCTAGCACGAGCAGCACCGCCCCGCCCAGGCGCGTTGCCCCACCGACGATGGACGACCAGCCCATCCAGAAAAAATCCTGCCGGCCTTGCAGCAGGCCGGTGAACATCGGCACCCACAACGAAACCAGCAGCAGTAGCAGCGTCACCCATATTCCCAGTTCGTTTGGTAGATGCCAGCCCGCCACGATCTGTTTACGAAACCCAAACACCACTAGCGCGCCCAGCGCCCAGAGGATGAATGTCCATAACCACGCCAACCGGACCAAGCCGGCCAGTTGTCGTTCGCGGCCTGTCGCCAGCGCCAGCGCCGCCTGTTGCGTGAACACCATCTGTAATGGCATTGTCGGCAGGCACGCCACCACCATCAGCAGCACGCCGAAGGTCGCGTATTCCGCCGGGTCAATCACCTTGTTCAGAAAATGCACGCCCCACGTCAGCGCTCCGCCCAGGATGGCCGCGATCATCAGCCAGCCGCTCTGGCGGAAAAATGTCGCGTGCGGTTTGTGGTCAATCGTCGGCACCGTTTCATTGGGTTCAATCGCCATAAAATTCGAAAAAGTTGGATCGGTTCTTGGTGTTTTTGGTGCCACCGTTTTCTTCAGGGCAGCGATTTGAAAAATCTGACCAGCAAATCCTTGCCGCGTTCAAGCTGCGTCAGGGAAATCCATTCATCTGCTGTGTGCGCCTGCGCGATATCGCCCGGTCCGAAAACGACGCTGGGAATCCCGCCCGCCGCCAGCACCGCCGCGTCGCAAAAATAATCCACGCCCGCCGGTCTGGTTTGGCCGGCGCAACGGAGAAATTGCCGAACCAGCGGCAGTTTTGCATCGGTTTCCAGCGCCAAAGCCGGCGCGAGCTTGGTGTTGAAAATTTTCGCCGTCAGTTTTTTGGCGCGCAGCAGCGCGGCGATTTCGCGGCGGACACCAGCCTCCGTTTCACCCGGCAGCGTTCGGCGGTCAATGGCAATCGTGCAACGGTCCGGCACGATGTTCGGCTGCGTGCCGCCGGAAATTTTCCCGACGTTCACCGTGCCCCTGCCGAGCAATGGGTGTTTCCGCCGCCGCAGCTGCGTCGCGTAATCCGTCTCCAAAACGTCCACCACATGCGCCATTTCGTGAACCGCATTCTTGCCGAGGTGCGGCGTCGCGCCGTGCGCCGCCCGCCCGCGCGTTTCCAGTTGCAGCCACAAGCTGCCTTTGTGCGCGGTGACGACCTGCAATTTTGTCGGCTCGCCCACAATGGCCAGTTCCGCTTTAAATCCGCTGGCCGCTAGCGCGCGGGAGCCGGCCTGCGCGTGCTCCTCGTCAACCAGTCCGGCCAGGACAATTTCCGTTTCTAACGGCCGCGCCTGGCTTGTTGCCAGTTCGCATAGCGCAACGAGCATGGCGGCCACGGAACCTTTCGTGTCGCTCGCGCCGCGCCCGTGGAGCTGTCCGTGTTTGCGCTGGGGAACAAATTGCGAATCGTCTGCATCAACGGTGTCCAAATGCGGTGCCAGCAAAATGGTCTGCTTAATTTGATTTTGCGGCCGCAGCCGGGCGATGACATTGGAGCGTTGGCGTCCGGCCGCCAGGACTTTTTGAAATTCAACTTCCAGACCGGCCGTGGCCGCCCTGGCCGCCAGTAATTCTGCCACGCGCTGTTCGCCCGCGTGCGGATGGCGCGGCGGCAGGAAAGCTGGGTTCACGCTGGGCAGCGCGATGAGTTCCGCCAGAAGCTTTTCCGTACGCGTCATGCGCGGAATTTAGCAAACCAAGCCCAAAGTCCAAAGTCCAAAGTCCACGGTCTTGGATTTCCGGCTGTCTTTTCAATAAATTGGAAATTTCACTCCCGGTGGCTGAATTCGCGGATCATCGCCTTCCACCACGGCGCGAGCTTTTCCTCCGGGCGCAGCCAGGCCTGCTGATGCAGCCACACCATCGCGGCCTGGTCGGCCAGCACGGTCATGCGTTCGGACGGCTTGAGTTTTTCCGGGCCGCCGGCGAGCAGTTTCTCGCCGAGATCGCGCACGGCGTCGGTGCCAGCGCCGATGCGCTGGAAATGCTCGGCATAAACCGGGTTCAAATTCTTTTCGCGCAGCAGCGTGACGTGAACAGCGTTGACATAAGGGTCCAGCACGGCGGCGGCGAGTCCGGCGTGAACGCGGCCGCCGGCCGATTCCTGCCCGGTCAATTCGTGAATTTTCATCCGCGACCTCAGCGAGACGAGTTCCAGTGGCGGCTGGGTTTCTTCCGGTGTCAGAAACAAGCCGGCGCTTTTGGCCCAGGTGCCGAGACTGCGGCGACTGGTCAGCACGCTCAGTGGCACGGAAAAAACCAAGCCGGCCAGCACCGGCACAAACCACCAGAACATTCCGGGGTCCAGCTTCCAGGTGAACCAGCCCCACACCACGCCGATGAGTGTATGGCCCCAGTGGCGCTGCAAGGCGTAAAGCCAATCGGTGCCGTCGGCGGAACGCTTTTGCGTGGTCCAGCCGACGCTGATGCCGGCGATGTTGGTTAGCACGAACCGCGTGTGCCAGAGCATGAGCAACGGCGCGTGGAGCGTGGAAAAAAGCGTTTCGCCCAGCACGCCGCCGGCGGCGTTGAGCAGGCCGCCGAATTGCCGGCGGCGGGGCCAGTCGCGCGCAAGGTCGATCAGCGAGAGCAATTTGGGGAGCATGATGACCACCATGCAGATCACGAAAATCAAAAAGGCGTGCGCGGTGCCGCTCCAGTTTTTGAGATACGGATTGAACGATTCCACCGTGATGTCGGATAGGCCGGTGAATTTCTGCATGCAGTAAATCCAGTCGAATGTGACAAGGAACGCAAGCCAGAGCGGGCTGGCAACGTAGCCGAAAATTCCGAGGATCAGGTGCATCCGGCTCACGCCGCGCAGGCCTTTGGCGAACAAAACGAGGGTGTGCTGCAAGTTGCCCTGGCACCAGCGACGCTCGCGCTGGGCATTTTCAATGAGCGCCTGCGGGGCCTCCTCGTAGCTGCCTTCCAAATCGTAGGCGAGCCACACCTGCCAGTTTTCCCGGAGCATCAGCGCGGCTTCGACGAAGTCGTGCGAAAGAATTTGCCCGCCGAAGGGTTTGCGCCCCGGCAATTGCGGCAGGTCGCAGAACTGCATGAACGGCTCCGTGCGGATGATGGCGTTGTGGCCCCAATAATTGCCAAAATCCAGTGCCCAGTAATTCAAGCCCGCGATGAACACCGGCGCATAAAGCCGGTTGGCAAACTGCTGGATGCGGCCGAACAACGACTCGGCGTTGACGAGCGCCGGCACTGTTTGAATCAGGCCGACGGTGGGGTGCACCTCCATCATTTTCACTAAATCCACCAGCGTTTCGCCGCGCATCACGCTGTCAGCGTCGCAGCAGATGAAGTAGCGGTAGCGTTTGCCCCAGGTGTTGAGAAAGTCGCGGACGTTGCCGCTCTTGCGCTCCTCATTGAACAGGCGGCGGCGGTAGTAGATTTTCCCCAGCGCGTCGAGGTCGCACACGAGTTCCGACCAGCGCCTTTCCTCCTCGATCCAGCAGTCCGGCTGCGTTGAGTCGCTCAGGATGAAAAAATCGAAACGTTCAAGCTGGCCGGCGCGCTGGAGCGATTCATAGGTGGCGCGCAGGCCTTCGAGCACGCGGACGGAATCTTCATTGTAAATCGGGAAGATGATGGCGGTGCTGACGCCGTCAATGCTTTGCTCCTTGAACGGTTTCAGCGCAGTGATCCGCCGGTTCGTGCCGAAGATGCGGATGAAAAAACCATAGACGCCGTGCATGCAGCCGATGGCCGTGAGCAGGAACAAAATAATGAATAGCACCAGCAGCATCGTGCGCGATGCGCTCCAGCCAGTGCGCCAGAGCAAATCCGCAAACAGCATCGCCACCAGGCCCGTCAGCAATACGGCCGATGAATAAAATAGGAACAGCCGCCAGCCGCGCCGGAGACGCGGGGCGGAAACGGCAATGTTCAGCACTTCAGGCATTTTGTTCTCCGGCACAGCATAGTATTAAAGTGGAAAGGGCCGCCAGTGAATCAAAAAAGTGAACTCAACACGCCAAGCATTTGCACCCGCGGTGCCAACTAAAACCAGACTCCGGAACCGGTGAGGCCTCTCAAGCCC
>Ga0302195_10002430_pt1 | contig 14699 bp, 27 predicted proteins | sample II_Bog_N1_2_FD_198778 | JGI IMG/M metagenome (GOLD analysis project Ga0302195, IMG submission 198778) | Peat permafrost microbial communities from Stordalen Mire near Abisko, Sweden - II_Bog_N1_2 | ecosystem: Environmental > Terrestrial > Soil > Wetlands > Peat | place: Sweden: Abisko...
AACACCCTAGCCGCTTGGCCACCCTTGCAAGAGCTATTCGGCTGGATAGGGTTGGGGGTATGAACAAGCACATCACTCCCGGTCAGTCGGCATACGAAACCTTCTGGGCACCCAGCAAGTCTGAGTGGGATACCGAGAAGGCCGATATACGTAGATGTTGGCATGCCATTGCTGCCGCTGCCATCAGGGCTCACCTGTCCAGCATCGGCGCCCGTGGCGGTGGCAAGGGCACGCCTGCCCAGGCCAGGGCTGCCAGGAAGAACGGCATGCGCAACCGGAAGTCCAAGGGGAAGCCACGGCCTGGTTGACCTAAGCCCTGCCATACAGCCATCCCTTCCACACCGCCAGGGCGCCTCTGGGCAGGGGCATGGGCTTAGTACGGAAGTACCTGATATAGGTCCGTAGGCCGCGCATCAGGCGGGCATGCTTACGGGATGCCATGGCTACCCCGATCCTGTCTGAAATCGCCTGGAAACGGCATTGCTAGGGCTCCTGCCTGGATAGGTCGTAGGCCATAGCTTCCGCCTCCCGCTCGATCCTGTCCTCGAACTTCCACCGTATCTGTGCCCACAGGCCACGGCCGAAGCTGTAGCGGGACCGGATGGACTCGGCGGCTTGGTCAAGCAGCCAGTCGGGTAGCTCTATGGGGTCGGGCGGGGATATGTCTCGGTCAAGGACGCTCATCCCTTCCCCCTCACCGCCAGCGCTGCCTCAATGATGGCCCTAACACGACTCTGAATCGTGGGATTTCTTACGGTACGCCAGTGCTCATATTCAGCCGTCACTGCGGCCTCCACTTCCCCCTCCGTCACCCCCTGCCCCGCCTCTGCCTCTGCTTTCACGGTCCCAGGCGGGGGCGGCATTGGCATCCAGTGGGTGGGCAGCGTAATATCGGTGAGACTGCCACGGTCCAGCGTGCCGTCCTTGCGAACGTTCGCCATTTGAACCATGACAATTGGGTTCCACGTCAGCACTAGACAGTGCCGTGGATATTCCGGCATCCTCTCCCCGCACGCGATCCATCCCCCTGCCGTCGCCGCTGGCCCAGGTGGGGCGGGGGCGCGGGATAATTCGGCAATGCGCGCCGATAGCTGTGCGATTTGATCCGCCTGGAGCGCCAACGCTGCAACGTCTCCAGCTGGGTCCGTGTGTGTCTCAAGGTGGTGGATGTATGAGCGCACCCAGTCAGGCAGCGCATTGATATTCTCGGCAGTTGGCAACATCATCTCACCTCAATGTCATATGGGTCTACGAACGGACCATGATCGGTGTCGCCATTCCATAGACCCATGCGCCACAGTCCGCGCTCGGCATGCGTGGCATACCCATAGCGATATTCCTTCTCGCCCTTGAATCTCCAGTAGCAGGATCCTATTCTCATAGCATCGCCCCCGGTGTCGCGGTATCGGGTTGGGGCGGCGGGGAGGGGAGGGGGATGGTCATTGTTTGGCTTTCTCTGCTTCGATTTCTTCCGGTGTCCGCTCGTCGTGCTCTGCGCCACATGAGGCGCACCGCCATTGCATGTGTGATATTTTCGTCATGCGGTCCATCGTTTTGCATCCACAGCAATAGGGACAATACCAGGGATTCGCGGTGACGTTCTCGCGGATGATGCTCATACCGTCCCCTCCCTCTCCGTCCCATCGGACATGATGACTGCCAGCGTTGCCCTCGGATCGCCCGTCCCAACATGCTGATGCACACGGCACCGGATGCCACTCGTCTGCGGGCCGACCATCCTGCGCAGCGCGCTCGTCAGCAATTGAACCTCGAACGCTCGGGACGATACGGGCGTGCGCACGGCACTCCCAATGATGAACACCCGTGAGCCTCGCAGCTCAAGCAGGCCCCAGCCTTCCGGCATCTCGTCCAGGCGGATCATGCCGGATTCGGCAAGGAAGTAGCGTTGCGTCCCCATGCTGTCGTGCGTCAGGCGCCTATGCCACTTGCCGGCATCGGCCCGGAAGTCCGCGCGGCTGGCCTTGCATTCGATAACAGTAGACTCCAGGCCGTTCCAGCCGATGGCGTCCGGGTGCTCGGGCGAGCTGCTGCCCATCTCGGTAATCACGACACCACAGCGCCGGGTGTTCAGCAGCCAGGATGCCGCGCGCTCGACTAGTTCACCGTGGTTCATCGTCCCCCCGTCAGCCGATGGCCGGTGCATGCGCAGGCGAGGAGGCGGAGGAGGCGGCGCAGGAGGGTCATGGCGTGGACTCCAGGGCGGCGAGGGCAGTGAATAGATTCGCCCTGGCGCGGCTTTGTTGTGCCAGGTGCCCATATTCGTGTTCCTTCACTTCCTGCGCCTCCCGCACCACGGCCAGCAGCTTGAGCACGGTGCCAGGGTCGCAGGCGGCGATGAAGGCGGCATCGCCCCCACGGTGACGGGCTCCCTTCCGTAGCTCCATTTCATTCCACCACGGTTGCGTGCATGGCGCTGCGGCCAGCTCTGCCAGCTCGTCCAGGGATATGGTCATGGCTTCACCGCTGTGGCTCTGGCGATGGCGAGGCGGGCACGTACCAGCGCCTCGCTAAAATCATTATTCGTATCGGCAAGATCCCGCAGCGCCTCCAGCAGGGCATCGCGCTGGGCCTCCAGTTCCACCATCTCGCCCAATCGATGGCGCAGATAATCCCCGTCGTCCTGTGTCAGCAGCTGGTCCTTATTGCTGCGCAGGTTGACCAGCTCGGCCTTCATCTCGTCCAGGCTGGCGGCCATGTTGACAGCCGATAGCGCCATCTTGGTATTGGCGGCCAGTGCCGCATCGCGGCCCCACTTCATTTTCTCAATGCCGGCTTTCAGCTCGCAAATCTGCACGTATATCTTTTGCTCGTCGGTGTTCACGTCCCACCGCCCTTCCCCGCTGGGGCAGGGATCAATATCCTGGTCAGCGGTCCAAGCGACAGGCCGCGCACCTTCATCCTGGCGTGGGCACGCCGCTGGTCGCGTAATGGCCTGGGGCACGTCAGCTCCAGCTCGCCATAGCGCAGCCAGGCAAAGATCCATTGAGCCACCATCCCCCGCGCCTTCCCCTTCCGCTTGGCTGTGCGGCGCGGCTTGGTGGTAGCGGTATGGTCGATGGGGATGGGGATACGGTAGAACTTGTCCATGTCTATCTCCCTTGTCCATGGGTAAGGATTATCCCAGCCCACTCCCGGAAGAAGCACATGCCAGCCAATGGCCAGAGACGGCGCGTAGTGGTGACCTTCGGATTCTCATCCAGCCAGCGCTTGTGCGTCATTACCCCTCGCGGATAGGCAAGGTGCAGGTCCAATTGCATCCGGTACGCAATCGCAGCCTGGTTCGGCGGTTCGATGCAGGTGTGCTGGCTCATGTGCGCACCTTGGTATGCCCATGCACGCCATCATCGGTTGGGGTGATCCAGCCACCGTGCGAGGCAAGCAGCCGCTCGACAATGGCAATTGGTACGTGGCCATACACTGCCGAATCAGCACCATCAAGGTATGGATCAAGCATGGGATCAGTAGATGACGGATATCCGCATTCCACTTCGGTCCACGGTCCCTTGTCACGCTGAGGCGTGCAGTAACATCCATGCGATGCCTGCACGGATATGGAAAAACCATCAGCACAGACTATCCACCGCAGTGGCTTGCCGTCAGGTTTGCGAGTCTTCAGGTAGTCTTGGAGCTGGCTCATGTGCGTGTCCTTGGGTTATCCTGTCAACGCCGATCCCCACCAGGCCACGGGGGCGGGGTGGGGGTGGGCTGTGATGATGTCTGTCTATATCATGTGCTCCCGCTCCCGCTCCCGCTCCTGCTCCTGCTCCTGCTCCCGCTCCAGCTCCTGCTCCCGCTCCCGCTCCAGCTCCAGCTCCCGCTCCCGCTCCAGCTCCCGCTCCTGCTCCTGCTCCCGCTCCCGCTCCAGCTCCTGCTCCCGCTCCCGCTCCAGCTCCAGCTCCTGCTCCCGCTCCAGCTCCTGCTCCAGCTCCTGCTCCCGCTCCCGCTCCAGCTCCCGCTCCCGCTCCTATATTTCTGTTTAAGTCCTCTCATTGCTTCACCACACCGAAAGCCTCAATGCAGCGATTCTGCACATAGAGGTCACCGGGGAGCTTCTGTGCATCCTTCCATGCCTTGTCAGCGAAGGCGCCAGTTTCGTAGACAATTGCCGGATCCGTCAGCAGGACGCACGTATCATTGACGCCAGCCAAAAGGCCGGTGTAAATGTAATTTAATGCGAAAAGAGTTACCCTTTGCCCAAGGAGCGCAACTAAACCCTCGCCTTCGACTTCCTGGACATTGACGAGCTTTTTCATGTGGTGTTCTTTCTGTGCCGGGGTGGCACTGTGTGTGTGGTGCATTGGCGTGTGGACTACTGGCGTCAATCGACATTCATTAGATGCGGACGCTGACTGGTGCGGATTTTGACGCCCCTTGCTATACCAGCCCGCACGGACTCACACTTGGCAATGATCCCCAGAAGGGCCTCGTCATAGGTGTCGGTCGCATGAGCAATCGCCCTAGCCAGCATCTTGTCCCAGGCCTCTAAGCCATCGCCCCAGCGCGCGACAAGCCGGAATCGCTTCCAGTCAGGGGTCTCCGTCAGCACATAGTAATCATGCTTATCACTGTGCGTGTAGGCGACCAGAATAGGGTCCTTGAGTTGCGCAGGAGCACAGTGACGGACAACCAGCACATGGTCTGGATGCTCCGCCCGGTAGCTCCTGATTTCCTTTAGGACGCGCAGCGGCAGCACTCCCGCGTCATATGCCTCTACCTTGGTAGATCTGGGAAATAGCTCCTGCATGACGAATCCCTGGTCTGCCGTTGGCTGCGGATAGCACTGACGCTTGCCGCTATCGCTGACCTGGACAGTGAGTCCCAGTTCAGTAATGAGGGCCATTGCCTCGGCATCGGGCTCGCCGGTGAGGGTTGCTGAATCAATCTCGCGCTCATCGTAGATTTCAACATCCATGTGATATTCCTTTGTGTGTGCGTGGTTGTGGGGGTCAGGGGAGGGGGGCTAGGGTCAGGAGTTCCAGGAGCTTTTCAGACATGCGGATAACGGCTTTGTCGGCGTCCCAGGCGTCCCAGGCGTCCCAGGCGTCCCTGGCGTCCCAGGCGTCCCTGGCGACCCAGGCGACCCAGGCGGCCCAGGCGGCCCAGGCGGCCCAGGCGGCCCAGGCGGCCCAGGCGGCCCTGGCGGCCCTGGCGGCCCTGGCGACCGAATCCCATTGCTCCCGTGTCGGCTCATCGCCTGCGATGCTGCGGTCCATCAGGTCGGCCATGCGCAGGACAATGGCACGCTCGGCATCATCGCGTGACGCACCGGCAGTGTCCCGGACCAGCCATGCCAGCCAGCGCTTGCCGACCATGGAGAGGTCAGCACCGGGAGTGATGGCGGACAGGAAGCGATCAGGCCAGGTCATGGCCTGTGCATTGGGCAACATCTCAAACAGGTTGTCCTCGATGACGGCCAGCTGCCAAGGAATGCCTAGCTCCGGCTCGTAGTCCTCATGCCGGTTGCTGTGGATAGTGCAGCCCACCGCGCAGCCCTTGCCGTCCTCCCAATAGACGCCCCTGACCAGCTTATCGGCCTTGGCATGGGCACGGACACGCCGGAGGTACTTGGATTTTATGGCAGGCTTGCTGTGGTAGGCCAGGAGGGGAGCGGTCACGGCGTATACTCCGCTATGGTGAATTGGTACTGATTGCAGGCTAGGACGAGGAGGTAGAGGGCGCGGTGGGTCATGGCGTCACCTCGCGGTGCAACCGCCGCTTCTCCTGGCAATGACTGGCGGCAACCTTCGGGGACCCCGCTTGCGAACCCGTAGAGACTTCTGCGGGTTGCGCTGTTTGCTGAATGTCCCAATGGACACCACGCTTGCCAACGTCGCTCTCGGTGAACTTGGGGCCACAGGCTGGGCACACGCCGTAGCCGTAGTCCCGGTTGTACCATTGGCGGCCCTTGGTGGACTCGCCACAGCAGCAGCATTCGAGGGTGTGGATGGTGCTCACTTGGTCACCGTCTGCTTGTGCCATGAGGCAATCGTGGTCAGCTTCTGGAATGGCACAGCCTGCTTGGGGAAGCGCTCTGAGCCGATGACCAGGCCGTAGCCACCATAGCAGTGGACTTGGCCAGTTTTGAAGTCTACCAGGATTGCGCCAGCGTCACCGTGCGACATGTCAGTGAGCCATTGCTCGTAGGACTTGCCCTGGGGGCGTGGCGGGGTGTTGAAGCAGCCAAGCGAGAGGTTGCCCGGCATCTTGTCGTGCAGGATGCCCAGGAATCGGGCAGTGCCATAGGATATGTCAGTGCCACGGTCTGCCATCAGCGTAAACAGCTCTGTCAGAGCGGCAGCAACGTCGCCTCCATTCCAGTGCATGTAGGTGGTGGGGGAGTATTCTTCACCGTCAGTGAAGATGATCAGTGCGCGATTGCCCATAACTTGTTCTCCTCGGTCATGTAGACCATTGGGGTGTGTCAGGCTTGTAAGGGAGAGCATAGCGGAGCGGGTGGGGTGTCAAGGGGGAAGTTATCTCAGAGCATTACGAGCCGCTGCAATGGCGTCATCCAGCATGCCTGGCTCATAGCCCACATGCTGCACGCGGGACATGTCCACAAGCGCAGAGCGTAGGGTAAGCTCTAGGCTGGTGATGCGCTTCCAGTCCTCAGCGCCGCGCGTCATCAATTGATTGATGACATCCTGAGAGCTGTAGAGATTGGGATTGCCGTCCTTATCGCAATCGGGCAGCGTGTCCTTGTTGAGTGCATCGGTATCGCGGGGATCAGTCATCGCTTGACCTTTTGGGGCTTAGGAACCGTCTTGGGGAATAATTGGTGTTTGAGGTTCTCATAGTCTATTGCCTCAAGCGTCCTGTCTGTCCGGATCTCCAGGTGTCCAGGGCGACACCAACCGCTGGGTCGGTGGCGATGGCCGGTTCATAGGTGGCAGCGAATATATCCGGCTTGCACGGGTAATGCTCGCCCTTGACGCCAGTGATGATCCAGTCGCCGGGGCATACATTGTGGCCGCCTTCCAGGGTGTCGATCCAGCCGTGGTCGTGCATGCGTGCCTGGCAATGGCGGCAGAGATCGTGACCATTCACGCCAGGGTGACGGAAGTAGCGGACAATGGCCCCTTCTCTGGGCTGTGTCGGCACCTTTCCCGTGTCCTCAAACGGGCGCAGTGTGTCGTCTAACGGGTGATCCCCATTGCGGTACCACCGCGTGGCCGTGATGACCACCGGCCGCTTGCGGTATTGGTTTGGCATATCTGTACTCCCGATTCATTACTGATTGTTTACAGATTCATGCAGACGCTCAACATGGGCAGCGTCACGGTAGTAGTTCCGAAGACGTTCGCTGATGACATGCCAGTGAGCAAGCGCCTCACGGTCAGAGCCCATCAGCTCCTGCTTGACGACAGCCAGGGTCTTGCGATCCAGGGCAGCATCGGTCAGGACTTCATCGGATATGGCTACAGTGCTCATCGTGTCATCTCCTGGTCACGTGGACCGTTAGGGTGATAGGTGTGAGCATAGCGCAGGGGGTGGGGTGTCAAGCAGCAATTTATGGCACCTGCCATATGGCACAATGGCACCTGTCATCCCTGCGGATTGCAATAACGGGGTCCGCCATACAGATTGTGGCACACTCAGCTATACGGGCGGTAGATTCATATTGACAGAATACAGCGCATACACAACAATCCTCTATATCCTGTATGCTGTCATTCCCCCTCTAGTCTGAGCCCGGAATCGCCGAGCACGGCCATAAGCCGCGCGCAAGGCGATTAGGTAGAGGGCGGTTCAGATGTATGCTGTCCTTCCCGCTTATATCCTACGCTCTCTGAGCGGGCTGTGTATATACTCAAAAAGCCGGAAAATGTATGCTTATCACGATCAAAGCAGACGAAACCGCCTACATTACGGACAACGCCTACGGCGGCGTGAGTGAGCGTGCTCACGGTAGGACGCTCGCCAGAGGCGAGCGTGTCATCATCAACGATGTGGTCTACAAGGTCATACGCAAGCAGGCGAATGGTGATGCGCTCTGTCAGGAAGTGGGACAAGCGCCAGCGTATGGCCATGATAAGCCTATGGCGCCAGTAGCCCCGGCCTTTTAGCATGTAGTCGCGCAGCGTAGCGAGCACAGACACACAGGCTTTGTTCCGCGCCGGCTGGCTTATGGGCTGGAATTATTCTTATATAATGTCCTATCAACCTAAACTGCCTCGATATAATAGGGTTTAGGAGTACACAACCATGTACAAGTCTGACAACAACAGCCCCCGGCCTCTGCTCGCTGGCGTGGACTACGCCGCCAAGCCATCGCCGCCGAGCCATCCCTACCCTGAGCAAGCCTGCAAGCCTCATGCGCCTAATCCCATGGATAGCGCTCTGACCAGGCTGGAGGCGCTCTGCAAGGCTGTATTGAGCCTGGACATCGACCTGGCAGACAGGATCGCAGCAGCTAGGAGCTATCTGGAGCATGCCAGGCCAAAAGAGGATGGCGGTACTGCACAAACGCAACGGCCATCAGGAGGGCCGCTGGATGATAGGCTGTGCGACCTGGAAGCGCATGTGCAGCGCATGGCCAATAGGATTGGAGAGCTGCGCGAGCTGTTTGGTTGACAACGGCTATCGAGTAGGTAAGCAAGCAGCAAGCGCCAGGCAGATATGCCGCACCAAGGCTCTGGGCATGAATCCGGAGCCTTGACGTGTTTAGGGGGGATGGCAGGATTGCGCTTAGGCCATACTACGCTGCTACGCCCTAAACAAGCGTGTGATCCGTGAGATGGCGCTGTGTCCTAGCTCAATGAGAGCCGGCCCTTGGTAAGGGCAGGATCCTGGACCGGAAGCACCGCAGCCATGGCGGGCACAGCACGACAACCCTGGCTAGCGCTGGGGTTGCTTCGTTTGATGGCTCAGCAGGCCGGCCAAGGGCAATTGTAGGCCATAGCAGAGCAAGGGTCGGGCAGGAATAATCGATCCTGGGGCATTGTAGGGGTGACAAATAGTGTCAGTTATCATCAAAACAATTGATTTGACCGTTAATGTGCTAACATTCGCTTATGAACGAGCGCATACAGCACGCCATAGGATGGGTGGCAAAAGGTCGCCAGGCAATGATGATTGAGCAGCTCAAGGACAGGGATATCGAGGCGCGGTACTTGACCGGGAAGCCATACAAGGCACACAGGCTGGGAACGCTCATGCGGAGGCTCAGGTTGACCCATAAGAACCAGAGGCATACCAAGGAGCAATGGCAGGCGATCCTTGGTCATTATGGCAGCCAGTGCTTACGCTGTGGATCTACAGAGCGGATAGCCAAGGATCATGTGCAGGCATTGGCCGACGGTGAAACGGACTCGGCGCTCAACCTCCAGCCGCTTTGCCTGTCATGCAACAGTGGCAAGAACAGCAATTCGGTGGATTACAGGCCGGATCGTGGCTACTTCGCCATGATGCGTTGGAAAGGTGAACGCACGGTGTCTAATAATTGGACAGACATGTGGTATTCTTATACACAAGCTGAATGACGGGTTTCGTGGTTCGGGCGGCCGAGCTGGCCGGCTCATTTATTGGCTGGCTCCGCTGGTCCACTTAGCCTCATTGCGCTGCTGTCGTGGAATGGGAAAGCCATAAGCCATTGTGGCAAAAGCTACAAGCAATGTCACATGCTCTAACTCTATTTAGCGTTGGTGACCATTATTGTCATAGGCCACAGCGCACCGATTCGTACGCCATCGCCATAAGCACAGCAGCGCCAGGCAGTAGCGGCGGCAATGGCCACCACCACACCCGCCACCAGGCCGGGTGGGGGCCCAACTCCACTCCAGTGGTATCTAGCGTCTCTATCTGCGAAACTTTCCCCCACAGTTGCGAATTGTATTCCTGGCGTTCCTAGGCACTCTGAGACACATGCCCGACGATCCCCCGACGCCGCCCCGCAAGTGGATTGAGGTCCTAGAAACGCCTGCAAACCGCCCTACAGCGCCTCCTGACGTGGCTATGTCCGCCCAGTCAGCCGAGTCCCTGTTGGCCATAGAGCCGCCAGAGTTCACTGCCCCAATGGGCCTGACATTGGACATGGATCGCGTAAAGGTGACCATCTCCAAGCATCTGCGCAATCGCATGCGGTTGGCTGATCGCTTCAATCGCGCCCTGATCTCCGGGGGTGCCCGCAAGAAGGCCCTGGAGGACACGTCCGACTGGCGCTGCCGTGCCCGTGATAGCGACTGCCCTGCTGTCCAGGCCATTTTTGACCTGGCCTTCCGCATTGAGGAATGCGAGACCATTGAGGACGAGAAGCTGCGGTACTCCACCATGGTCCAGCTCTACAAGCAGCAGTGCCACCTGATCACGGCCTTTGAGTCCAACAACACCCGGCTGTTCACCGAACTCTGGTCGCTGGTCGAACTGCACCAGCGTCAGGTTGAGCACAAGGACAAGGTATCCGCCAAGGGTCTGGGGGAGCTGTCCACGGCCCAATTGAGGGAACTCCGCGATGCCTCTGTCCAGGGCTGAGCTTGCGGAGCGGGCCGACCTGATCCTTCAGATTCGGGGCAAGCAGGATGCCTGCGCTCAGTTCGTGCCCAACCCCATCCAGTCCACCTGTCAGCAGTCGAGGGCTCGCTACCGGCTCCTGATTGGTGTCAATCGTGGCGGCAAGACGTCCAACAACGCCTATGAGCTGGCTGCTGCCGCCAGGCGTATCCATCCCACGCGCACCACGTCCGTCAACGGTCTGTATCTCTTGTTTGCCCCCAAGCGCGATCAGCTCAATGATCCCTGGGCCAAGAAGCTCCTGAAGGACTCGGAGCTATCCAATTCATCGGATCCCATCCCGTTCATCCCCGACTGGGAAATTGAGAAGATCAGCTATACCTACGGAGCTGGTGTCCCGACTATCAAGGAGATAGAGCTTAAGAATGGCAACCGTATAGTCTGTTTCCCGTCCGATACGCCGGATGTCTGGAAGAAGATCGAGGGCAAGGGCATGGTTCTGGGCATTGTTGTGGACGAGGCTGTTGGCAGCTCACTCTTCGTGGCTGAGTGCGCTACACGCCTTCTGGACGCCAATTCCAACCCCAAGGTATGTGCTGAGTGCGGTGGCGGATGGATGCTATGGGGCGCCACGCAAAACAAGGATAACCCAGCACTTGACCAACTTGTAGATAATATCACCAACTACCCAGAGAAATACGCCGACTTTGCGGTATTCCGCCTCACTGCCGGTGACAATAAGGCGGTATCTCAGGTCGAGCGTGAAAAACTCCGTCTTCTCATGTCTGAGGATGACTATAAGGTCCGCATGGAGGGAACGGAGAGCGTGGGTGGCCAGATGCGTGTGTTCCCCCAGTGGAATGATGCCCGGCATTGGATCACAGACCCCACGCGCATCCACATCCCATCCGATACCGCAGCATTCTGGGTTGGCTACGATCCCGGGTCCAACCTGACCGGCATGGTGCTCGCCTGTTTTGAGCAGTCGGCGCCCAGGACCATGCGCGTCGTCCGTTGCTGGCAGTTGGCCCGTTCCACGATTGAGAACGATATCCTGGAGCTGCGGAAGTACTTGCGAGGACGCTTCATCGAGGGCTTCATCTACGATCAGTCATCTCGCAAGATTGAGAAGACTGGCGATAATGTGGCACATAAGCTCATGCGCGTTCTGAGAACCAAGGCGTATGCGATCAAGGTCTGCCGTGGCCTGACGTTCGGTGTCTCCCAGTACAAGGCATCGGTGCCGACCCTCAGGCAGTACCTGGATCCCAATCCGCGTGATCCATTGGCGGTCCCATTCCTGACTGTCAATGGCGATCCTGATTCCCAGTGCTCGGTACTCCGCTCCCAGATCCTCTTTCAGCACTTCACCAGCAACGCACATGAGTTGAAGGAAAGCGCCATTTCAAAGGGCAATGATCATGAAGTTGATGCTCTCCGTTATCTGTGCTCGGTAAAGCCAGGCTGGACCAATCGCGGTAGGAACCCATGCCTCTGGGAGCCCGGGGAAGACCCCGAAGACGGCTGCCGCCACGAGAATGCTGCCCTCGTCCTCTCCGAGGAGGGCATGCGCATGGAACTCCAGATGCAGGCCGGTGCCCGCATGGCCACCCGCCGCTTGACCAAGTGGCGCAATCGCCCTCGTCACTGACTTACTGACTTACTGACAACGCTTGTCAGTCAGTAATCGCTCGCTAACCTCCAGTGATGATCGAGCGTGTGCCGTCGCCGCCGCTGAACTCCACCTCGTCTCTGACCGTCCTCAGCCTGACGGTCGAGTCCTCCAGCACCCTCTCCGGCGCGGTCTCTCTTGGCAGTACGCTCAGTGCCGTATCCGGGGCATCCCAGCTCGCTGGCCTGACGGCCTCCAATGTCGGTGTCGGTACCTTCAGTGCTACCGGCTATGCGACTATCACCGGTTTGATCACCGGGCAGGCCGGTCTCGCCGTCAGCAGTGCCACCACCCTGACTGGTGCCGTCAGTCTGGGGGGCGCCCTCAGCGCGGTTTCCGGCGCATCATCCCTGGCCGGTCTTACCTCCAGTGCCACGACACATACATCCCTGATTGTCAATAGTGCCACGACCCTGACGGGCCCGGTATCCTTCGGCGGAGCGCTCTCAGCGGTCTCGGGGGCATCGATACTTGCCGCTCTCACCTCGTCAGCAACTGCCGTGACCAGCCTGACCGTCTCCAGCGCGGTCACGTTCAGCGGCATCACCAAGGTCCTGGATCAGGGCGATTTCATCATCCAGAACCAGGCGGACACAACCAAGCAGTTGGAATTCAATCTCTCCGGTCAGACCACCGGCAAGCTCGTCACCATCTCCAGCCTGCTGACGACCACCCAAATCATCCAGATCCCGAACATCACGGCAACCGACACGCTTGCCACCCTTGGCCTCGCCCAAGCCTTCACCGCCGTCAACACCTTCTCCAATTCCCAGGACGCCACTGCCCTGGGAACCGGCGCGCTCGTGCTCTCAGCCGGTGGGCTGAGCGTCAACAATCAGGTGAGGATCGGCGGTGTCGCCACTCTCTCTGGCGCAACCGTAACCAGCTCGACTCAGACCGGCGTGCTGGTGCTCAATGGCGGAACCGCAGCCACGTCCATCGGTATGGGACAGGGCAATCTGAATGTTGGCGGAGTCATCCAGGCAACCGGCGCAATAGGCAGCAGCGCATCTATCAATGCCGCAACCACGATATCAACCACGAATGGTAGCATTACCGCCAACAATACCGGCGGCCTCGGCACGCTCAATCTGACCGGAACCACCGGAGGCCTTATCGTCTTCACCAATAGCGGTGAGATTGTAAGCAGCCCGGCCTTCCCCCTCTACTTCATTGATGAGGTATCGGGCGATGGCCCATGGACGGTGTTCCAGTATGCGGCCGGAACAAGCGCAACCGGGCAATTCAACTTCAAGGGCACCCTCTCCGCCTCCTCCTCCATCGCCGGTGCCGTGGTCATCGGCAATGGGACGGCGGCGACGAGTGTGGCGGTGGGGGGTGGGAATGTTCGTCTTGGTGGCATCCTGGTGTCTGGCGGGGCTGCTACACTTGGCGGCACCGCCGCTCCCTCTGCCAACACCTTCGCTGGCAACACCATATGGGGCGCGAACACGGCTGCCGCCGACACAGCTGGGCAAATGGGCGAAGTCGTCCAGGGCACCAACACCACCGCCTACACCAATTTCACCACCAACGCGACCCTCCAGCAGCTCGCGGTGCTGACCAACCTGCCCGCTGGCCGCTGGCGCCTGGTGATGACGGCAACCTACTTCGGTAATGCCGCGACCGTCGCCGCGCTGGCTGATGCGCAATTCGCCATCAGCAGCACCACGGCGTCTATCGCTGGTGCCGTGGAAGGTCGCAGCATCGCCTATCTCACGCAGAACGTGACCAGCTCGCTGCACGACAGCATCACCATCGAAACCGACATCAACCAGAGCGCCGCAACATCGTGGTTCGCCAACGGCAAGTGCAACTTCTCGCTCGGCAACCCGCAATTCGTCTGCTCGCTCACGGCGTACCGCCTGCGCTAACCTATAACCCATGAGAAACCCATGACCGACCCGGTTGCAAACACGACACCAACGCCCAAGCCGGAACTCCAGATGGGCGACATCATGAACCTGCTGATCGCCGCCAAAGCGGCCCTCCCGCATATCAACGACGAGCACCTGGAAGCCGTCAGCGCTTCCATCGCCCGTGTGCGCAAGGTGCTTGTCGTGCAGCAGGCTGAGCAAGCGAAGCCAAAGGAATGACCTGTGACTGAGACTCCTGGAAAAGCCTTCCCGGTCATCGGGGACACGAGCACGGTGCGCTTCAAGCTCGGCACCCTCATCGGCTTCATCGTCACGCTTCTCGGTGGATGCTGGTGGCTCTCCAACCTGAGCTTCACGGTCAACGAACTGAAGCAGACGCAGGCAGCGAATGCCAAGACCCTGGATCACATGGAGCGCCAGATCGACGAGATCCATTCCATCTATTTTCGTAACCCATCAACCAACGCAAAGGTATCGGTGAACCCATGACATTCATGCCGCGCATCCTCTCTCTTGTGATGATCCTCGCCACCCTGTTCCTCGCCGGTTGCGGCGATGCGAGGTCCCAAACGCCCGCCGGACCCGCGTCAGCCGGATCAGTTGAGGGTAGCATACTCAATGACATCGGAGACTACGCCTCCTGGGCCGGTGGCGTCACGCTCGCCATCTGCGGCTTCGCC
>Ga0302195_10002437_pt1 | contig 14680 bp, 13 predicted proteins | sample II_Bog_N1_2_FD_198778 | JGI IMG/M metagenome (GOLD analysis project Ga0302195, IMG submission 198778) | Peat permafrost microbial communities from Stordalen Mire near Abisko, Sweden - II_Bog_N1_2 | ecosystem: Environmental > Terrestrial > Soil > Wetlands > Peat | place: Sweden: Abisko...
CCGTGGTCCAAAATCGGGATGGGTTCCAGCCCATTCGTCATCGCTTTCCAAGATGTGGGCGTGCCGGATGCCGCAGCTGTGCTCACCTTCGTGGTGGTCACCGCAGCACTGTCCGCATTTAACAGCGGCATGTATAGCACCGGCCGAATGCTGCTCACCCTCGCGCAACACCACCAAGCGCCCACGTTCCTTACGCGGATCAGCAAGCGCGGAAGAGTTCCCATTTTCGGTGTGCTGGCGTCAGCGGCGGTCCTGTCCGTCGGCGTGGTGCTGAATTACCTGTTGCCCCCTGTCGTCTTCTTCTACCTATCCTCTGTGGCCACGCTCACGACGATCGCGATCTGGTCAATGATCCTGATCACACAATGGCGATTCCGCCGGGTACAACTCCGGCGAATTCCATACGTGGCACCGAAATTCGCACTGTTCTGGTGGCCGGTGAGCACAATTCTCGGGCTGGCGGGAATGCTCCTCGTGGTCGTACTCATGGCATTCGAGCCCACCACCCGCGTCGGGCTCTATGTCGCACCCGCCTGGTTCGCAATCTTGCTCATCAGCTATAGGGTGATGCTCATTCGCGAACGGCGCAGAAAACGTGCAACGCGGTCCTCGGCTTAGCCCACCTGGTTAGCAAGGCTTTGTGAGTACTTCCTCCTCGCTCCAACTCGAGAGCGGGGGGCAGACTAAGCCGAGAAACAGTCGCTGATATCAAAACTATTCGGCGATGACCATAGCCGGTACTCGAGTTGCCTTCGCTACAGGTTTGGCCAGCTACCCACGATCCAGCTCTGGCTGAGACGAACTGGTTGAGTGATCTAGCCGAGGTCTGAGGGCCCGTCATCCTCATAAGGCTGGTGCTCGTCATACTCCGGGGAGGCTTCGAGGGGTTCTGAACCCGCCGGACCCGCATAATGACCGGTCGGAAATACGGGCTCGCCACCCACCGCGTCGTTGGTTACCAGTTGGTTCGCATCGAATGGGTCATTCGGATATTCGAATTCTGTCCGGTCATCGCCGGACTTCGCGTTGTCCAATTTGTTGTCCTTTCGGTAGGGGTTTCTCGTCGACTCGGCGAATGAGTTGCGCGTTTCCGGAGGCGGACCCGTCGTGCTCAAGCTCTGCTCAGGCACTGGTCAATCGGCGGGTCATGAACGTCATTGCGCTCGCTCGACCCTTAAGTGGTGCAGAAACTGGCGCCCGCGGATCGTCTCAGGAGTGATCCGCACGAACACGTAAGGTGCGGTGGGGATCCACGGTGGGAATGCGACGAGTTCAGCGGCCGCAATTTCCTGACGATCCTTCACTGCGATTGCGGTGCCCTTCAGCACGACGCTCCACGTGCCCAGGGGGCCTTCCGCATCAACCTCGAACGCCACAAAGTGGTTCTCTACAAGGTCGTTGATTTTCGTTCCGGCCGCACTACGGAACAGAATTGTTCGATCGTCGACCGCGTAGTTGACGGGGAAGATTTCGGGCTGTCGCCCCACGCTGAGCCCCAGATGACCGAACGAACTGGTTTTGAGGAGCCCCCAACTCTCGGCGTCGGTGATTTCGGTGACGGGCCCTTGAGGTGACCATTCGTCTTCACTGATGTCGTGCGACATGAGTGCCATTCCTTCTCGTGGGTTTCGTGACATAAAACTGCGGAGGATCGCTTGGGAGCTGACCCCTAAGCGATCCCCGCTAATTCGGCGGAACTGCTGGTCAGAACGCGGCGTTGATGTCGACTACGTCGATGACCTTCTTGTTGATGAATTCCTGGATGCCGAGGTTGGTGAGTTCGTGACCGTATCCGGAGTGCTTCACTCCGCCGAACGGGATGTCCGCCTTGACCATGGTTGGGTGGTTCACGTACACCATGCCGGTTTCGATCTGACGTGCCACCTTCTCGCCCCGCACGGTGTCCTTGGTGAACACCGATCCGCCGAGCCCGAAGGGTGAATCGTTGGCGATGGAGATGGCGTCAGCCTCGTCCTTGGCTCGGATGACGATCGAGACCGGTCCGAAGAACTCCTCATAGTAGGAGGGGTTCTTGCGGTCCATCCCGGTGAGAATGGTCGGCTGGAAGAAGGCACCCTTGGTGGGTGCCGCGTCACCGAGCGTTTCCGCGGTGGCTCCGCCGGCGACCGCTTCTTTCACCTGAACTGCCAGCTTGTCCGCTGCGCCCTGCGAGGAAAGCGGTGCCAGTGTGGTCGTCGCATCCATCGGGTCACCCATCTTCAGGGCTTTGACGCCGTCCCGGTACTTCGCCATGAACTCCTCGAAGATCTCGTCAACGACGATCAGACGCTTTGCGGACACGCAGACCTGGCCGGCGTTCCAATGGCGACCGAACACGGCCCACTCGACCGTCTTGTCCATGTCAGCGTCCTTCAGGACAACGAACGCGTCCGAACCTCCGAGCTCGAGCGTGCTCTTCTTGACGGCTTTCGCGGCGTAGGCGGCGATGATCGCGCCAGCCTCTTCGCTTCCGGTCAGCGCAACCCCGCGCACCCTCGGGTCATCGATCACATATTCGGTGAGGTTGTGGGGAAGGTAAAGGTTCTTGAACGCCCCGGCGGGGAGCCCGGCGCGCTCGAACAGGTCGTCGAAGAGCGCGGCGGCCTGGGGGACGTTGCTGGCGTGCTTGAGCAGGATGGTATTGCCAGCGAGCAGTTGAGGTGCTGCGACGCGGACCACCTGGTAGTAGGGGAAGTTCCATGGCTCAACTGAGAGGAGCACACCGAGCGGCTCGCTCACGATCTCAACATCGCCTTCGCTGGCGAGAGCCACGGGGACCTTCACTGTTTCGATGAGCGATTCGCCACGGTCGGCGTAGTACTGCAGGATGTCCGCTGACAAGTCGACCTCGGCTTCGGCCTCGCCGATGACCTTCCCCATTTCGAGAGTCAGGATTTCCGCGTACTTGCGCTTATCAGCCCGCAGCAACTCCGCTGCCTTTGCGAGAAACGCGGTTCTCGCGGTGAAGGGGGTGTCCCGCCAGGAGAGGAATGCTTCGTGGGCGGCCGTGATGGCTGCGTCGACTTCTTCCTTCGTCGCATCCGGGAACGTTGCGACCACTTCGTTCGTGTACGGGTTGATGGTCTGGTAAGTCATGTCAGGAATCCTTCTTCTGCAGCGGTGCTGCCTCGAGTTCGAGCCTGTCACCGCGATTCGGCCGCAGGTAGGGACCTTCGGCCCCATTCTTTGAGACGAACAGTTCAGACGGTGGACCCGGCCGTGATAACCCCGGAAATAGGGACCAATGGCCCTCGTTTTGGAACCGTGGTGTTGCTGGACTGTCCTGTGTTCGCCGTGGTGTTTCGAAGCTGGCTTGAAGACAGTCGCTCTGGACCCCACGGCGGATATATCCGCAGATAGCAGAGGATTCCATGACAACTCCAGCCACCGCAAAAGCCGTGAAAGGCGCTGCGCCTAGCGCAGCCACACCCCAGAAGTCGATCGACCACACCCCCCCGTTGATGGTTGGTGTGCTGGCCGAAACGGCTGAGGGCGAACATCGAGTCGCCTTGGATCCGACAGCGGTCGAACGCTTGACGAAATCCGGTCGGGACGTTTTTGTCGAGAGCGGCGCTGGTGGTGGCGCGACGTTCGAAGATGCGGCATACAAGCATGCGGGCGCCACGCTGGCAACCCGCAAACAAATCATCGCGAAATGCACCGTGATAGCCGTCGTCAGGTTTCCCGATGCTGCTCTCACGAAATCTCTCAGGTCCGGCCAGTTGCTCGTCGGCCTCCTCGACCCATTCAATAACCTGGACGAACTCAAAGACCTTTCAGGGCGTGGCGTCACTGCCGTCGCACTCGAACTGCTCCCACGGACCCTGAGCCGCGCGCAGTCGATGGACGCTCTCAGCTCGCAGTCGAGCGCGGCCGGATATCGCGCCGGTATTGTCGCGGCTGCCGCGTACGCCCGCTACCTTCCCATGATGATCACCGCTGCAGGTACAGCCACGCCTGCCAAGGGCATTGTGATCGGCACCGGCGTCGCGGGTCTCCAGGCGATCGCGACGCTCAAGCGTCTCGGCGCGGTCGTGACCGGCTACGACGTGCGTACGGCCTCCCGCGGCGAGGTCGAGTCGCTCGGCGCAAAGTTCCTTACATCATCCGTCGCACAAGGCGCCGCCGATGGAGGATACGCCCGCGCAATGACCGATGCGGAACAGAAGACCCAGCAGGCCGAGCTCGCGACGGCGCTCGTGGGCTTCGACATCATCATCACCACGGCGAAGGTGCCAGGCCGCACCCCACCTGAACTTGTCTCCGCGGCCACACTGAAGTCTCTTCGCTCGGGTTCGGTCTGCGTCGATCTGGGCGCAAGCGACAAGGGCGGCAACGTCGCCGGCTCCGTCGACGGAAAGACCATAGTCACCCCAGGCGGCGTCACGATCATCGGGGCTGGTGAACTTGCGTCCGAGCTCCCTGCGTCCGCGTCCCAAATGTATGGACGAAACATCTTGGCCGCGATCACTGCACTTGTTCCGGAGAATCTCGTCGTCATCGACCAGAGCGATGAGGTAACTCACAACATCGTTGTGAGTTATGACGGCACCGTCACCAATGCTGCGGTGCGAAAAGCACTCAAACTCGACGCACTTCCCACCGCTCCGGCACCAGAGAAAGCGAAAGCAGCATGATCGAGACACTGTTCGGCAACCTGGCGATTTTCGTCCTCAGTCTTTTGGTCGGAGTTGAGGTCATCAGCAAGATCCCCTCCACCCTCCACACCCCGATGATGTCGGGATCGAACGCGATTCACGGTGTCGTCATCGCGGGTGCCATCACTATCGCGTCGCTGGCGAATAGTCCGGCCGCGTACGTTTTGACGTTCATCGCAGGTGTCCTGGCTGCGGCGAACGTGTTCGGCGGCTATGTCGTCACCGACCGGATGCTGCAGATGTTCTCCCGCCCAACCTCATCCAAAGCCGACACCAGCAAGAAGGACGCGTCATGACCATCTTCCAGTTTCTCGTGGGCGTCATCTATCTCGCCGCATCCACCCTCTTCGTCGTCGGGCTGCACATGATGCGAGCACCATCGACTGCTCGACGCGGGAACCTGATCTCGGCGGGAGGTATGGCCATCGCGGTAATCACGACAATCGTGTTTGCGCTCGTGAGTTCTGGTGGCAACTGGATCGGCTGGGGTGCGCTCGTCGTCGGGGTCGCGCTGGGCGCGGTGTATGGCGTGAATCGCGCCCGTACTGTCAAGATGACAGCGATTCCGCAGTTGGTGAGCATTTTCAACGCGGTCGGTGGTGGCGCCGCCGCATCCGTCGCGTTCGCCGAGTTTGTGGCCAATGTTGGGGGAAAATCCCTCAACCTGACGACGTCCATTCCGATCGTGCTCGACGTCCTGATCGGATCGATCACCTTCGCCGGATCCCTCATCGCGGCCGGGAAGCTGCAGGGCATCATCTCGGGTAAACCACTAACCTTCCCCGGCGCCCGAATCCTCAATGTGCTGGTGGCACTGATCGCGCTCGGCGCCGGTGTGCTGGTATTGCTGTCACCGCCGAATCTGCTTCTACTTCTCGTTGTGCTCGTTGCATCGATCGCGTTCGGGGTGCTCATGGTGCTCCCGATCGGAGGAGCGGATGCGCCCGTCATCGTGTCACTCCTCAACGCATTCACCGGACTCGCCGTCGCGATGGCCGGTTTCGCCATCAACAGCCAGGCCCTGATCATTGCGGGTGCCCTGGTCGGTGCCGCCGGCACGATCCTGACTCTGCAGATGGCGAAGGCGATGAACCGCTCGGTCGGGGCGATCATCCTCGGAGGTTTTGGAACCGCTGATGCGAAGACGTCAGCGGGAACGGCGTCGGAAGACCTCACGAATGTGCGGGTGCTCACCGCGGACGATGTCGCGATCCAACTCGCCTATGCCCAACACGTACTGATCGCGCCCGGCTACGGGCTCGCCGCCGCACAGGCGCAACACGAAGTCGCGGAGCTCGCCAAGTTACTCATCGCTCATGGGGTCGACGTGAAGTACGCCATCCACCCGGTTGCCGGTCGCATGCCGGGGCACATGAACGTGCTGCTTGCTGAGGCCAATGTGCCGTACGACCAGATGCTCCAGCTCGACGAAGCCAACGCCGCGTTCGACAACTGCGACGTCGCGCTCGTCGTCGGGGCCAACGACGTCTGCAACCCGGACGCCAGAAAGCCCGGGAACGCGGTCTCCGGCATGCCCATCCTCAACGTCGACCACGCCAAGTCCGTCGTGGTGATCAAACGCTCCATGCGACCGGGCTATGCCGGAATCAGCAACCCACTATTCACCGACCCCAAGACAGGCATGTTTTTCGCCGACGCGAAGAAGGGCCTCGCGGACATTACGACCGCGGTGAAGGAATACGTCACCGCCTGAACCACCCCTGCGTCATCCACCGCAATTTCGATCAACGACCAAGGAAGCACACCATGAAGGCAGCCGTTGTCACCGCGTTTAATGCCCCTCTCGAAATCCAGGAACGAGACATCCCGGAGCCCGGCCTCGGCCAGGTCCTCATTCGGATGGAGGCCTGTGGCCTCTGTCACACCGACATCCATGCCGCTCACGGCGACTGGCCGGCCAAGCCCACCCTGCCGCTTGTGCCCGGTCACGAGGGAGTCGGGATTGTTGAGAAGTTGGGCGCCGAGGTCACCGACCGCACCGTGGGAGAGCGAGTAGCCATTGCGTGGCTCGGCTATGCCTGTGGCGAGTGTCGCTACTGCATCGACGGTCGCGAGACGCTGTGCGAGAAGCAGCAGGATAGCGGCTACTCAATCGATGGAGCGTTCGCAGAGTACGCGGTCGCCAGCGCGAAATATGTGGTCCCCGTGCCAGACGGCATCAGTTCCATGGATGCCGCACCACTCAGTTGTGCTGGCCTGACGACATATAAGGCGCTCAAGGTCGCTCACATAGTCCCCAGCGAAATTGTCGGCGTGTTCGGGATCGGCGGGCTGGGCCATCTCGCAGTTCAATACGGCCACATCATGGGTGGATCCGTCGTCGCTGTCGACATCGAGAAGCCCAAGCTCGACCTCGCCACGGAACTCGGTGCGAGCCACGTGGTCAATGCCGCAACCTCGGACCCGGTGGTCGAGATCCAGAAGCTCGGTGGTCTCGATGTCGCACTCGTCCTCGCGCCATCGCAGAAAGTCTTCGAGCAAGCATTCGGTTCACTTCGCCGCGGTGGACGACTAATCTGTGTCGCTATGCCTGCCGCCGGAGCAATGGAGATCCCGATCTTCGAGACCGTGGTCAAAGGGATCTCGATTATCGGATCGGTCGTCGGCACTCGCCAGGATCTCGCCGAAGTATTTGCACTGCACGCCGCAGGCAGGACACGAGTGGTCGAAGAGCCACGCTCACTCGAAGACGTCAACACCTCGATGGCGGAGGTGTTGTCCGGCGCAGTTCCCGCACGGCTCGTTTTCGATTTCGTACATGCTCCTGTTCCCGTGGCCTGACGCCCCGCCGATCGATGAAGCAGCACTGGCCGCTATCAGCATGATCCTGACGGAGTACGACACGGCTTGGAAGTTCGTGCGCCCCCGCTGAAAGACAGTTGACAATTGCGCGAATTCTCAGAGCGGCGGCCGATCCCGACGCGAGCTCCGGCCACCCAGGCATGGCCCAGAGGCTCAACTGGCTTCGCGCAGGAGTCCTCGGCGCAAACGACGGAATCGTTTCGGTAGCGGCAATCGTCGTCGGCGTTGCCGGGGCCACCTCGGGAACTGCCACCATCCTGACGGCGGGGCTCGCGGAGCTCGTAGGTGGCGGGATTTCGATGGCGCTCGGCGAATATGTGTCCGTCAGCAGCCAGAGAGACAGCGAACGTGCTGCGATCGTGACCGAAACACGGGAACTGGAAGACTCGCCCTCCGAAGAACTCCAGGAGCTCGCTCAGTATTACGAAGCCAAGGGAATATCGCAGTCCACGGCACTCGACGTCGCCCGTCAATTGACCGAACGGGATCCACTTGCAGCGCATCTCGCCGCCGAATTCAACATCGATCGAACCGACATTGCCAGCCCCTGGCATGCTGCGCCCGCTTCCGCGGTGGCGTTCACGATCGGAGCAATCCTCCCGCTCGCGTCAATGCTGTTGATCCCAGCCCCGGCGCGTGTCGCCGTGACCTTCGCGGCGGTGCTGTTCGCACTCGCGATAACCGGATCAGTCGCTGCCCATATCGGCGGGAGCTCGAAACTGCGTCCCACTGTCCGCGTCACCGTTGGCGGCGCGCTAGCGCTCGCGGTGACGTTCAGTATCGGAACACTCCTGGGCGCCCACGGGATTGGCTAACGCAGCTACGGCGTACGTCGCGGGCCCTCAAATGCGAACATGACGGAAGAGCTGATGGGGTTTATCGTCGTAAGAATGGCGCCGCCACCATCGGCAGTTTTTTCACCCGCCGAAAAGAAATATGGAGGTCCTCTGCTCGACCATCGGGATGGCCAGTAAAACCGTTCGCCTCAGAGCACCCACGAATTCTTTTCTTTTCACGTCGGCTGTCAGGGGTGGACGATGATTTTGACGGCTGTGTCGTTGTGGTTGATGAGGGTGTCGAACCCGCCCTCGATCAGCCGGTCGAGCGGGATCTTGGCGGTAATGAATGGCGCGAGGTGCACTTTGCCGTCCTGTACAAGTTTGATGGTGGCGGGATGGTCGTTCACGTAGGCGATGGTTCCGCGCAGGTCGATCTCTTTGAGGACCATTTTCTGCATGTCGATGGTCGCGGGCTTCCCCCAGATGGAGACGTTCACGATTACGCCTGCGGGACGAACCGCATCGATGAGTTCGTCGAGGACCGCGTTGATGCTTGAGCACTCGAAACACACGTCCGCACCGACGCCGTCAGTGAGCTCGAGGACCCGCGCGACGACGTCGTCGGTGCGCGGATCGAGGACATGATCGGCGACACCGGTCGAGAGAGCTTTGGCTTTGCGGGCTGCACTGACCTCGGTGATGATGACTGTGAGGCCTTCAGCTTTGAGGACCGCGGACAGAAGCAAGCCGATCGGACCGGCCCCGCCAACCAGGGCGACGTCCCCGGCTTTCCCTCCGCTTCTGACAAAGGCGTGGTGCCCGACGGAGAGTGGTTCGATGAGAGCTGCCTCGTCGAGCGGAATGTTTCCGATCGGGTGCACCCACCGGCGTTCGACCACGATTTTCTCGCTCAACCCGCCGCCCCCGCCAGCGAGGCCTATGAAGCCCATTTTGGTGCAGAGGTTGTAGTGACCGGATTTGCAGGGTGCGCATTCTCCGCAGACGAAATATGGTTCCACGACGACGTTCTCGCCGACGGTGAGGTCGGTGACCCCAGCACCCAACGCTGTTATGTTGCCCGAGAACTCGTGCCCAAGCGTCACCGGCTCTTCCTCATGGGTCAGTGGGTGCGGGTGCCCTTTCGCGGGGATGAAGATCGGGCCTTCGAGGTATTCGTGAAGGTCTGTCCCGCAGATCCCGCACCAGGCGACATCAATGGCGACCGTTCCATCACGGAGCAGCGGTTCAGGAATGTCCTCGATGCGGATGTCTTTGCGACCATGGAATCGTGCTGCTTTCATCAGTGAGTCTCTTTTCTGCGCCGAGGTGTGGAGGCTCAGATGAGCCAGCGGTTGTGCTGGACAACGTTCAGCCGCTTCCATGCCCGGCCGAGGCCCCAGGTGTCACCCGCGGAGACAACGGCGATGACGATGAGGGCCAGCGCGTAGATGACGTGGTAGTCGACGAGCGGGTTCGTGGAGGCCGCGTTAGCGGTGAAAGGCCACTCCGCGAGATACATGAAAAGAAGAACGATGGTACCGGCAATGGCGCTGATCCGAAGGCCGATACCGGCCATGACTGCCGCCCCGACGGCGAGCATGGCGAGCATGAACAGCACGTCGGTGGTGGGGCTGGCGATTGCGGCGAAGAATCCTTTGAATGGTCCAGTCACGGCGGGGCTTTTCAGGAACCCTTGGCTGGGTGCGCCGCCGCTAAGCCAAGAAGCTTTGCTGAGGGTGGAGAATCCGAGGCCGAACGTCTTATCGAGGAACGCCCACAAGAAAATGAAGCCCGTTGCCAGCCGCAGGACAGCCAACACCCGTCGACCGGCAATGGTGGTCACGATCGCGGATTCAGCGACCGCGACTCGGGCCGGCTCGGCGGCGATGGTGTGCGACGGGGCCGCTGCCGTTGTTTGAGTCATTTCTATGCTCGTTTCGTTTAGGTCGGCGCCGAAGAGCATGGTCCTTCGTGGCCGTTGACCTAACTGTGATCGTCAACTCGTAGCCTCAATAGGGCCGAAAGTCCTCATGCTCTGAAGCCTGCTCCGAGGCCGACAGCGACGACCTCGTATTGAGGCGACGGACACTTTCACGTAGACGAAAGCGGCGGTGGGAATCCAGTCCGGCAGCGGCCGTTGGTCAGCGTCCTCAATGTCGGCGGGCTTATCCAGCACCGCTGCCTTGCCTTTGGCGGTAACGCTCCAAGAATCGCCCACCTGCTGTGCATCGACTTCGAAAACGATGTGTGAGTTTTCGATGAGCTCGTGAAGTTTCGTGCCCTTCGCCGTCCTGAACAGAATGCTGGTGCCGTCGGCGTGGTACTTTACCGGGAAGATTTCCGGAAGGTTGTTGAGGCTCAGGCCTAAGCGACCGAAGGAAGCCGCATCGAGCAGCTCCCATGCGGCATCGTCAGAGTTCAGTGACGGGTCCCTGCGGGGACCACTCGTCAAAGCTGTACGGGTTCGTAGGCATCAGATGTTCTCTTTCGTCTGCAGTTGAGTCCACTTAACTCTGGCCGGGGTTCATAGAGGCGAAGGTCCTGTACGCCGCACGCTTCTTATCGGAACACTGAGGTCTTCCGAGGCTCGACCAGCAATTGCCATCAGTCTGAACCGTCGGGGTCGGCCGCTCGAAGGTATGAACTGATGTCAACGGGCTGGGTCGGGGGCAGGCATATGTCGGCCGGGTCCGGGCCGCGGAGAAACGGCCCGTCAGCTGCGGGGAAGAGGGCATCGCGGCTGTCTTCGCCGGAACTGAGGTGAATCATGAGGGCGTGTCCGATCTCAGAACAGTATTGGGCTTGGGCTCAGCAGCAGGACTTCGGTCGCGGTGGACCTTCCCGGCGCGCGAACTCAGCGGCGCCGAATGGCGGCACGGACCAGTACGGCGCCGAGCGCAAGGCCTGCCCCGGCGGCGAATAAGAACCCGGGATGCGCAGATGCACGGTCGTTGAAGGTGGCGACCGTTGACTTCGCCTGTTCCCTACCCGCAGCAACGCCCGCCTTTGCAGTTGAGCGTGCGCTCTTGGCCGCGTTGATGCCGTCACGCACGGAAGCGCGGACGTCGTTCTCAGCGATCTTGGTGGCCCCGGCAATCCGGTCGATGGAGTGGTGTGCGCGATCGGTGTTGGCTGAGATGTTCCTGTCCAGTTTGGATTCCTGCGGAGTGCTCATGGATGTCGTCCTTCACGTGTTGCGGTGGCCCTGTGGCGGCTGCCGGACCAGTTGTCTTTCATTCAGTCCTTCTTCATAGAGGGCGCCCAGTGCCAAAGGTCCCGATCACTGCAACGCTCATGCCCGACATGTCAGGAGAAACGCGAGACGCAAAGGACCTTCGGCACTACCAGCAGAGCCACGGTCCGGCTGGACTGGCAACGACGGTTGGAGAACACCGATGGCAACAATGCACGCCTGGAAATCAGTCACTAAGGCTCACGCGGTGACCCTCACCCGCAAACCGGTTCCCACACCCGGGCCAGGTGAAGTTCTCGTGCGGGTTCTTGCATGTGGGGTATGCCGTACCGACCTTCACGTCATCGACGCGGACCTACCCTCCCACCGGGCGGGCGTTACCCCGGGCCACCAGGTCGTCGGCGACATCAGCGCCGTCGGTGCAGGTGTCACAACTTTGAAGGTTGGCGACCTCATCGGTGCCGCATGGCTGCGAAGCACGTGCGGGGCGTGCGAATGGTGCCGTTCCGGGCGAGAGAACCTCTGCCCGTTCTCGACCTACACCGGATGGGATGCGGACGGCGGATACGCCGACTTCATGACCGTCCCAGAAGCATTCGCCTACCCACTGCCGCCCGGAACCGACCCTGTGACCACAGCACCCCTCCTCTGTGCCGGCATCATCGGATACCGATCCCTCCTCCGCGCCGCGCTCCCTCCCGGCGGAAACCTCGGCCTATACGGGTTCGGATCCAGCGCCCACCTCACAGCGCAAATCGCGAAAGCCGCCGGCGCACGCATCTTCGCCATAACCCGTGGCACCGCAAACCAGACGTTGGCACGGAACCTCGGCGCGGTCTTTGTCGGGGATGAGGCGGCCACTCCCCCGGAAATGTTGGACTCGGCAATCATCTTCGCCCCCGTCGGCGACATTATCCCCCAGGCACTCGCCGCTACAAAACGCGGCGGCACCGTCGTCACCGCCGGTATCCACATGAGCGACATCCCTGCCATGAACTACCAAAACGACCTATTCAACGAACGCGACCTCAGAACTGTCACCGCCAACACCCGAGCCGACGGGTCCGCGTTCCTGCGGATCGCACACAACCTTGGCATTACACCTGAGGTCACGGTGTACCCCTTCTCACAGGTGGACATTGCCCTCAATGACCTGCGAAGCGGCAACGCCTCCGGATCACTCGTTATCGCCGGCACATGATCGGCTCACAAGTCGACAGCGTGCGCGACCGATATGGGACAAAGTCCCGCCCCTCGCGAGTCGACAGTCCGCAACACGCCAAGGCTAAGTCTTGTGCTACACGCACACAGTGGTAGCCGATCCGTCGCCGTGTCAGCTCCGGGCGCAACTAGTGAAACTCACCGCTTGACTCGGTTTCGCTTAAGTGGTCTCAGCGGGCCAAGCCGCAACGAGGTGTAAGCGACAAGAGACAGCGGGAGCGGCATCCAATATTCCAAAAGGCGCCAGCCAATCACTCCCAGAACCGCGATCGACGCAGGCGCCCCGAACGCGACAAATGCGGGCACCATCACACCCTCCACGATCCCTATTCCGCCCGGCGTCAGTGGCAGCTGAGCCAGAATGGTGCCTAGGCCGTAGACCGTCAGGATTGCGCCGATCCCGAGGATATGGCCGAAGGCGGCGAACAGCACCCACAAGGACCCCGCATCAAAGAGCCAATTCGCGACAGCGAATATGACTGCGTGCACCACCCGACGCCGATCCTCGCCGATAGTTCTCGTTTGCAGCGCCATGGCCCGGATGAAGGCCTCGGCGCCCACCTCCGTGATGAACGGTAGATGCCGAACCGCTGCGCGGACAACGCGCACGGCGAAGTCCGTGTGACGGACCAACACCCAGGCAGCCACGCCGGCGCCCACCAGAAGCGCAAGGACCGCTCCAGCCGCTACCGCATAGAGCAGATTCTCGGAAAAAGAAGCCACCGACAGGGCGACACCGATCCCGAATAGGCCACCCAGCACCAAGTTCGAGCCGAGGATTTGTATCGTGGCAGTCGTGAAGCCTGCCGCCGCCGGAATCCCGACCCGGCTGAAGAGACGCAGCCTCAGCGCACCAGAGGTGACACCCCCACCCGGAACCACATGGTTCACACCAACATCCGTGAGATCAATTCGCAGGAGCGTGAAGTAGCCGGGGTGATTCCGATCAAGCACGATCTTCGTCAACTCGCTGTATGACGCCAGCGACGCCAGTTCAAGCCCGAGGGCGGCAATAACGAGCGGCCAGGCGACACCGGCCAGCGATGTGAGCGCACCCTTTGCATCCCTGAATTGAGGGATGACCACGAACCAGATAGTGAGTCCGAGGATCAGGATCGACGCCGTGACGCGTACCCATCGAGGAATATGAAGCGGCTTCTTGCCGCCCAGCGGACTTTTGTCGGATGTTGATATGCCAGGCGGAGCGACCGCGACCGCTTGATCCGACTTCATCCAATCGCCGCCTTCAACCCATTCGCCTACTGACTCGCAGACAAGCAGTCCCACCGCCCCGGCGACAGAGGACAAGGTCCCTCCCTTCGAGAGTCGACCGTCCGCAACCAGAGATGGGCGACCTCGGGACTTCCGGCCCTAACACGAAGCCGCGACCAGGCGCAGGGTTGCGGTATGACAAACAACACGGAAAACAAAACCGATCATCAGCTTCAAACATCAGTGACCGACGAACTGGAGTGGACACCCGAGGTCAACTCGGCCCACATCGGCGTCTCCGCTGACGACGGTGTCATCACCCTCACCGGCGACGTCGCCAGCTACAGCGACCGGATCGCAGCAAAAGACGCGGTGCTTCGAGTCAAAGGAGTCACCGCCGTAGCAGACGAGCTCATAATCAAAAGCTCCTACCAGTTCACTGGCACCGACAGCGAACTCGCCGAGACGGTCGCCAAAGTCCTGTCATGGTCGACTGTGATCCCGGATAACAGCATCAAGGCTGAAGTGCGTGATCACATCGTCACCCTCACCGGAACCGTCGACTGGAACTACCAGCGCGATGCCGCAACACGCGCCATTGAACGCATCGTCGGGGTCCTGTGGGTGGACAACAGCGTGCACCTCAAGCCACGCGCCACCGCAGTCGGAACCGAAAGCGTCATCAAGAAGGCATTCGTCCGCGACGCAACTCTCGACGCCGACGCCATCTCCGTGACCATTCACGGTGACGAGGCAACGCTCACCGGAACCGTTCATTCCTGGGCCGAAAAGGG
>Ga0302195_10002460_pt1 | contig 14601 bp, 11 predicted proteins | sample II_Bog_N1_2_FD_198778 | JGI IMG/M metagenome (GOLD analysis project Ga0302195, IMG submission 198778) | Peat permafrost microbial communities from Stordalen Mire near Abisko, Sweden - II_Bog_N1_2 | ecosystem: Environmental > Terrestrial > Soil > Wetlands > Peat | place: Sweden: Abisko...
CCCGAGCACCTTGAGGTCGCGGATGGGCCGCTGGTTATAGCCCCAGTAGGAGCACCACCAATCCTTGATCCCGGGCCATGCCTCCGCCGCCTTGTGGACATCCTCTTCCGTGTAGCGCGGGTCGTAGGCCGGATTCAACTGCCGCTGGCGGTTCCGCTCACTGATTTGCTCCAGACTGAGGGAGCGATAGATTTTGTGGCGCGAGTTCCACCAGTTCACGCCCTGCTCGACCAGCAGTTCGGTTGTGTAGCGTTCCTCGACGGTGCGGGCATCGTCCAACGCCCAGCGGATGAAATCTTCCGAATCCATATCCGACGGTTCTACCAAGAACCCGTTCGCCCGGCAAGCTGCGATCGGACAACCCGGCGCGTCAGGTCTGGCACCCACGCGGGGCGAGCGCAATGGCGTTATATCCCATTGATTGAATCAATGTTCCCTTAATTTTATCAATTAACCAATTCCGTCCTGGTCTGGTCTAGTGCTGGTGTGGATTAAACCGTGGTCATCGGTGGAAAGGGTTTTCCATTCAGGCTGCGGGATTGAATTGGCGGAGCGGGAAGAACATGCCTGATGTTGACGGTTTGTTAATCTCGTCCATATGTGCGATGCTAAAATGAAAGGTAAATTTATGAAAATGACAAAATTTCAAAGCGTGTCGGTATTGCTGGCCATCACTGGGCTGGTGTGGTTGGCGCCAACGGCGATGGCGCAGAATTCACCGGCCGCAACCGCAGTGCAACCGGCGGCCAGCATGGTGGCGCCGCAACTGGCCTATGGCGTGCCGCAAATCCTGCAACTCAAGCAGGCGGAAGTCAGCGATAGCACAATCATTGCCTACATAAAAAATTCCGGGAACAGCTACGGTTTGAATGCGGATCAGATCATTTATCTGCGGCAACAGGGCGTCTCTGACGCGGTGCTCACGGCGATGTTGCAACAGCCCAAACCGGCGGTGGCCGCTGCCGCAGCCCCCGTAGCCATGCCGACCACGCCCGCACCAACACCGGTGGCTTCGTCAGCCTATGTCGGACAAGATTCGACGGCCACAGTTGCCCCATCGGTGACGTATGTGCAAACCGTCCCGGATGCAACCTATTATTCTGCGCCATATGTTTATTACCCTGCCCCTTACTATTACCCGGGTTATGCCTGGTATCCACCAGTGACGTTTTACTATGGCGGCGGATACTACGGCGGTTGGCATGGTGGTGGCGGGTGGCATGGCGGTGGTTCGGCGGGCGACTGGCACGGGGGAGCGTCCAGCGGAGGCTGGCATGGCGGCGGGTCTGGCGGCAGTGGCGGGCACAGCGGTGGGCCGGGTGGCGGGTGGCACCACTGAATTTCCGGTAACGGAAGACCGGATAAAATGATGGTTGCAATGGCATCACGATGAAAAGTCAGGCAGTGATTTTAGCAGCGGCAGTCATGGCGGTTTTGCTGGCGGGCTGCGTCAATCCCAATGGTTCGCCCAACAATACTGGATCGGGGGCGTTGATGGGCGGGGCAATGGGCGCGCTCACCGGGGCCGCCATCGGCGGGCCGGGTCACGGCGGGCCGGATGCGCTGATCGGCGCGGCGGTGGGGGCGGTGGCGGGCGGCCTGATCGGCAATTCGGCCGACCGGGAACAGGAGGCACGAATGCAGGCACAGGCCCCGCGAACTTACATCACAGTGAATCCGAGCCAGCCGACAAGCATTGCGGATGTCAAGGCCATGGCAAAAGCGGGCATCAGCGATGACGTGATCATCAGCCAGATTACAAGCTCGCGCACGGTCTATCATTTGATCGCGGCGGATGTCATCGGGCTGCGGGATGCGGGCGTGAGTGACCGGGTCTTAAACTTCATGATCAATACGCCGTCCCTGTGGGCAAGATAGTGGTCACAACAAGCTACGAGGGACATTGAGCATATCGGGCCAACCGGCTGCAACATGGCTCCGGTAACAGAGGTAAAACCTGAACATCGGAGGAACTTCAGTGCAGATCAGTCTGTCATCAGAGCCAACGGAATATACCCCACTTTTTGCCTTTTGCATCAATCTCCCCACCACGGCCGCTCAAACATGTCCCGGTCAATCCGCACCGGCTCGATGCAGCGCGGATCGTCCGTTTTCACGCTGTTGACCAGATTGCTGACCGGATAAATCTTGAGCGGCACCTCCAGCGGGCTGTTCAGCGCGGATTGATACAGGTCGTTGCCCGGCTTGTGCTCCAGCCACCAGCGATAATGCTCGGGCCGAATCAGCACCGGCATCCGGTTGTGCAGCGGATGTGTGGCACAACTTGACGCCAGTCAAGGCCTGGCAAACCAGACTCCAAGCGCCGGAGTCCCGTCCGAAAAACCAACTGGGAAACGTATTCGCAAGCCAAACACTTGTTTTGCATTGTCTTTCCAATCAGCCGGCAGTTTTTAGCCAGCCAAACCAAAAAGAGCCGCTATAATTATATTTTTCGTTCCGCCTCGGCTTCGAGTTCAAACAGCAGGTCATCCCGGCAGACGTCACATTGCGCGGAGATGACGGGCATGCCGGCCAAGCGGTTTGCCGCGATCCAATCCGCAAAAACTCCGGCATCGCCCGCATGCCGAAAATAGGCTGTGGCGCGCGTGAGGTCGGCAAATGACAGTCCGCGCGAGCGCAGGATCGCCTCCACCACGTCCATCGTCAGATCGATCTGTTTGCGGACATCGCCCACCCACAAGGTCTTCCCGCCGGGCGCGATGCTCGCCGTGCCGGAAATGGACAAATGGCTGCCGGCATCTGAGGGGATTTCCATGGCGCGGCTGAACGAGCTGCCGTAGGCGGGCGCGGGACATTGCAGCGGCGATGCGACCTCGGCGGCGCCGGAATTTTTTCCAAGCGGGCGGCATGCCCACGCCGCCAGCGCGAGCGCGGCGCCGGCGGTATTTTTCGCGCCGACACCGGTGCTGGCCGGCAGCGAGCCGGTGCGGAATTTCACGCCGGAATAAATTTCCGTGCGCGCGCGGTTGAAGTCGTCATACCACGACAAAATATCTTCGAGGAAAAACCACGTCCGCACCGTGTCGGCCAGATCAAATCCGGCCTGCGCCAAAACCCTTTGCAAATCTTCCAACACCAAACGGGCTTGTTCGGCGCGCGAAAGCGTCTGATCCGCCGGCGTGAGGCCGCCGACGAGGCATTGTCGCGCGCCGCCGTCCGTGAACACTGAACCGACGACACGTCCGCCAAACGTGATACGTTCCACGCCGCCCGTGAATGCCTGGACGTGAATGCCCGCGATCAAACCGCCATCGCAGGCCGCGCCCTCCACCCAGGTTATTGGCCAGTCCACGCCACCGAATTCTTTTCGCAGCATTTCCAGGGTCGCCGTGCTGGCGCGCGTATTGCCGAAGATGAGCAGGTGCAGCGGCGTGGCGGCTGATTCGCGGAGTTGGGTGACGAGCCGGCGGCACAGCGCCGGAATTTCTTCGCCAAGCCGTGGCGAAATGGTAAGCGTGATGAACTCGCCCGTTTTGATGACCGACACCGGCATTGGGGCGTCCGCGAGATTGGAAGCGAGCGATGACATCACCCCCATTCGACGCCGGCTGGCGGGAATAGTTACAAGACAAACTGCTGATGATTAAAACACATTGTTTTATGACTAATCATATCTTGTCATCAAAATGACAAAATAGGTGTGGTTTTTATTGAAGCTTTTGCATTCACCGGGGCGTCTGATGGCGTGATGAAACCGTGCGCCGCCATTCCTGCCGCCCGACATTTTTGGCGGCTGGCGCTGGTGTTTCTTGCCGCCGGAAAACTGTTTGCCGGCACGCCGTTCGAATCGCCCGCTTCGCTGGTGCCCCAAAATAAAATTGACGAGATTATCTTTGCGCGGCTTCAGGCGCTGCACATCGCCCCGGCGCAGCCGTGTTCCGACGCGGTGTTTGTGCGGCGGGTTTTTCTGGATGTCACCGGCACCTTGCCGACAGCTGCGGAGGCGCAGAATTTCATCCTCGACCGCAGTCCGGACAAACGGCACGCGCTGATTGACCGGCTGCTGGCGCGCGACGAATATGCGGATTATCTCGCGCTGAAATGGGGCGATCTGTTGCGCATCAAGGCCGAGTTTCCCATCAACCTCTGGCCGAACGCCGCGCAGTCCTACCACCGCTGGGTGCATGACGCGATCCGCGACAACGCGCCGTGTGACAAATTTGCCCGCGATCTGCTCACCCCCAGCGGCAGCAATTTTGAGAACCCGCCGGTGAATTTTTACCGCGCGATGCAAAACCGCACGCCGGCCGGCATCGCGCAGACGGTGGCGCTGACGTTTCTCGGCGAACGCGCGGAACTCTGGCCGACAAATGAACTCGCCAATCTCGCGGTTTTTTTCGCCAACGTCGGTTCCAAATACACCGCCGAGTGGAAAGAGGAAATTATTTTTTTCAATCCCGCCTCAACGAACGCCGGCGCGCTGAACGGCTCGCCGCGCCAGGCCGTTTTGCCCGATGGCGCAAAAGTGAAGCTTCAGCCGGACAAGGATCCGCGCGCGGTTTTCGCCGACTGGCTGGTGAAAGACCCGCAGTTTGCAAATAACATTGTCAACCGCGCGTGGTCATGGCTGCTCGGCCGGGGCATTGTGCAGGAGCCGGATGATTTTCGCGCGGACAACCCGCCCAGCAACCCGGAGCTGCTCGCGTTTTTGGAGAAGGAATTTGTCGCGTCCGGCTACGACTTCAAATCACTCTACCGGCTGATTCTGAATTCCAAAACCTACCAGCTCGCCGCGATTCCGCAGGGCCGCGATCCGGCGGCGGCGGCGAATTTCGCGTTTTATCCGCTGCGGCGGCTGGACGCGGAGGTGCTGATTGACGCGCTCGACCAGATCACCGGCGCGAACGAAAAATATTCCAGCGCGATTCCCGAGCCTTACACGTTCATTCCTGACAACCTGCGTTCCATCGCGCTGCCGGAGGGCAGCATCACCAGCTCATTTCTCGAAATGTTCGACCGGCCGCCGCGCGACACCGGGCTGGAATCCGAGCGCAACAACCGTATCACCGCCGCGCAAAAGTTGACGCTGCTCAACTCCAGCCTGATGCAGAAAAAAATCGAGGCGAGCCGGATGATTGAATTCCAGACCTCGTCCAACCGCGCGCCGGTGGACATCGCCACCGGAATGTATCTCGGAATTCTTTCGCGGTTCCCGACGGCGGCGGAAACCCGGACGGTTGAAGATTATTTTAAGTCCGGCATCGGCAAGCGCCAGGCGGCGGTGGACCTGGCGTGGGCGTTGATGAACAGCACGGAGTTTCTTTACCGGCATTGACCGGCAAAAATATGAGCGAAAAATATTTTGATTTTGAGAAGCAGCGCCCGCGCCTCAGCCGGCGCGAGGCCATCCGCCGCACGCTGCTCGCCGGGAGCGGGCTGGTGCTGGCCAACCATATTTCCTTCCGCGCGTTCGCGGCGGGGCCGCCCGCCCGCGCCAAGGCCATCATCCAAATCTGGATGTGGGGCGGGCCGTCGCACCTGGACATTTTTGATCCCAAGCCGGATGCGGGCTACGATTATTGCGGGCCGCTGAAAACGCCGATTGAAACGAATGTTTCCGGCATCCGCATCGGCGAATTGCTGCCGGAACTCGCAAAACAGGCGGACAAGTATTCCATCATCCGCAGCATGACCCACGGCAACAACGGCCATGAGACCGCGTCCTACATCGTGCAAACCGGGCGGCAGCCGGGCGGACGCCTGGTGTTCCCGTGTGTCGGCGCGGTCGTGTCGCTGACGCGCGGCTACGACGCCGGCTATAAAGGATTGATTCCGCCTTACGTTGTGCTGACCGAACCGCAGGGACGATTTGACGAGGCGGGATTTCTTGGCGCGCGCTACAAGCCGTTCGCGACCGGCGGCAATCCGGCGCAAACACCGTTTGCCGTCGAAGGCGTCGTGCTGCCTGGCTTCACCGACCAGCGCCAGAAAAACCGCCGCGAGTTGATGCACCATCTCGACACGCTCGCGCAGGCGCTGCCGGAAGACCCGCAAATCAACGCCAACACGCAGGCGGAAAACACGGCTTACGACATGATTCTCGGCGACGGCGCGAAGGTGTTTGATCTGTCGCAGGAGAAACAGGAACTGCGCGACCGCTACGGCAAAAGCAAGTTCGGCCAGTCGTGCCTCGTCGCGCGGCGGCTCGTCGAGCGCGGGATTCCTTACGTCACGATCAACTACGCCGGCTGGGACACGCACAAGGAAAATTTCCAGGCGATGCGCCGGCAGTTGCCCGAAATGGACAAGGGTTTTGCGACGCTGTTGCAGGATTTGTCCGAACGCGGTTTGCTCGACAGCACCATCGTCTGGTGGGGCGGCGAATTTGGCCGCACACCGAAAGTGATGTGGGACGCGCCATGGAACGGCGGGCGCGGCCATTGGGGCAAAGTGTTTTCCGATGTGCTGGCCGGCGGCGGATTCAAAGGCGGCCAGGTTGTTGGTTCGTCCGATGCGCGCGGCGAAGAGGTCAAGGATCGCCCGACCTATCCGGTGGATTTGATCGGCAGCATTTATGCGCAGATGGGCATTGCGCCGACAACCAAACTGCCGAATCCCGAAGGTCTGCCGACGTTCGTCATGCCCACCGCCAGCGACGGAATCAAATCCGCCGGGCTGCTGAAGGAGATCATGCCGGCATGAAAATTTTTGGCATCAGCGCGCTTTTTCTTTTGTTTGGCGGAGCGGCCTTCGCGCAACAGACACCGCATCTGGCCTATGTTTATCCGGCGGGCGGAAAAATCGGATCGACGTTTCAGATTGTGGTTGGCGGGCAGAATTTGATGACGGTTTCCAACGCATTTGTCACCGGGCCGGGCATTCGCGCGACGGTGCTGGACGCCAGCCGGCCGATGAATTTTCAGGAGTTCCAGAAACTCCGCGACCGGCTGAAAGAATTGCAGGAAAAATTCCAGGCCAACCGCCGGGGCAATCCCGGCACGAACGGTGTTTGGACGGCGGCGGACGCGGCGGAACGCGAACAGATCCGCGAGAAAATTCTCAAGAATCCGCCGAACCGCACGGCTAATCCGGCCATGATTGACAAAGTGATTGTCACCATTTCCATCGCCACCAACGTCGCGCCCGGAGACCGGGAAATCCGTCTCGCCACGCCAAACGCGCTGTCCAATCCGCTGCGTTTTTGCATCGGCACGCTGCCGGAAATCACCAAGCCTGCCGCCAAGCCCGCCAACCCCGACCTGGACAAATTTCTCGAAAAACTGGGCGGGCCGCCCGCGCAGGTGGACACACCGAAATATGAGTCGCGCATTTCCCTGCCCGCCGTCGTCAACGGCCAGATCATGCCCGGCGGCGTGGACCGCTACGGTTTTTCCGCGCGCAAAGGCGAGCATCTGGTCATCGCCGTGAGCGCGCGGGCGCTGATGCCGTATCTCGCCGACGCGGTGCCGGGCTGGTTCGAGGCGGTGTTGACAATCTATGATTCCAAAGGCAAAGAGCTGGCCAGCGACGAGCGGTTCCATTTCAAGCCCGACCCGGTCATCCATTTTGAGGTGCCGCGCGACGGCGCATACACCGTGGAAATCCACGACTCGATTTTTCGCGGGCGCGAGGATTTCGTCTATCGCTTGGCCATCGGCGAACTGCCGTTTGTGACGGGCATTTTTCCGCTCGGCGGCCGGCTGGGCGAAAAATCTTCAGTGGCGCTGGCCGGCTGGAACCTGCCGGAGAAATCGCTGGTGCATGACAATTCCGAAATTGGCATCACTTCGCTGAACGGAAATTTTTTCAACGCCGTCCCGTTTGCCGTGGATGATTTGCCGGAAGGTTTCGGGCGCGCATCAAACCACTCCGTTGAAAACGCGCAGACCGTGACGCTGCCAATTATTGTCAACGGCCACGTCAGCCAGCCGGGCGAACAGGAGGTCTTCAAATTCACCGGCCAGGCCGGCCAGCAGATCGTCGCGGAAGTTTTCGCGCGGCGGCTGGATTCGCCGCTGGATTCTTTCTTGCGGCTGACGGATGCGGACGGCAAGCAGCTCGCGTTCAACGACGATTTTGAGGACAAGGGTTCCGGCCTGGACACGTTCCACGCGGATTCGTATCTCACGGCGACGCTGCCGGTGGACGGGGCTTATTTCATCCATCTCACCGACACGCAGGGCCGGGGCGGTCCGGAGTTCGCCTACCGCCTGCGCATCAGCGGGCCGCGGCCGGACTTTGCGCTGCGCATCGTGCCGTCGAGCCTGGGCCTGCGGGCCGGCATGAGCGCGCCGCTGACGGTTTTTGCGCTGCGCCGCGACGGTTTCACGAACGCGATTGATCTGAAATTAAATGACGCGCCGGCCGGATTTTCCCTGAGCGGCGCGCGCATCGCGGCCGGCCAGGACAAGGCGCAGTTCACCCTGAAAGCGCCGCCGGAGTCGCCGGAAAAAGTCGTCGCCATCAGCATTGACGGCAATGCGCTGGCCGGCGGAAAACTTGTCACCCGCAACGCCGTGCCCGCCGAGGACATGATGCAGGCGTTTTTCTACCGGCAGCTTGTGCCCTCGAAGGAGCTCGCCGTGGCGGTGGCCGGCCAGCAGCGCCGGTTCATGCGCGACGCGTTCAAAATCATCAGCCCGACGCCGGTAAAAATTTCTCCCGGCGGCACGGCGCGCGTGCGGATCGGCGTGCCGGCGGGAAATTTTTCCGGGCGTTTCAAATTGGAGCTGGATAACGCGCCGGAGGGAATTACGCTCACAAATGTCTCCGCCATTGCGGGCGGGCTGGAACTGGTATTTGCCTGTGACGCCGAAAAATCCAAGCCGGGTTCCGGTGGAAACCTGATTTGCAATATCATGCCCCAAAACCAGGTTCCGGCAGACAAGCAGAAGAATCCCATAAAAAACGCCCGGCGCGCGGCCATAGCGACACTTCCGGCGATACCCTATAACATCTCGACAGAATAGCCGAGCCGGGCGGCAAAGGAAAACCGGCGTTCCCGTTTCACCGGCCGGCTGAAAACCACGTCGTGGGCGAAGAGCGATGCCCATTCCTTGGCGGCGGTGAAGTCGCCGGTTGTGCCGCCAATCAATTCGTGCCGCCCGTTCGCTCGGCGGATCAGCTAGGCGTTGCCGAAGCGGTTGATGACTTTCGCGGTGTTCACGATGCGTTTTCCAATGGTTTTGATTTTCATGCCCACCACCGTAGCGGGAGGGGTTGGACATCCGCTGTCCCTGTGAACAACTATTTTGAAATAGTTTTCTTGGGGAAACGGGCGCACGGACTAAATTTGGGATGCGACATGAAACCCGCGAACCGCATTCTGCACGTTGATGGCGACAGCTTCTTTGCCAGCTGCGAGATCGCGTTGAACCCCCAGTTGCAGGAGCAACCAGTCTGGGTCGGCGGCGGTCGGCGGGGTGACGGCATCGTGATCGCCGCCAACCGGCTCGCCAAAAAATTCGGCATCACCACCGGCACGGCCTGCTTTGAGGCGAAGCGGCTCTGCCCGATGGGCGTCCTCTGCCCGCCGCACTACGACGAATACCGGCGGCTGTCGCTGGCCATGTTTCGGATTCTGGAGGACTACGCGCCGGTGATCGTGCCCATGTCCATCGACGAGGGCTTTTTGGATTTGACCACGATGAGCCAGCACGTCTGGCGCGACACCACGCCGATGCACTACATGCAGGGCATTGGGGAGCGCATTCGCAAGGAGGTGGGCCTGCCGGTGTCGGGCGGTCTGGCCAGTTCCTCGCGGCTGGCCAAGCTGGCCACCGACGCGGCAAAGCCCGGCTTCATGGAGGTGCCAACCGGTTACGAGCAGGAATTCTTAAAAGACCGGCCAGTACAGGAGCTTTCGGGCATAGGCAAGAACCGGCAGCGCTCGCTGGCGGCCCTCGGCGCGCTCACTTTCGGCCACGTCGCCAAGCTGCCGTCCATGCTGCTCCGGCAAAAGTTCGGCATCTGGGGCCAGCAGCTCTGGCTCTTCGCCAACGGGCAGTGGAACGAGCCGCTCGTGCTGGAGGTCAAAGACAGAACAACCATCTCCAGCAGCACCACCCTGCCCCACGACGAGCCGGACTACGAGGCGGCGCTGATGTTCACGCTGAGCGAGGCCGTCCGGCTGATCGGCCAGCTGCGCCGGGAGGGGATGCAGACACGGGAGATCAGCTTGGCGATCCGGTTCAACGATTTCACCGAGCTGGCCACCAGCCATCGCTACCAGCATCCGCAGTTTTTGAACTCGGTCATCAACACGACGCTGGAGGCGATGTTCCGGGAAATCATGCCGCACGCGTTCCGGCCGGTGCGTCAGATACGAATCGCGATGTTTAATCTGGAGCGCCTCGACACGCAGCCCACGCTCTGGGGCACCACGGACGCGGAGCGCTGGGGCGCGGTGGACGAGGCGGCCGATAAGTTAACCGAACAGCTTGGAAAAGCCGTGTTAATAACCGGTGCACAACTGGCGCTGCGGAAGCGGGATGCGGCGCATGTCACGCCCAAAGCCAAATGCCCGTTCACGCCGCAGCGGGAGATGGTGCAGAAGTTGTGGGGAGCGTAGGTCGAGGGAACCAGCCCAGACCAGCGCCGTGCTTCAACGTGCGGGCCGGGTCGCGGATTTTCGCGCCCGCTTCTCCGCCGGGAACAGGCTGTCGGTGGTGACCTTCAGAATCTTCGCCAAAGCCAGCAGCTCGTTGTCGGTGACGCAGCGCAGCTGGGCCTCGATCTGCGACAGCGTGCCACGGGAAATGTCCAGCCCGGCCAGCTGGCACCGGGTGGCCAGCTCCTCTTGCGTGAGGTCGAGGACGGATCGCCGCTTGCGAATTTGCGGCCCGACGATATTGGCGGGGGTTTTGGTTCTGGCCATGCGCTAATTTATTTAGAGCTTGACCATACCCGCTTGCAGGGTTCTTAATTGCTACGCTTTCCTAGCAACAACCGGGTTTATGAAAAAGTGTCCATACTGCGCCGAAGAAATTCAAGATGCGGCGACCAAGTGCAAGCATTGCAGAAAAATGCTGCCGACCGCAATGGGATCAGCCGTGCCAGCGCTGGACAATTCCTCCAGCCGCCGGGCAACCGTCACCTCTTCCATGCCGACGATGGGCCAGTGTCCGACCTGCAAGAAACCCAACCTTGGCGAGAACCGTTTCTGTAGCGAATGCGGCTCAAGTCTTTTCGAGGCATGTCAGGCCTGTCATACCGAGAACCGTGTTGGCACGAAGTTCTGCGGTAAATGTGGAGCTGATCTGTTCACCCTTCGTCAGGGCGCGGAGTATCGCCGCCAAGTGGCCGAATTGGACAGTCGTATCGCTGTGGCTGGACGGGACGAAGCCATCCCGTTGCTGATCGCCAATAAATACGTCCTCAAGAATCTGCTTTGCATTGCACCCACTGACCCCGACGCCGTTCAACGGTTGCGCACCGTCGAAGGTCGCCTGCGAACGCTATTTCTGGAACGCGGCGGCGGGCAGCGCGAACAGGAGGCAATAGCAACCTATCGCGAGTTGCTTCAGCACTTGCCGGTTGACCCGGAGGCGACCGCCAAGCTGGCGCAGTTGGAGGAGAAGAAATCCACCATCCTTGCGCAGGCCGAAAAACTCATTGCCGCCGGTCTCTTCGGTGACGGCATTGAGGTGCTGACCGAAGGTCTGACGAGATTTGAAGATGCGAAGCTGACGAACCTGCGCCAACAGGCTGAGGAAAAGCAGCGGCGCTTGGCCGAGCTTTCTGAGCAATTAATTCCCCAATCGTTACAAGAGAACCGGCATATGGCCGCACAGGCCTATCTGGACGAACTCGTGGCGTTGCGTCCAGACGTCGAGGGATCAGCTGACGCGCGGCGGCAAATACAGAATGCGCTTACGAAGGCTGAGTCTTGCGCCCAACGTGGGGATCAATTAATTGGCACCCGCAACCACGCCGCTGCGCTTGTCGCCTACCAGCAGGCATTGACAGCGTGTGTGGATTACGAACTGGCAAAGCAGGGTGCGAGTCGTGCGTCCCGTGCAATCCAAACCACTCGGAACTGGCGGCGGGCCGGGTTGACAACCGGGGTGGCAGCCATTGTAATTGCGCTGGTTTGTGTGTATCTGCACATCCGTGGTGTCCGTGCAGATGACCAAGCATGGGCGGCTGCATCGGCGGCAGTAGTGGCAGCCGGGACGAATTCTGAGCAGGCCATCAAGCAATACCAGCAATACCTCAACCAACTCCCCCAAGGGCGTCATGCTTCCCAAGCAAAGACATTGGTTGAGGTGACCTTGCCGCAGCGGATAGACGATCAAGCATGGGAACTGGCCTCCTCTGTAGCCCAGTCGGCAGGGACGAACTATGTACAGGCCATTACGCCATACCAGCAATACGTCGCCCAGCTACCTCAAGGGCGTCACGCCACCCAAGCAAAAGAGTTGATTGAAGTCACCCTGCCGCAGCAAATTGACGATCAGGCATGGGACGTGGCTTCCATGGGAGCCAAGACCGCAGGAACAAACTTCGCGCAGGCAGTCCATCAATACCGGCAATATCTCGATCTCCATCCGCAGGGTCGCCACGCGACCAATGCCGCTGAGTTGGTCAATGTTACACTGCCGCAAGAAATCGACGATCAAGCGTGGAACGAGGCGACTGCCGGGGGAGCAGCGGCCGGAACACATTACGAATTGGCATTGGTATATTACCGGGATTACCTCGACAGGTTCCCGTCAGGCCGCCACGCCGCTGATGCAACACAGTTGGTGGAAGTTGGATTACCGCAGAAAATCGCTCAACGCGACCGGGAGAAGGAATTCCAAACCGCCGTGGCCGATGCCACGATGCACTTTCAGAAGAAAGAATGGGCACTGGCTGATCAGGCCATTAATAAAGCGGTAGCTATTGAGCCTGACGGCGTCGTGATCAAGCAGCTAAAAGAAATGCAGACGGTGATCGCGAGCGAATTACTTAATCAGCAGTACCGGGAAGGACTCGCCAACGCCCAGCGGGTCTTGGCGAACGGTGAACCGGAACAGGCTATTGTGTATTGCAAGTCAGCGCTTGCGGCAAAGCCAAATGATCCGGCTGCAACCCAGCTATTACAGGATGCAGCGGATAGTTTGAAGCGTGACAAGCCGTATCAAGACGCGATGAGCACGGCCAATGCTCTGCTATATCAGCAGAAATGGCCAGAGGCGCTCGCGGCCGTGAACGCAGCGCTCGCGGTCAAAAGCGGTGACCAAGCCGCACTGGGGCTTCGCGACAAGATCAAGGAGTCTGAGGTGAACGCCCATTATCAGGCGGCTATAAATGACGCGAGGTCGCTAATGAGCCAAAAAGATTGGGTTGGCGCGTCCGCCGCCTGCAATAAAGCCCTGACGTTGAGGCCGGACGACCAAACCGCACGGGATTGTCTTGCCACCATCAATAAAGCGGAGCACGACCTGATAAAATCCATACCCACACTCGACCCAGCGGCGGTCATGAACGATGTGTTTGGCAACGGCGGCGGAACCTCCCACACCGTCGTGTTGCAATTCGGGCAAGGCAATGGGAGCGGAACAACCGACCAAGCCGACCGGAAGTTTACAGCCCGCTACAAGGGGCGGAAGATTAAATACTCCGGGGTAGTGCAAGCCCTGCTGCCTGATGAAAATTCCATCATGTTCAAAGGGGGTGGAACCTACCCGTTAAATTGCAAGGTTAAGGGGACTTTCCCCATCGAAGACGCTGGCAAAGTAGCCAAGATCGTGAAGGGCCAACAGCTGATGATCCTCGGTGAGATCAATGCCTTGAAAGCGTCGCTGTTGGGAAATGTCATTCAGGTGAATATAACCTCTGTTCTTGAATTCCCCGCGTCGGACAACAATTAACCAGAACCTGACTAGACATGAAGAAATGTCCATACTGCGCAGAGGATATTCAAGACGAGGCGGTCTTATGCAAACATTGCGGAGAAACGTTGGGAGCACCACCGCAACCGACTTCAACATCGACAGCGGTTCCGCCGCTGGCTGGTCAAGGTAATCGCGCACAGCCGGGGAGCCAGCAGCCTGCGTCTAAAAACCAAGGGTTCGTGGGTTGTCTGGCATTCGTTATTCTATTCATCGTCGTTTTCGCTATTGCTGATATTTCTGGGTGTGAGTGGACGAAAAACCAATCTGGCGGTCTCCAAGATTCCGGGCCTAATCAAATCTCGAAGGCCCAATGGAGGGAAAAAGTCAGACCCTACTGGGGGCCTAACGGGCCTTACGCGATCATGACAGCCGCCAAGTTCAAAGCGGTGGTTGGTGAGCCAGCGCGAACCCAAACCGTTGATTCGGAAGCCTTCTGGTACTACGACTGCTCGGACGGCACCATTCAGGTAAAACTGCTTGATCCTAATCAGACCGGAGGGCAAATGGCCATCCAGTCTATAAACGACTATTAAATGCACTCAAATCAAAATCTTCATTGGTGTCTAATTACCTGCCTCGCACTCCTGCTGGCAGGCTGCTCCAAGGCTATCACGGACAATCAGGGACGAACGGTGTAAACGGCGGCTGAAAAGTGCGGCGGGGTCATGTGTGTGACGCGGCGGTTCAAAAGTGCGGCATCTTCATTAACAATGAAGCATGTATCGCATTATGGAAGACTGGGCCGAAATTCGCAAAAAAG
>Ga0302195_10002464_pt1 | contig 14595 bp, 15 predicted proteins | sample II_Bog_N1_2_FD_198778 | JGI IMG/M metagenome (GOLD analysis project Ga0302195, IMG submission 198778) | Peat permafrost microbial communities from Stordalen Mire near Abisko, Sweden - II_Bog_N1_2 | ecosystem: Environmental > Terrestrial > Soil > Wetlands > Peat | place: Sweden: Abisko...
CTGTTCGGAATCTGCTGGTTCAGTTCATCCGCCTTGGCGATGGCGCCCTTCATGCCCTTGGGGCCTTCGGTCAGCACCAGTTTCGCGCCCAGGATTTTCAACAGCTTGCGCCGTTCAATGCTCATCGTTTCGGGCATCGTGAGAATCAATTTCAGCCCCCGCGCCGCCGCCACAAACGCCAGCGCAATGCCCGTGTTGCCGCTGGTCGGCTCGATCAGGATCGTGTCCTGGTTGATGGCGCCGGACTTCAACGCGTCATCAATCATCGCCACGCCGATGCGGTCTTTCACGCTCGAGAGCGGGTTGAAAAACTCGAGCTTGAGCAGCACCTCGGCGACCGCGCCGTGCTTCTTGGCCGTGCGGTTCAACCGCACCAGCGGGGTGTTGCCGATGGTTTCCGTGATGTCATTATGTATGTGTGCCATAGTTGTCTATTTTGTCTCTTCGTTGTTGCGTTGTTGGAGCCGGTCAAAAGACCCGCGCTCCGCGAAATTCAAGGGCCGGCCGCCGACCCCGGCGGCCAACCCCGGCACGCCGGCGAATCGCTTCGCCGGGAACGCGCGTGCCGGAGTCCCGCCCCCCGTCGGTTGCTGCTGCGCCCCACCCCACCCCGCTAAATTATCCTCCTTGCCCGGACCGGTGATCAGCCCGGCCACCCGGTCGAGCAGACCTTCCACCAGCCAGGCCAGGGCCAGCCCCGCCACCGCCAGATTGAAGCGCCAGTTCCTCATGGGTTCAGCCACGCGTGAAGGTCCGGCTCGCCGGCTTGTCCAGCCGCAGCCGTTCAGTTTTCTCAATCTGCGTCACTTGGGAATCGTGGACCACGATCTCCACCACGCCGTATTTCAGCGAACCAACCTGTTCGCGGACGATTTCCAGCCAGTTCGTGTTATTCAAATCCTGGCCGCCGTTTTTTCCATGGGTCTCACTCATCGGGTAATCTTTGGTTAAAGTGTTAAAATCGTTAAAAGTGTTAAATAGCGTTAGGCGTTAAATCGTCAAATAACGACGCATCGAGTAGATATTAAGTGCAAATAAAAAGCACCACGGCTGGCCAGTCGCATCTTATTCAGTATCCGCTTCATCTTCAAATTCAAATTAGTTCAACCAACTTAATACACTACTCACACAGTCGTCATCATCTCCAAACACCAAAAAAATGTCAAAAGTTTTTTTCATCTTTCTCCCCCGCGCCCGGCGCACGCCAAAGCTCAGATATTGGGCGCGTAGGCGATGAATTTCTGGTATTCCACCAAGATGGTTTGGAGCGCCAGCACCAGGGCGCACACTTTCAAATACTCCGGCGGCGTCCGGGGCGTTTCGAGGATGATCTCAAAGGGCTGCGGCCGCGAACGCGGGGGGGCGCTCAACACGCCGTCGTAGCAATCGCGAATGATCCCGTTGCGGGCGTTGAACCCGTCAATCACCGCCCGCCGGTTCCGGGGCAGAAACTTTTCCGCCGCCTGCAAAGCCGGTTCAATCAGATATTTCGTGAGGGTGGCCCCGCGCACAATGCCGTAAAATCCGTCACTCGTGTCATCCGTGTGCAGGGAGATGAGTCCCTGAAAGGAATGGGCGGCCAGTTCGGCTTCCAACAGCCGCACCTCGGGCTCCCGGGATTCCCGCCAGAATTCGCGGTTCAAATCCCGGCCCTTCCGGGAATGGCGGGTGCCATCCTCGTAGCCGGTCGGGTTGCACACGGGATAAAACGAGAGGTAATAGCCGGTGGCCAGTTCGGGCTTGGCTTCGAGCAATTTGATGAATTGCACGACGGCGTGGCAACCCTCGGGTTCGTCGCCGTGGACGCCGGCGAAAATGCCCAGGCGTATCGGCGTGTCGCCGCCCTTGGGGCCCACGAACAAATAGCGCGGGATCGGATACGGTTCGCCGTCCACTTCAAACCGCGCTTCGCGGTTGACGACCAGATTGGCGGAACCGGCCGCCAGTTGGTCCAGCGGCGCCAATAGTTCGGCGATGGCGCGCCGGCGGTTCGCGGGAATGGAGTTGGGTTGGGCAACGGAATACAAGGTGGTGGGCATGGGATTAATGGGGTTGAAAGATTTGGTCAAAAACTCCGCCGTCGGCAAAATGGGTGGCCTGGGCCTTTTGCCAGCCGCCAAACACGTCGTCCACGGTCTCGAGTTTCAACGGGGTGAACTGCCCCGCATATTTGGCGGCGATTTTGGGATCCCGCGGACGATAGAAATTCCGGCCCGCAATGTCCTGGCCCTCGTCGGAATACAGGTATTCCAAGTAGGCCTGCGCCACGAGGGTGGTGTCGTGTTTTTTGGCGTTTTTATCCACCAAGGCCACCGGGGGTTCGGCCAGGATGCTGAGCGAAGGGGTCACGATGTCAAATTTATCCGCCCCATATTCTTTGATCGCCAGGTGGGCCTCATTTTCCCAGGCCAGGAGGACATCGCCAATCTGGCGTTCCACGAAGGTGGTGGTGGCGCCGCGCGCCCCGGAATCAAGCACCGGCACATTTTTATACAGTTGGGTCACAAACTCCTTCGCCTTCGCATCGCTGTGATCGTTCTTTTCCAGGGCGTAGGTCCACGCGGCCAGATACGCCCAGCGCGCGCCGCCCGAGGTCTTGGGATTGGGCGTCACGATGCTGATCCCGGGCTTGACGATATCGTCCCAATCCTGAATGTGCTTGGGATTGCCCTTGCGCACGAGGAAGACGATGGTCGAGGTGTAAGGCGTGCTGTTGTGCGGCAGGCGCTTTTGCCAGTTGATCGGCAACAGGCCGGTCTGTTGGGCGATGGCGTCAATATCGTAAGCCAGTGCCAGCGTCACGACGTCGGCGGCCAGGCCGTTGATGACGGATTGGGCTTGTTTGCCGGAACCGCCGTTGGATTGGGCGATGATGACGTCATCCCCCGTCTTGGCCTTCCAGTATTTGGCAAAGGCCGCGTTATAATCCGCATACAGTTCCCGGGTGGGATCGTAGGAAACGTTCAGGAGCTTGATTTCTTTGGCCGGTGCGTTCAGGGCCGCGCCCAACCAGAGCGTGACGCTGAGAATTCCGGCCAGTGGGATGAGGAGGTTTTTTTTGGTCATGGTGTGGTGTGGTATATTGCTAAAACTCATTAAAAAGCCAGTTGCAGACGGGTGAAAAAAACATCCTCAGGATGGCTGCTGACGCTGCCGGGTGCGCTGGTGGCCACCGCAGATTCACCGCCGGTGAAGGTGGTGTGGGCGTAACTCGCGTCCGCGCGGATATTCTGGTTCAGATACCAGTTCAGGCCCACCGCCCAAGCCTGGGCGGCGGAAGCGGAGGCGGAGTTGGCAAAGCCACCGCTGAAAGCCTTCGGGTCCACGTTCAGTTCCTCGTACCGGCCGACCACCTGCCAGGCGCCCCAATGGCCCTGGCGCGGGTCAAACGGATGTTTCGGGATCACGCCATTAAAGGAGGCGTTTTCGCCCGTCAACACCCAGCCGCCGGAGACTTCCCAAGCGGTGTTTTGCAAATAGGCCGCGTGAATCGGCAGTGTGGAAGTGTTTTCCACGCCCTGGGCGGAAACCACATATTCGGCGAGCAAACCGAGCGGGCCGTAGTAATACGAGGCCTGGGGCGAAATCCGCCAGTGCGCGCTCCGGGCCACGACCGTACTGTTATAGGCAAAGAATTGCTGCTGGCCCTCCGTAAAATACCCGGCGGACGTGCTGCCGCCCCCGGTGGAACTCGGTAATCCCAGCGTGTTGGTGATGGAAGCCGTGCCCCAGTCTCCCCCCACGCCCACGCCCAGATTTTGCAAGCCAGGCCGGCTGGAAGCTTTGAACGGTTGCACAAACAACCGCCCATCCAATTCGCGATTATCCTGAAAACTGTAATTGCTGCTGTTGCGCGCATCCCCCACCCCGTTGAACACCCCGGCGGCGTAGCTGATCAGGCCCCCCTTCACCTCGCCATGCACTTCAAACCCCAGGTCGCGGTTGGGCACCAGATCGGTGACCAGCGACCGTTCATTAAATGAAAGGTTTACATCCGATTGCAATTGCTCCAATCCCACCGGAGCCTTGAATTTACCCGCCTCAATTTGCAAGGCGGGCGAATAGCGGTAGTTGACGTAGGCATCGTAAATAATCGGGGTGGCCGCCGCACTGGCGTTGCCGGCCGTGCCGTTGCCAAAGTCGGGGGTGAAATTATAATCAAAATCCCGATAAACCGTGCCGGTGAGAATCGGCCGGGCTCGGCGCAACAAAAAAGCACTATTGCCCGGGACGTTATTATCGTTCTGAAAAGTGCGGGTGTCCAACTGCACCACCCCGTGCAGGCTCACCGCAAAGTTGGTGTTGGCGGATTCAAAGGTGATCCCATTGGCACCCACCGTGATTTGGGGGAGGGTCTTGGCGCTCTCGCTTGCGTCCTGCCGGTCCAATTCACGATTTCGCTCCAGAATCCGGATTTTTTGGTCCAGCTCCTGAACCTCGGCTTTCAAGGCCGCAATGTCGGCGGCATCATCGGCCAGAACGGGTTGCGACGCCGGTGCGCCCAACACCGCCGCCAAGAGCCAAAGCTTTAATTTCAGTCGTCTATTATTCATTTCAATTCGTTCCGGTGGTCCGGTGACCTTTGCGTCGTTATCGGTTGTTTCCATCTCGACTTAACCTAATAACGACTAACAATGTCGTTATTTTCCACTAAAAATAGATGCTGTCAACAATTTTTTCAATTAAATGCCCTCGCCTTCGATAAATCCCGAGGAAACCTCTTGTTTGGAGACGGGGAGAACCTTGGCCACGTCGCCCAGGGTGGAACGATCCATGACGCCCGCCACGTAATTACGGGCGTCGAGAAAGACCCGTCGGAAGCGGCAGACGGATTCCTGCGTGCAGTGATGGTAGCCGGTGACGGAAACGCAATCAATCGGGGCCAGAATGCCGTCGAAGTGGCGGACCACCTCGCCCATGGTGATTTTGGTGGGATTTTTGGCCAGAATGTAGCCGCCGCGCATGCCGGCGGAACTCGTGACCCAGCCCTGGGCCTTCAAATCCAGCATGATTTGTTCGAGAAAACGCTTGGGCACATCATTGCGCCGGGCCAGTTCGCGGATGGGAATGGGCGCGCCCCCGAAATGATCCACCAGGGTGAAAAGCACCCGCAAAGCATAATCGGTCCGTTTTGATACGCGCATTGTAAAACACGATAAACGCAGTGGACGTTATGTCAACCAAACTTTGCGGCTTAATGCCGGCCGGGCGCATCCCGCCCCCCGAACTATAGGGGTTACGCACTTTTTTCAAAGCCGGCTGAGCAGCTCGGCTTTCTTCGCGTTGAACTCCGCATCGGTCAGCACCCCCTGCATTTTCAATGCGCCCAGACGCTCGATCGTGGCGAGCACATCGTGCGAGGGGCCGGAGGCCGTGGGCGCGCCACCGCCGCTGAACGGCGCGGGTGTCGGCCGGAAAGGCCGGCCATTCTGCGAAGCGACCGGCAGGCTGCTGAGGTTCACCGTTCCATACTGGCTCGTGAACAGGATCGAACCGCCCGCCCCCTGCTGCTGGGAAAAACCGCCAATCTGATGATCCAGGGTGTCATACACCCACACGTCGGAGCCGGTTTGCACGGCCAGCCGTCTGGCCCCGTTGAAATAGGCATACCGAACCGAGTTCTGGGAGCCGATGGCGTTGGGAGTCCCGAGATCTTGCGGCCACCAATTCAACGCCGGATCGGGTTGGAAGAGGGTGGATTGCCCCGGCGGCACCCCGCTGGCTTGCATCTGCAGGTCATTTCCACCCTGGCTCTGCGATTGAAAACTGCCGCCGCTCAGCAGGCCGGGCTGGCCGGCCAAAATCCCGGAGATATCGCAGCAAAGGGAATCCACGCGGTTTTTCAACCCGTGATTGAACATGTCCCCCAGCATGAGCATGCCGCCCCGCATCCACTGACCCGATCCGCCAAACTCCGGATGGGAAAACTGCGCCATCGAGCCGTTCCCGTTCAGGACGGCAAACATCATGTGCGTCACCGCATCAACGCTGAAGCCGTGGCGCCGGGCGAGGTCGCCCGCGATTTTCTCTCCCGCCGGAGTCAAAGGTTGTGCGTTCATATCGGGAATCGTGTCGGAACCGCCGGCCCGCCCCTCTGGCCGACCACGGCAGCACGGTAAATTGGAACGGCGGCGGGCGAATTGCAACCAAAAATGAGACACCAAAAAAACTGATGGGGGCGCATCCTGCTGCCCCCGAATCGCCCATATCCAAATCGGCGGATTATCCGAAGCTCCTGAGCCCCACCGGGTTCAACGCCGGCAGGTTTGTCCCGCAGACCGGGGACGCCCTGCGGGTGCTGATTGAGGAAGAAACTCCTTCGCAAGTGGATGGTTTCAGGTTGGGTGGCTCTGGCACCCCTGCCCGGGGTGCAGTCCGTTTCCGGGCGAGATCCGGGGGGCTCGCTGGCGCTCGACCCCCGGCTACTTTCTGGCAACCCTTCCGCCTCCGCCAAGGCTACGGCGGACTGGCCGGGTTGCGGAACTGGCTGCAAGGCAATCACTTCCAGCAGGAGTTTCTTAAGAGCGGGATGCGAGGCAGCAGACTTGGAAGTCTGCGGTACTTGGCATCCGGACGGTGGAAACCGGGGGCAGCAGGATGCGTCCACCGGTGGCTTACGGCCAACGATTCCGGCCGGTTGGTTGCGATAAGGCTTAACTGATGATCCGGCCGCCTTCATTCAGGAAGATGCCTTTGAAATTCATCTCAAGCGCCTGCGGATTGGTGGCCTTGGCCAGGGCTTCCTTTTCCGACACTTTGCCGGTTTTCACGAGATTAAATAACGACTGGTTGAAAGAAATCATCCCGTCATCGCCGCCGGTTTCGATGGCGGCGGAGAGTTTGTCGAGGCGGTTTTCCTCGATGAGTTTGCGGACCATCGGGGAGTTGATCATGATTTCCATGGCCGGGACCATCCGGCCGTTGAGGGAGGGCACCATGCGCTGGCAGACCACCGCGCGCAGGGTGCCGGCCAGTTGGCGGCGGATTTGCTCGCGTTCCTCGGCCTTGAAAAAATCCAGGATGCGGGTGACGGATTGGGCGGCGGTGGTGGTGTGGAGGGTGGAGATCACCAAATGCCCGGTATCGGCGGAACTCATGGCGGCGGCAAAACTGATGTCATCGCGCATTTCCCCGATCATGATGATGTCGGGATCCTGCCGCAGCACATGTTTGAGGGCGTGATGAAACGACTGGGTGTCGAGCCCCACCTCGCGCTGTTCGATGACGCATTGATTGTCCTCAAAGACAAACTCAATGGGGTCTTCCAGCGTGATGACGTGGCGTTTGAAATTGTTGTTCACATGCTCCACCATGGCGGCGAGCGTGGTGGACTTGCCGGAACCGGTGGACCCGGCCACAAGGATGATCCCGCGATGCTCTTCGGCGATGCTTCTGAGCTGGGGCAGCAGGCCGAGCTGTTCAAAGCTGGGAACGATGTTCCGCACATAGCGCATGGCAAAACACCACTGCCCGCGCTGTTGAAAGAGATTCGTACGGAACCGCCCGATCTCGGGCAGGTAATAGGAAAAATCCACTTCGCGCTCCTCCTCCAGGCGCTTCTTCAAATGCACCGGGGTGATGGTTTCCACAACCTTGTTCATCCATTCCAGTGTGGGATAGGGGCATTCCACGGCGATGAGTTCGCGGTTGATGCGGAAAATGACCGGGGTGGCGGGCTTGATGTGTATGTCCGAAGCGTTGCCTTCAACGGCAATTTTAAGTATGCGATGAAACAGTTCCATGCCCGAAAGCTACCGCAAAAGATTCCGTCCGCCAAGCCGGGAAAATGCCCTTAAGGAAAACCGGGCGCAGTCTATTCCAGCGTGACGGTTGCACTTCATCCAGCGCGCGCGCCCGAAGCGGGGTGCCGGGGGAACGCCGAGGTTTGCAGGTCGGGCCCGCTGACCTGGCGTTGGGGTGACAGGGATGCCGCGCGGTGGGGGCCCACGGTATGCCGGTCACAGACCGACGCTCGGTGTGCCCGGCTCAAACGTCTTTGCGGGGGAACAAGGGCGCGGGTTCGCCAATCGTCTGGCCGGCGGTCAGACCACCCCAGGCGGCGGCATCGAGGGTCTCCGGTGATTCACCCAGGCCCAACTGGGCGTAAATCCGCACGGCGGTTCCGGGCAAAAACGGGCGCAATAGCACCGCCAGGATGCGGCAGGCCTCGGCCAGATTATAGAGCACTTCGTCCAGGCGCTGCGCCAGCGCGGGGTCTTTGGCCAGTTTGAACGGGGCGGTCTGGTCCACATACTGGTTCGCGCGGTTGACCAGGCTCCAGATGCTTTGCAGGGCGGATTGCAACTGGTTTTGCTTCAGCAACGCGCGCGTCTCGTCCGCCGCCCGGGCGGCGTCGGCGGCGAGTTCGTCATGCCGCGCGGGCACCACGCCCTGACGGTAACGTTTGAGCATCGAGAGTGACCGGTTCACGAGGTTGCCCAAACCATTGGCCAACTCGGCGGAATAGCGCGACCGGAAACCGGCATCGGTCCAATTGCCGTCCGGCCCGATGTCCAGTTCGCGCAGGACATAAAACCGAAAGGCGTCCAGGCCCCATTCGTTGATCACGGCGATGGGGTCAATGACGTTGCCGGTGCTTTTGCTGATGCGCGCACCGTCCTTCTGCCACCAACCGTGGGCGAGGATTTGTTTCGGCAGCGGCAAGCCCATGGCCTTGAGCATGATCGGCCAATAGACGGCGTGAAACTTGACGATGTCCTTGCCGATGACGTGGAGGTCCGCCGGCCAGAGGGACAGCGGGGGTTGGTCCGGGCCGGGGGTGACGCCGATGGCGGCGCAGACGATGGGATCGCCGTGTGCGGCAGCGGCGCTGATGTAATTCACGAGGGCGTCAAACCAGACGTAGGTGACAAAAGCGGGGTCGAACGGCAGGGGTATGCCCCAGTTCAGCCGGGCGGCCGGGCGCGAGATGCACAAGTCCTCGAGCGTCTGGCTGTTGAGAAAGCCGAGCACTTCGTTGCGCCGGTAATCCGGGGCGATGAACGACGGGTTGGCGCCGATGTAGTCAATGAGCCACTGCTGATGGACCTTGAGTTTGAAATAGTAATTCTCCTCCTGCAACTCGACCACTTCGCCATAGGCGGGGTCAAAGGTGCCGTCGGGGCGGCGGTCTTTTTCCGTGAGAAACGTTTCTTCGCGGGTGGAATAATAACCGGTGTAGCCCGCCTTGTAAAAATGGCCGGCGGCGTGGAGTTTGGCGAGCGCAGCCTGCACAAATTCCTTGTGGCGGGGCTGGGTGGTGCGGATGAAATCGTCGTTGGTCAGCTCGAGTTTCCGGGCGAAGGCCTGCCAGTCGGCGGCGAGGGCGTCGCAGTATTCCTGCGGGTTTTGCTTTTCGGCCTGCGCGGCCTGCTGGACCTTCTGACCGTGTTCGTCCAGGCCCGTGAGGAAGAAGACTTCCTGCCCGAGGCTGCGGCGCGACCGGGCGATGACGTCCGAGATGATTTTCTCGTAGGCGTGCCCGATATGCGGCTGGCCGTTGACATAATCAATGGCCGTGGTGATGTAAAAACGCTTGCTCATCGAACCAATAGTGTGTGGCACAAACGCGCGGTTGGCAATCCTGCGAAACGGGGGTGTCCGCGAAATATCTTGCCCTGCGTTGGTTTTATTCCAAACTATGTCCCGTGCATCAGGCGATGAACGAGGGATGTCAATTGCTTGAAAATGCCGCGCAAGCTGTTGGTTTTGAGCATTGAGGGCCCGTAGCTCAGCGGTTAGAGCAGGCGACTCATAATCGCTTGGTCCCCGGTTCAAATCCGGGCGGGCCCACCACCAATTCAAGGCTGACCTTTCCCGTTGCTGATTTCATCGGCGAAGCCACCCGGAACGCTGGGGCGTTTTTCCACCGGGCTTAAAAGCGAATGGGAATTCAACATCCCCTTGAATTCCTGGTTTGCCCCCAATGGCAGGCCCGTTTACCTTGTGGCCGGAATCACCCAGAATATTTCATGAAACCCCAACGCAAACCGTTTCCTTGGTGGCTGATGGCCGGTCTGCTCGCCGGCATTTTTACCGCCGCCGCCGAAGACCCACCCTACTGGTCTTGGGCGGAAAAGCCGGTGATGGGCTGGAACAGTTGGGACGGTTTTGCCACGACGGTGACGGAGGCGCAAACCCGGGCCCAGGCTGCGGTCATGCAGACGCAGTTGGCCGTCCATGGCTGGCGGTTGATCACGGTGGATATTCAATGGTATGAACCCAATGCCACGGGCTTTGATTACCGCAAAGACGCACGGCTGAACGTGGATGAATGGGGACGGCTCGTTCCCGCGACCAATAAGTTTCCCTCGGCGGCCAACGGGGCCGGCTTCACGGCGCTGGCGGCGGCGGTTCACGCGGAGGGATTGTCGTTCGGCATTCATCTCATGCGCGGCATTCCCCGCCAAGCGGTGGCGGCCAACACGCCGATTTGGGGCACCCCATTCACCGCCGCCGGGATCGCCGACACCAACGACACCTGTGTTTGGAATGGCGACATGGACGGGGTGGATATGACCAAGCCCGGTGCGCAGGAATATTATGATTCTGTGTTCGCGCTGATCGCGTCCTGGGGGGTGGACTTTGTGAAGGTGGACGACCTTTCCCGCCCTTATCACCGGGCGGAGATCGAGGCCATCCGCCGGGCGATTGACCGGACGGGCCGGAAGATCGTGTTCAGCACCTCGCCGGGGGCCACGCCGGTGGACCAAGGCGGCCATGTCAGCACCCACGCGAACATGTGGCGCATCAGCGATGATTTCTGGGACAAATGGTCCCTGCTGTTGGCACAGTTTGATCGTTTGCGGGACTGGACGCCTTATCGCGGTCCGGGCCATTTTCCCGATGCCGACATGCTGCCAGTGGGCGTGCTCCAAATGGGCAAAGCCCGGACGCATTTTACGCCGGACGAACAGTTCACGCTGCTGACGCTGTGGTGTATCGGCCGTTCGCCGCTCGTTCTGGGGGCGGACCTGACCAAGCTGGATGACTTCACGCTGGCGCTGATCACCAATGACGAAGTCATTGCGGTGGATCAGGCGAGCACCCACAACCGCGAATTATTCCGGCGCGGGGGTTTTTACGGCTGGGTCGCCGATGTCCCGGGCTCGGCGGACAAGTATCTGGCCCTGTTCAATACGTGCAACCGGCCGGCCGACCCCGGGCCGTCCACCGGGACGAATAGTGGCGCCACCGCCGTGCCGGTGACTCTGGGTGAACTGGGAATGGACCGGGGGTGCCGCATTCGCGATCTGTGGAAGCATCAGGATCTGGGTGGGATCACGAATGAGTTTGCGCCCGTCATCAATTATCATGGGGCGGGATTATATCGGGTTTCCGCCGGCAACTGATGCCTAAAGCCCGGGCCCACCCAGGGAAAATTTGCCCCCGGAGCCAAACCGGCCCAAATTGAATTCGCCTGAAAATGAAAACCTTGATCAACTGTCGGAAGCTGTTTCCCCTGGGATTGCCGGCGCTGGCCGTCTGCCTTTGGATCGTAACCACCGGACTAGCACAAGCGGGCCAACCGGCCGGATGGCAAAGTCTGGCCGAAGGGGGCGCCCAAGTGGAACTGGCGCCGGCAGGCCCCGGCACCGATGGCTTGCGGCTCACGGTCCGGCAAACGGGCAAGCGGTTTGGCCTGGTCTGCACCGCGCCGGGGGTGGACCGGGCGGAGCCCGGCCAGTGGTATGACCTGTCCTTCAAGGCCCGCACCGATGCACAAAAGACGTTTGCGTTGACGGTCTCGCTGGAGAGTCCGAACGGCCGGGTGGTGGCGGCCCGGACCACGCTCCCGGAAGTGGGCCGGACGGACTGGACGCCTTATTCGGTCGCCCTGCACGTCCGGCAACCGGTCGCCCACGGGCGGTTGGTGATCGCGCTGGCGGACACGGGCACCCTCTGGTTGGCGGATCTTTCCCTGGGGCTTCGCGCCGGAACCCATTGAATGAAGCGTGGCCGGCTTCTCCACTGCCAACCCGGTTTCCACCCCCATGAAAAAAAATCAAATCAATGGTTTGGTCATCGGCGCGATGGTCGTCACCCTGGCGTCCGGTTCGCCGTGGGGCCGTTCGTCCCCCGCCACCGTTGGGGAACTGGACAGTTCGGTCACGGCGGCGGGGGTGGCGCCGTATGTCCGGAATGTTTATGTGCATGACCCTTCCACGCTGATCAAATGCGGCGATGAGTTTTGGGTTTTTGCGACGGGTCGTGGCGTGCCGTCGTGGCATTCCAAGGATCTGGCCCGCTGGGAGGCCGGCCCCGACATTTTCAACGGCAATGCGCCGCCATGGGTGGCGGCGACGGTGCCGGATCATCGCGACCTGGGCTTTTGGGCCCCCGATGTCACACATCGGGATGGCCGCTATTGGGTCTATTATTCAGCCTCGAGTTTTGGCAAGTGCGTCTCGGGCATCGGGCTGGCCACCTCGCCCACCCTCGACCCGAAGAACCCGGCCTACGGCTGGACGGACAATGGCTTGGTCATCGCCTCGACGGCGGCGGATGATTTCAACGCGATTGATCCGGCCATCTTCCACGACACCAATGGCAGTCTCTGGCTGACCTTCGGGTCATTCTGGAGCGGCATCAAAATGATCCAACTGGATCCGCAGACTGGAAAACGCCTCGCGCCGGATTCGCCCCTGTATTCGCTGGCGCATTATGATTCCATCGAGGCCTCGTATCTCTACCAGCATGACGGCTATTATTATCTGTTTGTGGACTGGGGCATGTGCTGCCGGGGCCCCAACAGCTCTTACAGCATTCATGTGGGGCGCAGCAAAACCGTCACCGGTCCGTATTTTGACGCGTCGGGCGCGGACATGCTTTATGGGGGCGGAACCTTGTTTTTGGATTCGACCCCGCCGTATATCGGGCCCGGTCACGCGGGCATTATTGTGGACCGGGGCACGAACTGGTTCAGTTGCCACTATGAGGCGGGGGCGGCCGCCGGAGCGCCCGGCCGGCGCCGGGGCTCACTGCTGGCGGTCCTGCCGCTGCGCTGGCGGGCGGATGGCTGGCCGGAGTTGAATTTGCAATAGCATAAGCCTGCAGACGTCTAATCACGATCTGTTTGGTCGTTAAATGGCGGGGCGGGACGAGGGTGGTTAAAAATTTAAGGGGGAAAGGTGATGAATGGTGATGGGTAACGTTAAATGGCGTTAAAATTAGATCTAAATTCCATTGGTTCAAGTGGTTAACCCCATCCGATAGCATCCCGCCTCCCCGGCGGCCGCAGGTTTGACTGGCCTTGACTGGCCTTGACTGGGTTTGACCAAGTTGGACGGGGCCGGGCTGAAACCGTTGAACCGCTGCTGAACGGGTTTTGGACAGGAAAAGAAGGCGCGGGGCGGGGCAGACGGGCTGCCCGCCATTATCGCGAGATGCGTGGATGGGGCCGTTTTTGTATCGGCACCGCACGAACGTCCGGTGGCAGCGCGCCGCCGAACCGTCGGCCGCCATTTCAAGGATGAGGCTGATGCGTGCATTCGCCATCTTCTTGCTCACGATACGCTGCAATATGCCGATTGTCAATAGGATAATAGCATAAAGTTGCATTTTATTGCAGGATGGGCCGAACCTTGAAAGCCAAAGCGGAAAGTGGGGAATCCGCCTTCGCTGCGTTTATGGCGCGACAAGCGGGGCGGGGTAACCTCAAGCGGGGAAGAGATGATCGCGCAGAGGCCGAACCGGGGCGGGGAGTTTTTGACCACGAATTTCCCGGATGAACACGGATGGGGGCATAAGTTTAAGCCACGATTTCCTTGCCAACGGACACCCCGGCAATAATATCAGCATGTGCCCGAGGAATTCCAATATGACGTTTTCTTAAGCCACAGCGCGAAGGACAAAGCGGTCGTGCGCGAGGTGGCCGCGCGCTTGAAAAAGGACGGCCTCCGCGTCTGGTGGGACGAGGAGCAAATCAAGCCCGGCGACAGCATCCCGGCGAAGATCGAGGACGGGCTGGAGCAATCGCGGGTGCTGGTGCTCTGCATGTCGGCCAATGCGTTTGGCTCGGACTGGGCGCAGTTGGAGGCCGGGACGTTCCGGTTTCGGGATCCGCTGAACCAGGAGCGCCGCTTCATTCCCCTGCGGCTCGACGACGCCCCCATCAAAGGCTCCCTGGCGCAATTCCTTTACATCAACTGGCTCCCGGCAAACCGCGAGCAGGAGTATGTGAAGCTCTTGGAAGCCGGTCGCCCCTCGGAACGGCGGCTTGCGCCAGAATATCAGGAGGCCAGGGACAAGCTTCTGGAGAGAATTGTGTCCCTCGGCCACACCGCCTGCGTCTCGATCGTGGCGTGGAGTCCCGACGGCCAGCACGCCCTGTCCGGGGCCGCTGACAACACCGTGCGGCTGTGGGAGGTCGCGTCGCGATGCCGGCCAAAACACGCGAAAAAGGACCGGATTGGTGGGGCGACCCGGCGGCGGGCCGACGACTACAATGTTAAAAAGTGTTCGCCGAACGATTGCGGAAAACCGCGTCCGGATATTCAATGCGCAAGGCACGTGGCCTGGGCCAAACTTACCGCCGGCCGACCTTTGTGTCAATAGTGAGGACTGACACTGGATAGGGGCAAAATTCAAGCAAAA
>Ga0302195_10002468_pt1 | contig 14578 bp, 8 predicted proteins | sample II_Bog_N1_2_FD_198778 | JGI IMG/M metagenome (GOLD analysis project Ga0302195, IMG submission 198778) | Peat permafrost microbial communities from Stordalen Mire near Abisko, Sweden - II_Bog_N1_2 | ecosystem: Environmental > Terrestrial > Soil > Wetlands > Peat | place: Sweden: Abisko, Stordalen...
GGCTTGCGCGGCTGCGGCTTCACAGCGGCAGTCACTTCGGTAGTTCCGGCCACATCGGTTGCAAAGTTCGCGCCGGAGGGCACCAGGTAATCTTCCACCTTCTGTCCATCCGTCGTGCCAGTGGCTACGCTGATGCGGGAAGCGTCAATGCCCTTCTCGGTAACCAGGTAGTCCTTGGTGTTGACAGCGCGCTGCACGGCCAGATCTTCAACCGGCTTGGGGTGCTTGCGCTTCGCGGCTGCCGCTTCTTCCTTGGCAGTCTTGGCCTTTTCCTTGGCATCCGCGTTTCCGACAACTACGGCCTTGGCATCGGACTGCTTCTGCAGGTCGAGAGCAACCTCGTCCAGGCAGGCCTTGGCTTCGTTGTCCACGCGAGTCGGACGCTTCTTGTCCTTCTCGAAGGTGATCGAGCAGAGCGCCTGGGTGTGGGGAACCGGAGGCACATACGGAGCCGTGATGGTCACGCTGGTGCTGGCGGTTGCAGAGTGGCCCTTGTCGTCGGATACGTTGCAGGTAATCCCCACTGGGCCGGTCGGTGCCCCGGTTGAGGAGAAAGCCGCCGAGGTGCCGCTGCCGCTTATGGTGCCTGCCGCAGCGGTGTAGCTGTAGGTCAAGGGGCGATTCTGCGGGCTCATGCCCACCGCGGTGACAGTGCTGGTCTCACCCGGCTTGATGGTACTGGGGCTGGCCGAGCAACTGATGGTAGGAGGCTCGAAAGCCTTGACTGTGTAGCTGGCCGAGCTGTCGGCGATCTCCCAGGGCTTCAAGCCTTCCTTCCCGGGCTTGCCTTCCTTCACGTTGCACTTCACCGTATAGCTGCCAGGCGCCAGGGCAGTCGTGGCCACCGTGGCTGTGGCGCCGGAGCCAGTCACGCCGTCTCCTGAGAAGGAATAAATGACGTTCAGCTTCGGATTAAGCATTCCAGCCGTCGCGGTTACCGTAACCGGGTCGCCCGGAAACACTGCAGCCGGGCTGGCCGAGCACTCCAGGGTCACCGGCGGCGGCGGCGCGATGCTGCCGAGGCCAAGCACAAGGCCCGCGCTGATGCGTCCCTGGGGATTGAAATTGACCGATCCCCCTTGACCGCTCGCGAAGCTTGCCCTGAGGTACTGATAATCCGCCTGGAAGAGGCGAACCGACAGACGGTGGTCAAACAAGGGCGTTCTAACGTCCAAGCCGCCGCCACCGGTGAACGAAAAGCCCCAAACGTCCGTCTGGTAGTAGCTGCCAACCTGCTCGCCGCCAACCAGAGCGTGAATGAACGGCGTGATGTTGCCTTTGGGGAACCTGAAAATCACGCCCCCCGATCCGCCGCTGAAATCATCCTGAGGCTGAGTTGATGTAACGTTTCCGTTCTCCGGAAGCAAGAGGTGGACATCTCCCTCGAATTGCAGGCCCACATGGTTGTTGAAATAGCGGGTTACGCTGGCAATGGTGCCATAGTCGATGGCATTGTAGCCGTACCCGTTTACTTTTGCGTTGGGGATCAGGGCGCTGTATCCCAGGAAGATGTCCCACCTGGACGGGGAATCGCCTGCAGGGGCCTTCGCTGCTGGTTTGGCTGAGTCCTGAGCGCCAAGAGAAAGGGGAACCAATGCCACCAATGTCAAGAAAAAAACTAAACTCACATACTTTGAAACACGAGCGTTCATGCGTTTACCTCCGTAATCAAGCTGAATGGCCAAATGAAAAGCTCTTTACCAGCACGGCTGCTAGTCCGGTTCGGCCCGAACTGGCTGGGCTTAAGGCTTTGTGGAAACATTAGGGCACAGGGAAAGAGCATTTCTGTTCAATAAAGAACACCGGCCGATTTAGGTAGTCAAAACCAAAAACAAGAAAACTCAGGCTCCTCGAGACGTTCCAGAGTTTTATCCGCCGGTGGATGCTCCTGATCCGGGCTCCCGGATCCGGGCAGCTGCCGAGCCCCCGTCGGTCAAGACTGCGGGGAAGTTACTTCAAAAGAACGGCCTCAAGCGCTCATCGAGCAGCGTCTGCGCTTGGGTAGTATCCTGTTTTATCGGCTTTTAGATGGCTGCGCTCGGGTGAAGCAGTCGTTTTTCCGGCAGGGAGAAAGTATGACTACCACCATGGCTCCAACGATTCGCGCACCGCGCGGAAACCAGTTGCACTGCAAGGGATGGCAGCAGGAGGCGGCGATGCGCTGCTTGATGAACAACCTCGATCCGGAGGTTGCTGAACGGCCGCAGGATCTGGTGGTGTATGGCGGCATCGGCAAGGCGGCTCGCAACTGGGAGTGCTTCCACACCATCGTTCGCGAACTGGAGCAGTTGGCCGGCGAGGAGACGTTGCTGGTGCAGAGCGGCAAGCCGGTGGCCGTGTTTCCCACCCACGAGATGGCGCCCCGGGTGATCATCGCCAACTCCAACCTGGTGGGCAAGTGGGCCAACTGGGAGCACTTCAACGAGCTCGACCGCAAGGGCCTGATGATGTACGGGCAAATGACGGCCGGCAGCTGGATCTATATCGGTGCGCAGGGAATTTTGCAGGGCACCTTCCAGACCCTTGCGGCGCTCGCCGAGCGGCACTTTGGGGGCTCGCTCAAGGGCAAGCTGGTGGTGACCGGCGGCGTGGGCGGCATGGGCGGAGCGCAGCCGCTGGCGGTGACGCTGAACGGCGGAGTGGTTCTGGCCATTGATGTGGACCGCAGCCACATAGAGCGCCGCGTGGCCACTCGCTATTGCGAGATGGTGACGGAAGATTTGGATGAGGCGCTGCGGCTGTGCGAGGCAGCGCGGAGCGAGGGCCGGGCGCTGTCCGTAGGGCTGGTGGGCAACTGCGGCGATGTGCTGCCGGAGATCGTGCGGCGCGGCGTTGAGGTGGACGTGGTGACGGACCAGACCAGCGCACACGATCCGCTGAACGGCTACGTGCCGCAAGGGCTCTCGTTGAGTGAAGCAACGGAGTTGCGCCAGCGCGATCCAGAAGAGTATGTGCGGCGCTCGACAGCGACCATGGTAGAGCACGTGAACGCGATGCTGGCGCTGCAACGGGGCGGCGCGGTGACGTTCGACTACGGCAACAACATTCGCCGCTTTGCTTTCGACGCGGGATGTGCGGATGCCTTTCTGATTCCCGGCTTTGTGCCGGAGTACATCCGGCCGCTCTTCTGCACCGGCACGGGGCCGTTTCGCTGGGTGGCGCTTTCGGGCGATCCGAAGGACATTGACCGCACCGACGAACTGGCGCTGGAACTGTTTCCCGAGAACGCGATTCTGCAGCGCTGGTTGACGCTGGCGCGGGGCCGCTTTGCCTTTCAGGGGCTGCCCTCGCGCATCTGCTGGCTGGACTACGGCGAGCGCGCGCGCATGGGCCTGGCGATCAACGAACTGGTGCGAACGGGCGAGATCTCCGCACCGATTGCGATTGGCCGCGATCATCTGGATACAGGCTCGGTGGCCAGTCCTTACCGCGAGACAGAAAAGATGCTGGACGGCTCGGATGCGGTGGCTGACTGGCCGATTCTGAATGCGCTGCTCAACACCGCGTCGGGCGCGACGTGGGTGAGCTTCCACCATGGCGGCGGCGTGGGGATGGGCTATTCGCTGCATGCGGGACAGGTGACGGTTGCCGACGGAACGGAGATGGCGGCGAGAAAGATTGCACGCGTATTGAACAACGATCCCGGACTGGGTGTGGTGCGCCACGCCGATGCAGGCTATGAGTTGGCTCAGCGGACTGCGCGCGAACGCGGCATCCATATGCCTATGGCAGGCAAGTAACTGTGGCCGATGCGCAAGTGATCGTCAACATTGGCCAGCTTGTTACGCTGGCCGGACCAGCGCAGCCGCGTGTGGGCGATGAACTGCCTGAGTTGGGACTCATTGCGGACGCAGCACTGCTGGTGGAAGAGGGCCGCATTATTGCGGCTGGAAGTTACCGGGAGCTGCGGAGCGAGATTCCACCGCAGGCTTTGGTGATCGATGCCCAGGGGCGGTGCGTGACACCAGGATTTGTGGATGCGCATACCCATCTGGTATTTGCAGGGAGCCGCGCGGCGGAGTTTGAGCAGCGAATCGCCGGAGCCACTTATCAACAAATCGCCGCTTCCGGCGGAGGAATTCTGCACACTGTTGCGCTGACGCGCGCGGCCACCGAGGACGAGTTACTGTGTGAATCGCGCAGACATCTGGACTGGATGCTGCACGCGGGCACCACCACCGCCGAAGCCAAGTCAGGCTATGGACTGGATCAAGCGACGGAGTTACGCATGTTGCGCGTGCTGGCCCGTCTGGACGCGGAGGGGCCGGTGCGCATTATGCCGACGCTGCTGGCCGCGCACTGCGTTCCACCGGAGTTTGCCGGCCGCCGACAGGAGTATGTACGCTGGATTGCTGAGAAGTTGATCCCCGAAGTTACAGCCGCTAAATTGGCGAAATATTGCGATGCGTTCTGCGACGACCACGCGTTCACCGTGGAGGAATCGCGCACGGTGCTGACCGCCGCGCGCCGCCACGGCCTGCGCCTGCGCCTCCATGCAGAGCAGTTCCGTCCGGGCACGGGTGCCATGCTGGCTGCGGAGCTTGGCGCCGCGACTGCCGATCATCTGGAGGCCGCGGAGGATGAGGTTCTGCACGCATTGAAGGCCGCGGGCGTGCAACCGGTGCTTTTGCCCGGTTCGGTTTTTGCGCTGGGACGCACGAACTATCCGCCGGCACGCAAGATGGTGGAGGTTGGTCTGGCGATTGTGCTGGCCACAGACTTCAATCCTGGCTCGTCGCCCATCGCATCGATGCCGTTCATCCTGTCACTGGCGTGTTTGCAGATGGGGCTTACGCCAGCCGAGGCGCTGACCGCCGCGACGATCAACGCGGCCTGGAGCCTTGATCTTGGCAACCGGATTGGATCGCTCGAAGCAGGCAAGCAAGCGGATTTTCTGATTCATGAATTCACGGATTACCGCGAACTGGCGTACTTCATTGCCGCGCCTGCCAGGCCGCGTGTTTTTGTTGCCGGCAGGGAAGTGACGCCGTAAGCGCGCAGAAGAGACTGCGCGATTTGCTATACGTGGCGGAGTGCCATCGCAGCACAGGCCCGAGAATCCGGACATGGAGCACTGAATCTTGTCACACCGATCCGGTATGACATTGAATTCATTGGGAGTTCCCATCCTTTCCGCACAAAACGCGGAGAGGATGGGAAACCAATCGCATTGCTTTCATACCCGGCCGATAGAAAACGTTAGCCAGTTTCTTGACTACTTGCTCCCTTCCACCAGACGAAGAGTTACGATTTCGTGGGGATGGAGGTTGAAGCTGAACTGGCCGGGTGCGGAGAGTGGAATTGCCGTTTGGCCTCTCTCCACGGCGTCGGTCTGGGTGACGCTTGCCAGATGCAGTGACGGAATCCTGACCGTCACAGTGCGTTCCATGCCGCCAAAGTCGAGCAAGCGTAGAATCGTGCCGTTCCCGTCCTCGGCCGGCTTCCAGGTTTCCAGCAGTACGTTGGCATCTTCCACGTCCAGAAAGCTCTGCTGTTTTCCGTCAAGGCTCATTGAGAATTTCTGAGTGGTCGCCGCGGCGGAGGGTTGCGGAGCGGCGCTGGTCGCGGTAGTCGCCGCCGGAGTGAGCGCCTTGTCCTGCGGCGTCACCGTATCGGCTTCGAGCGGAGTGATTGCCTCCCATCCCATGCGGCTCAAATCTGCCGCCTGGGTCGAAGGCGCGCTGGTCACTTCATAGTGAAAGGTAAAATGCCCGCCCTGGCCGGCGCGGTAGTTCGTATCCCAGTAGTTATTCATTACATAGGAAAACACGCTTCCCGTCCGGTTCTCGAACTTCTCCGGCCACTCGCCGCGATTGATGTCGCCCAGGGTGATCAGCGGCGCGTCCAGCGGCATCACTGTCGCCGCCACTCCGTCCTGCTCCACAGTGACCCAGTGCTGCGCGGAAAACCACTCGTGTCCCGCGCCTGGATACATATCTTTTGCCGGGTCGATGACGCCATTTTGAATTTCATATTTGAACTGCGGCTGGGTCATGGCAAACGGAAACGCAAAGTAGGCCGCTTCCTTGGTGATCACTTCGGTCTTGTCCAGATCCTCCACAAACTCAATCTTCTTCTCGTGGTCAAAAAGGCGAATCTCGGCCTTGATCGAGGGCGTGTTGGTGTTCTGGCTTTCCAGATGTGCAACCTGTCCGCTCGGTGTGGTCTCCACCGAAACGATTTTTCCTCCGTGCGCGCGATGCACCTCCAGCACCGCCTTTGGATAGACGCGGTTATATTGCAGAAGCGTATTAGGCCCCTTATCGCCGCCGGTTACATAGAGGAATTCGCCGAACCGGTATGGGCCGTCCTTGCTGACCAACTCGCGCTGCAACTGCTTGTCGTAGATGCTGCGCACCGCGCCAGTCTCCGCATCGAGTTCCACCTTGTAATAAGGGCTTTCGAGCGTCGACTTCTGCTCTGCCACTGGGGCCGCCGCGGCCTGTTTGCCGCTCCGCATCACATATACCTTGTAGCCGGACGCTGGGATGTCCTCGGCCACGAAGCGTACGTGCTGGAAGTTAGGTCCGGTGAAGAGAAGTTCGTAAGGGACCACCTGGTTCGTAGTGAGATCTACGATCTCGCTGCCTTTGTCGATGTCCATTGAGACCGGTCCGCTGCGCTTCCAGTTGAGGCTGTTAAAGACGATCGTGCTTCCTGGACCGGCGGGAATGGCGTCGGCTAGGTTGGCCATACCGCGTTTGGCCACAAAGTCGACTTCTGCCCGCGCATTGACTGCGAACTGGTCCTTGATCGCTAACTGGCCGGTAGCCTCCATGCTGGTGGGGTCGGACTGGCTGTTATAAGCGCCCCATGTGTGCTCGTCCATCAGTACCATATCCTTCCACATCGCACCCAACTCGGAGGTATCCACCTTCAGCCGCGGATCGACCAGAGATGCCAGCGTGGCGAACTTCTCCGCTGTCTGCGCGCGGCCTTCCGTCCAGCGCTCCATGGCGACGTAATAGGCATCGGAGCCGGCTCCATCTTCCCAATAAGGTCCGCCGTCCCCGCGCATGGTGGGGATGTTATCGCCGAACTGGTCAGCTATCGTCTTGATGGCTTCATGAAAGCCTTTGTACTCGAAATGAGGGTAGGCGTAGAGACTGTTCCACGTCTTCGCGAGTTCCGCCTGCTGCGGAAAGAGGTCTGTGTTCTCCACCTGCGTCCCATAGAGGATTGCAGCATTTGCATGGTAGCCGGGGTGTTCGTACTGCTGGAGAAACAGCGGCAGGCTGTCGCGTCCTGCCTGCAGAACCGGAGGCAGGCCGAAGAGCGCCTGCATCTGCTGGTAGATGCGTGAATACCAGACCAGCACGCGCTTGTTATCCGGACCTACCCACCATATGGGAGAGTTTTCATTGAGGCGTCCCTGCAGTAACACCGGCGCCCGGTAGTTATTGCTTCCTCCTGCCAGAGAGTCGATGCCCGCACTGGCAAGAATCGAGGCATAGGACCAGGACCACGAGGGAACGTCGGTGATGTTGGCGTAATCCATCGGCGTGCCATACTTGCGGCTGAAGTTGGCACTGGGATAGAGCGAGCGGATCAGGGTTTCCGTGGTGGGCAGGCCGGTGAGCAGGTTGACATATTGAGCGGGCACGAACAGCTGCTTCTTCTGGAGAGCCTCGATAGCCCGCTGTTGCTGGGCAGTGGAGCGTGAACTGAGAAATTGCTCCAGATCCCACTCGCCATCGAGACTGAAGCGGAACTCGGGATGATTGGCGGTCATATCCATCGCTTCGTCGACGGTGCGGCTCTGAATGGCGGCAATCTTGGCCTGGTAATCGGAATAGCCGATATCCACGTGAATGTGGGGGACGATCAGCACCGTCCATTTCTTTTTGGGATCGATGGTCTGCTTGAAATGCTCCTCGTGGCCGTCGATCTTCGCTGTCAGGCGCGCCTCGGTCTGGGGCTGGAAATCGCTCACCTGGAAGGTCGCTTTTTCTTCGCCGAAATCATGTCCGCCGCTGAGACTGGTGTGATAGTGCTTGTTACCGATCACAAGGTCGGCGCCTGTGCCCGGAGTTATAGCCTTGTTATGTTGAATAAAGGCCTCAAGAGTCTCCTGAAGCTCTCCCTGGCGTCGCGTGAAGAAGACGGTCGGCATAAGTTGCGCCGATGCGGACAGGGAATCGCCGGTCGTGGTAAGGCTGTCGAGTTCGATGGCGTCGTAGGTGACGCCGGCGCCGGGAACCGTTTCTTCCGACTCCTCAACGGGTTGCAGGGTGATGGCGTTGGCTCCTGCGCGCAGATAGCTTCCGGGAAAGACGAATTCCACGTCGGCGGAGGAGTAGGCCGGATAGAAGGAGTCTCCCTGGTCGCCGTTGCTGTAGTCGAGCTTGGGGTGGAGATAGAAGATGCCGTTCCTGCCGTCGATGCTCACCCGCAACGCTGGAACGCTGGCGCCCTCAACGAGCAGGGCAATGTGCAGCCGATAGGCCTTGACCGGGGAGCCTTCGAGCGAAAAGGAGATGGAGCGCGGAGCTGTTGCAACAGTTGCATCCTGGGCTTTGGCAGCCGCGCCGGATGCGGCCGGTTGATAGCCGTACCAGTCCTTCTCCGGTTTGCTTTTTGAGACGACAAATTCCACCTTCGCGGAGGGGTCTCCAGAAGCGAATTCGACCGAAGACCGGTCGAAGGCTCCAATCTGAAATACCGCTTTCTTCGCGGCATCCTCTGCCGGGGCAGCGAATAGCTGGGTTGCCACAAAAACGCACGGCAAAGCCCCCAACAGAATTCTTCTCATGATGCTTGCGTACATTCGGAAACTCCTTTCGTAACTCCTCCGGAACTCCAAGAGCGAGAATGGAAGGCTAGCATTTACAGCTTGCCTTTGGGATTGAGCGGTCCCTGCGCGGCATCCGAGGAGCACCGCCGTAGCGCCCGCCCGGACGGCAGGGAACAGGACTGAGCCGATCACTAAATATGGCTTCCTGCATGGGTACAAGATTCGGAGAACGCCATGGAAGATCTGAACGAGGGAGACCGGGCGCAAGTCTGAGCCGGATTAGTGTTTTGGGGCACCACTTCTGTTGCCGGTTATTCGTCAGGTGAATTGTACATGCTGAAGCTCTCAGTGTGAATGATCGTTTATATCGAAAAACGTCACGAATAGTTAATCTACGTTCGCCCTATTTTGTTCGCTTCCAAAATCCGAAGCACCGTAACCGAATCGCGTTTCACAAGACATGGGAATGCCCTTACCGGTCCGGGTGACCGTCCGATGTTTGGAAATCAGTCAAAACGCTTATGAAAATAGCTCGATAAACCAAGTAGCGCTCATGATGGAAGGGCGATATCTTGACAGTCGATCATTTATCGCAGTACGATCACGGTTCACGGCACATGGCAGGAGTCTCCTTCGCGGAGCCCCACATCGTGGTTTCAACTGCTGCATCACTTCTCGGCAGAGCAGCAACATTCACTTGAAAGGCTGAAGCATGACCGGTGGTGTACCTGGATTGATGCTGGTGGCGGTGGCTACCGTAGCGAACGCGGCCTTGGTGCCGTGGCGATTGTTGCCGTCTGCTGTGCAGGTTGGGGACTGGCTCAAGTGCTGTTCGGAATTTCAGTGGCGCACAACGCTCTTCGACATCCGCGTCTCACGCAGACTCCCAAACTACGCCGATGATTTTGTGTTCGGCCGTGCGTCCAGCTAAGGCTGGTATGTCCAGCAGGGGAAGGACCTGCCGGGGTAAAAGTCAGAAGCCCCGTAGCTAGATAGCAGGGAGGCGGGAAACCAAATCTCTGAAGCCTATCGACGAGCATCTCCTTGGGAGATGTGCGAGTCATCGGGCCGTAACGAAAGTGAACGCGTATATGTGGCCCCGTTAACAATCAACCCCGAAGGTCGAGCCCACGGTCGAAGGGCGAAGACAGCATGGGTAGGCGCAATCTGACTGATGCGTTTATCTCACTTCGGCGGGGTGGAAGCGACAGCACGATGACAAGGACATGCCAAGCAACTGGAGAAACCCTCCTCGCCCCAGCGCGAAATCGCTGGAGGAAGGTAGGCCCTATAACCTCACACGGGAAAGGGGCCGAAGGCGAGAGGGCGGAGGATGGGTCCGTGATAGCGATGAAGCCGGGTAATGCCGGCAGAGCGAAGGGACCCTGCTGTTTGTAACGGTTCCAACAACAAGGGAGGCAAAGGCGCATGACAAACACGCCTATTAGTTTGCAGGACCTGCGTAGGAACCTATACGTCAAGGCGAAGTCTGAACCGTCCTGGCGTTTCTGGGGTTTGTACGTCCATGTCTGCAAGATGGAGACTCTGCGCGAAGCGTATGAGATAGCCAGAAAGAACAATGGCGCACCGGGCATTGACGGTGTGACATTTGAGGCTGTTGAAGCGCAAGGTGTGGAGGGATTCATTGAGCAGATACGCGACGAACTCATCAACCGCACTTATGTGCCGCTACGTTCGCGGAAGCAGGAAATACCGAAGGCCGGAGGAAAGTTCCGTACTCTTTCGATACCTGCGATCCGGGATCGAGTTGTACAGGGTGCTCTGAAGCTCATTATGGAGCCGATCTTCGAGGCGGACTTTCAGCCGGGGTCGTATGGCTATCGTCCCAAGAGAACGGCGCACCAAGCGGTGCAGCGAGTAGCGAAGGCAATCGTTCAGTGCAAGACCCACATCATCGATCTTGATCTCAAAGCATACTTCGACACGGTCAGACACCATCTGCTGTTAGACAAAGTAGCTCGCCGGATCAATGACGATGAGGTGATGCGATTGCTGAAGCTGGTGCTGTCAGCATCGGGAAAACTGGGTGTTCCTCAAGGCGGAGTGATTTCACCGCTTCTCAGCAACATTTACCTCAATGAGGTAGATCGGATGCTGGAGCGGGCAAAGGAAACCACACGCAAAGGGGAATATACCCACGTCGAGTACGCTCGATTCGCCGATGATCTGGTGGTGCTGATCGATGCTCACCCGCGCAATGCGTGGTTGCTGGGGGCGGTCTACAAACGACTGCGGCAGGAGTTTGCCAAGCTACAGGTCGAAATCAATGAAGTGAAGAGCCGCATCGTGGATTTAGCGCGTGGGGAGACCTTTGGTTTCCTCGGGTTCGATTTCCGCCGCCTCCGCAGTATTAAGGGGCAGATGTGGTGTGTGCATCATGCGCCCATGATGAAGAAGCGGACGGCGCTGCTGCACACGCTCAAGGATGTGTTCCGGCGATTCCACTCACAGCCCGTAGAGCAGGTGATCGAACAGATCAACCCGATACTGCGCGGCTGGGTGAACTATTTCGCCATTGGACACTCCGGCAAGTGCTTTGCCTTCGTTCGGCAATGGGTAGAAAAGAAGGTTCGACGCCATATAGCTCAGTCCCGGAAACTATGGGGATTCGGCTGGAAGAGATGGAGTAGGAAATGGCTGTATGAGGACTTGAAGTTGTTCAGAGACTATCACGTCCGATACATGACAGAACCGAAAGGACTCCCAGCATGATAGGTCACATAAACCTTGACATGAAGCAAACAGGAGAGCGCAATGCGGGAAATCCGCACGTTGCGTTCGACGTGGCGGGGGCTGGAAACGGATTTACGAATGAGCTAATGAGGCACTCCCAGAGGAAACGGGGAGAAACAGATAGGCTCAGTCTACGAATACCGCGCCAGTCCTCGACCCTACGGTTCCGCGACCATGGACAGATCTAATGTACGATAAATTTCCCTTCATTCCGGTCTCAGATGCGCGGGAAGACTGTTGCGTAGGCTGGCCCTCGATTGCCGCCGCGCTGCGCAGTCGCATTCCCCAGGGCGCGGGAATTGTCTGTGTGGAATGTTACCCCGGCGTATTGCTCGACAGCCTGTGTGTAGGCCTGGCCAAAGAACTGCACCCCGACCGGATCGTGCGCGCCGATGAGTACTATCTTCCGGAATCCGCATTGGAACGCAAGGTACAGCCGCTGTTGACCGAGGACCCGGTCTTTGGCCGCATGAATTCCTTCGAGATTGCCGACTATTTCGGTGCGGAAAATATCGGCCGCGCTCAGCGCGAGATTGGCGATTGGGGCGATGGACTGATGTTGGTGGTCGGCACCGGAGCAACGCTGATCGCGCCTCGCTGCGACCTGCTGATCTATGCCGACATGGCCCGGTGGGAGATTCAGCAGCGCCAGCGCGGCGGCCTCATTGGGAACCTCGGCATCGACAACCTCAATGCAAGCGCATCGGCAAAATACAAGCGTGGTTTCTTTCTGGATTGGCGCGCCGCCGACCGGCTGAAAAGAGTTCTACTGCCCAGGATCGATTTTCTTCTCGACACAAACCATGCAGAGGAGCCGAAGATGATTACCGGTTCCAGCCTGCGTGCAGGGCTGGAAGCTGCGGTGCAGCGCCCTTTTCGCGTTGTTCCCTTCTTTGACCCCGGGCCTTGGGGCGGGCACTGGATGGAAGAGGTCTGCGACCTTCCCAAAGGCCGTCCGAATTATGCGTGGTGCTTCGACTGCGTCCCTGAAGAAGACAGTCTATTGCTCGGATTTGGCGATCGGCGCGTCGAGATTCCGGCGCTGGATGTGGTCCTGATGCGCCCGCGCGCCTTGCTGGGCGAAGCCGTTGAGTCGAGGTTCGGCGCGGAGTTTCCCATTCGCTTCGATTTCCTGGATACGATGGGCGGCGGCAATCTTTCTTTGCAGGTGCATCCGCGCCTGGAATATATCCGCGAAGTCTTCGGCATGAAGTACACGCAGGATGAAAGTTACTACATCCTCGATGCAAAAGAGGACGCGTGTGTCTATCTAGGACTTAGGGAAGATACAGATGCGAATTCCATGCTCCGCGATTTGAGCGCGGCTCAACAATTGGAGAAGCCGGAGTTCGACGCTGAGCGCTATGTGAACAAATTTCCAGCCGCGAAGCACGATCACTTTCTGATTCCCGCGGGCACAGTTCATTGCTCGGGGCGCAATAGCATGGTTCTGGAGATCAGCGCCACGCCGTATATCTTCACCTTCAAGCTATGGGACTGGGCGCGCCCTGGCCTCGACGGCAAACTGCGCCCCATCCACTTGGAACATGGCACCGCCAACATCTGCTGGGACCGCCGCACGGGATGGGTGGAGCGCAACCTGATCCATCGCGTCGAAGAAGTCGCGCGTGGCGAGGGATGGCGCGAAGAACGGACCGGGCTGCATGAACTGGAGTTCATCGAGACCCGCCGTCACTGGTTTACCGGCGTTGTGCCGCACGATACGCAAGGGACGGTGAATGTGCTGAACTTGGTGGCAGGAGATCGAGTTATTGTAGAGAGCCCGACGGACGTCTTCGAGCCCTTCGAGGTTCACTATGCGGAAACTTTCATCGTCCCGGCCGCTGTGGGGAGGTATACGATTCGTCCATCCGCGACCTGCTCCGCGGGCCAATCCGAGTATGCAACCCTGAAAGCATTCGTAAGATCGACTCGTGCCTATCCGGTTTTCACCCACAACCCCAACATGTAGGGTGCAGCCATTTCCCGGAGTAAAGTTCATCGTAGGTTGGAGCGGTAGCTGCGCCGGCGATGCCGAGCAGCGAGCGAAATCCGTTGAACGGATAGAAGCGTCTGTTGAAGCGAAAAGTGAATTCGTTCAAGTAGGCCTGCAGGTGCTGTTGGCTGACGCCGTGATGGATGCCGAGCAACCATGATTTGAGATTGGCAAACATAAGGTGGATGATGGGCAGGCATTCTTCCGCCACGCTGGGATCGCCAAGTTCGGTGGCGGCGAAATGCTTGTAGCCGCATTTCTCCAGACCGGCGTAGCCTTTCCAGTCGTCGGTGACAACCAGCGTTCCAGGCTCAACGGCGTTCTTGACGAATCCGCACAGCGACTTGGCGCTCCGGTCGGGCACTACGGCGAGCCGGACACGCCCTGCATAGCGTCCCCCTTTCCGCTTGTCGAGCTTCGTGCCTGGTTTGCGCTGACGAATATCAACGGCCGCCACGACCAGGGCCATGTGATGGACGCCTCGGCCTTCTCCCCGTGTCCGCCCACCGACTAAGGTTTCGTCGACTTCCACATGCCCGACGGCGCTGCCTCCGATGCGATCCCGATCGGGACGCACCATGCCCGCGCGGAGTTTATGCAAGATTGCGAATGCGGTCTCGTAGCGGGAGAGCCCCAGTTGTCTCTGAAACTGCACCGCGGAGATGCCCGGTGTCTGACTGACGATCAGATAGGCTGCCCAGAACCAGATGCTCAGGGCCGTATGGCTGTTCTCCATCACCGTTCCCACCGTCAGCGCAGCGTCCTTGCGGCACTTGCGGCAACGAAGAACACTGGGACGGTTAGCAAAGCGGAAAGGCTCCCCCTTGGCTTGGCAGTGAGGGCAGACAAAACCGTCGCGCCATCGCGCTCTCTCCAAATACGCCGCGCAAGCCGTGTCGTCAGGAAATAACCGCTGGAACTCCGGCAGCGAGTGCGGAAAAGGCAGATCGTCCCGCTGCAAGATATCGGTAGTCGTTGAATGAAAAGGCACTTGCACGATTGCGCCACTCCAACAGGATCGGCACAAATCTATACCTAGTGGGTGTGGGTGTCAACCGGATAGGCACGCATTTTTCTTCTCTTCCATCGAGTTG
>Ga0302195_10002470_pt1 | contig 14572 bp, 17 predicted proteins | sample II_Bog_N1_2_FD_198778 | JGI IMG/M metagenome (GOLD analysis project Ga0302195, IMG submission 198778) | Peat permafrost microbial communities from Stordalen Mire near Abisko, Sweden - II_Bog_N1_2 | ecosystem: Environmental > Terrestrial > Soil > Wetlands > Peat | place: Sweden: Abisko...
CTGAAATCGGGGATACGCCGGATAAGTACCCGGACGACTCTCCATTTTCGGAGAGGCACTTAAATCTAGCTAAAAGCTATCCGGCTGAAAGCCGGAGGTTTCAACCTTGATGATGGTAATGAAAATCGCGGTATCGGGCGCAGGCGAGTTCGTATTGCATGCTACGGCGAACATCGGAGACGATGCGACGTTCGGCTCCGATGGCCGCGCTACCGGTCATCGCCATTCGGTGGCGTACTGGCTGATGCTGGAGCATGCCGACCGGACGATCTTCCAGAGGGGGGCGGGTTTAAATCCGGATCCGCTGATTCGTAGCGGAACGAACTTCCTGGAGGTACGGGTGCCGCTGCGGACGATGGGCATTGCGGATAGCCGGCAGACGAAAATTGCGATCGGCGACGCGCTGTGGCCGAAGAGCGCGCTTTTCAGTATGGAAACGCAGTTGTATCGTCAGGGGCCATACAATTAAGGCCATGCGCCTGGTACTGTGCTGTTTCGTCATACTCTTGCCTGCCTTTGCCGACGATGGGCAGAAACTGTTGAGTGTGGATCATTACGTCGGGGTTCGTTCCGAAGTGCCGGCGATTAACGGCCAGACGACTGAGATCTACGTGCGCGAGGTGGTGCTGGCCGGCGCTGCGCTGCGCTCTGGGGCGGCGGCGGATCGCGTGGTGTTGTTCGTTCATGGCGCGGGGACGCCGGCGGAGGTCGCGTTCGACGCCGGTTATCAGGATTACAGCTGGATGGGATACCTGGCGCGCGCGGGTTTCGACGTTTTCGCGATGGATATGACGGGCTATGGGCGTTCTACGCGGCCATGGCCTATGAACGATCTGTGTAATCTGGTGGCCGCGACGTGTGCGCCGTCTTATCCGCATCAACTGACAACGATCGCATCCGACTGGAACGATATCGGCGCGGTGGTGGATCGTCTGCGGGCTTTGCGGCACGTGGATAAGATCAGTTTGATTGGCTGGTCTCAGGGTGGGCCGCGCGCGGCAGGCTATGCGGCGCAGCATCAGGACAAGGTATTGAAACTGGTGCTGCTGGCTCCCGCGTATGGGCGCAATTCGTCGCCCAATCCGCCCGCGCAACTGCCGGGCAATGGGGCGGCATTCAACACGCAGTCTCATGCGGAATTCATGGCGAACTGGGATCGTCAGGTTGGGTGCACGGGGCAATACGATCCGCCGGCTGCCGAGGCGGTGTGGGCGCAGATGCTCGATTCCGATCCGGTGGGCGCGACATGGGGCACTGGCGTTCGGCGGGCGCCGCAGGAAACGATCTGGGGATGGAATCAGGCTATGGCGGCGTCGCTGAAGATACCCGTGCTGCTGGTATCCGGCGCGCACGATAAACAGGTTTCGCCCGATGGCGTGCGTACGTTGTATGGCGATCTGGGCGCGACGCAGAAGGTGTTTGTGGATCTGGCTTGTTCGTCGCACAACGCGCTGTGGGAGAAGAATCATTTGCTGCTGTTCCATGCGTCGCTGGAATGGCTGACGGCGGGGACGGTGGATGGCAAGCAGACGGGGATGTTGCAGGCGGGCTACTAATTCCGAGGCCGAAATATGCTATGCTCCCGATGATATACAAGGTGAACTATGGGACCCGACACATCCAAACGCAGGAAGGCCAGTGATTTTCCCCAGGAACTGCTGGACCTGTTCCATCTCTATGTGCATGGCGAGATCGACCGCCGCGGATTCTTCAGCGGCGCGCGGAAATTCGCCGTGGGAGGGCTGACGGTTGCAGGTTTGTTCGAGGCCCTGCAGCCGAATTTCGCGTGGGCCGAGCAGGTTCCGAAAGACGACGCGCGGCTAAAGACGGAGCGCGTCACGGTGCCTTCGCCGCAGGGCAACGGAACCGTTGGAGGTTATCTGGTTCGGCCGGCGAATGCGGCGGGCAAGTTGCCCGGCATTCTGGTGGTTCATGAGAATCGCGGCCTGAATCCGTATATCGAAGATGTCGCGCGGCGTTTGGGATTGTTGGGTTATATGGCGTTCGCGCCGGATGGCACTTCGACGGTGGGTGGTTACCCCGGCGATGAGGAGAAGGCTACGGCGCTGTTCAGGACGGTGGATTCGGCGAAAATGACGCAGGATTTCTTCGCCGCCGCACGGTGGCTGAAGGCGCGGCCGGATTGCACGGGTAAGATTGGCGCGGTGGGCTTCTGCTATGGCGGCGGGATCGTCAACAAGCTGGCGGTGGAACTGGGTCCCGATCTGGCGGCCGGCGTGGCGTTTTATGGCGCGCAGCCGACGGCTCCGGAAGATATTGCGAAGATCAAGGCTCCGTTGCTGCTGCATTATGCGGCGCTCGATGCCGGGATTACGGGGCGGTGGCCGGCGTATGAAACGGCTCTGAAAGCGGCTGGCGCGACCGCGACGGGTTATGTGTATGAAGGCGCGAATCACGGCTTCCATAACGACACGACGCCGCGCTATGACGAGGCGGCGGCGAAGCTGGCGTGGCAGCGCACGGTCGATTTCTTCAATAAGTATGTGAAGGGATAAGTGCCGATCCCGCGCGCGCACGGGCTGTTGGTTTTCGCGGCATTGCTGGCGTGGCCGGCGGTTGCGCAGCCGACGTGCGAAAGCCTGGCCGGTCTGAGACTGGCGCACGCGAGCGTCACCGCAGCCACTACGGTGGCGGCGACTGCATCGATTCCGGCGCATTGCGCGGTGCAGGCTACGGCGCGGCCGACCGGCGATTCGGAAATCAAATTCGAACTTTGGCTGCCGGTTTCCGGATGGAACGGAAAGTACGAACAGGTGGGGAATGGCGGCTGGGCCGGCACGGTGCCGGTGGGGTCTCTGGCGGGGCCGCTGCGGCGTGGCTTCGCTGCCGCCGGTACCGATGACGGGCACAGCGGCGGCACCGCCGAGTGGGCGATCGGGCATCCGGAGAAGCTGACCGATTTCGGCTATCGCGCGGTGCACGAGACGCGGCAGCAATCGGCGGCGATTATCCAGGCGTTTTACGCCAGAGAGACCAGCCACAATTATTTCGTCGGTTGTTCCGACGGCGGGCGCGAAGCTCTGATGGAGGCGCAGCGGTTTGGCGACGACTTCGATGGCATTATTGCCGGCGCGCCCGCCAATAACTGGACGCATCTGCTGGCCGGATTTCTGTGGAATGAGCGGGCGCTGCTCGACGACCCGGCCAGTATGATCCCGCCAGCTAAACTTCCGGCTATTCAGAAGGCGGCCGTTGCGCAGTGCGATGCGCTCGACGGCGTGAAAGACGGGCTGATTGAAGATCCGCGCGCCTGCCATTTCGATCCCGGGCCGATTCGCTGCAAAGGGGCTGAGACGGATGAATGCCTCACCGCCGCGCAGGTTACGGCGCTGCGCAAGATTTATGCCGGGCCGAAGAACGCTCGCACCGGAGCACAGATTTTTCCCGGCTATTCGCCTGGAGTGGAGGGTGCGCCCGATACGTGGGCGGCCTGGATTATTCCGGGCGCGAAGGGCTCGCCGCAACAATTCGGTTTCGCGAATTCCTTTTATCTGCAGGCCGTTTATGAGGGGCTGAAGACGGATTTCCACGCGCTCAATTTCGATACGGACGTGGCGTACGCGGACGAGAAAGCAGGGCCGCTGCTGAATTCGACCAACCCCGATCTGCGTACGTTTCGCGCGCATGGCGGCAAACTGATTCAGTATCACGGATGGGGCGATGCGGCCATTGCGCCGCAAAATTCCATCGATTATTACGAAATGGTGCAGGGGTTCATGACGAAGTATCCGAATGGGCGAGGGTCGGTGGACGATTTTTACCGGCTGTTTATGATTCCGGGCATGGGGCATTGCGGCGGAGGCATCGGGCCGAACGGAGTTGGCGACATTGCTGGTGCGCTGGAGTTGTGGGTGGAGAAAGGCGTCGCGCCGGAGCAGTTTGTGGGCACCGGAAAGTCTGTTTCGGAGCCGGGGAAGGCGCTGACGCGGCCGATTTGCGCATATCCGAAAGTGGCGCGATATAAAGGCAGCGGGGATATCAACGACGCGGCTAATTTTGTCTGCGCAGTGAAGTAGCGTTAGCGAACAAGCGGCACATAGGCTGGCCTGGATTTCCGCCACGCGAGGAACTTCTCGCCGAAGCGTTCCCGCAGCAGTCCGTCTTCCACGCGAACGCGAATTTCCGTGCCGGCGAGGAATAACGCGGCCGCTATTGGCCACCCAGGCAAGGTGCCCAGCCAGCAGATATCGGCCAGGAGCATGCCCAACATGGAGGCGTAGATGGGGTGCCGCACGATGCGATAAGCGCCGGCCTGCACCAGTTCGTGATCCCGATTCAACCCCGCATCGAAGCGCCACTGCTTGCCGAGACTCGCGATGGCATTCCAGAACAGGGCGATGGAAAGCAACGCGAGGGCGATTCCGGTTAGGGCGCGCCACAAGTCCAGACCGGTGTTCCATATTTCAGGACCGTGGGTGCAGGCGAGGGCAAAGCCAGCCATTTGCAGCGCGATTCCCCAGCGGGCTTTCGGATCGATGCGGAGCGCCTTTTCACGCCGCTGCTTTCGCGGCAGCAGCAGCGCGGAAGCCCACACCAGCCATGCGGCAAGGAAGATGATCAGGCGCGCCAGTGGACTCAGCGGATTCATTCGACGCCCATGGCCTCCTTCAGCTGTCTGGCGCGCTCGCGGCTGACGTCGCGCTCTTCGCCGTTGGCGAGTTTGACGCGCCAGGTGCCGGAAAACCAGGGCACCAGTTCCTTCACCATTTCGAGATTGACCAGTTCGCCGCGGCTGATGCGCAGGAAGCCCGCCGGTTCCAGAATCGCCTCCAGTTCGCTGATGGTTTTCTCGACCAAGAGCCGGTCATTCGCCGTCACCGCGAAAACGAGCTTCTCTTCGATTTCGACGCGAATCACTTCGCGCAGCGGCACAATGACGATCCGTTTGCCGCGCCGCGCCGCGATACGGCGAACCGGGCCGCCGCGCTCGCGGGCGACTTCTTTCACCTTGCCGCCGTGTTCCGCGCTGGAGGGCGGTATGCGCTGCCGCACCCTTGCGAGCGCCCTCGCCAGCCGTTCCGGCTGGACAGGCTTTAGCAGATAGTCGATCGCATTGGCCTCGAAGGCGCGAACGGCGTATTCGTCGTAGGCGGTCACGAAGACGATCACGGGGGGATTGGTCAGTTGCTGCACCACCTCAAAACCGTCGAAGCCGGGCATTTCGATATCGAGCAGAACCAGGTCGGGGCGGAGTTCGGCGATCCTTTCGATGGCCTCGATGCCGTTGGCGGCTTCGCCTACGATTTCGATGTCTCTTTCGGGCTCCAGCGCGCGGCGCAGGGCGATGCGGGCGAGATCTTCGTCGTCGACGAGAAGGGCGCGGATTTTCATGCGGCGGCAGGCGCCTCGAAGCTGAATTCCACCCAATCGACGCCGCGATCGATACGGAGCGGCTCGGCTACGCCGGTGAACAGGCGGAGTCTGGCGCGCACGTTATCGAGCGCATGGCCTGGACGGAACATGGCGGCCAGTTCGGGCAGGGCGTGCTCATCTGCGGTGTTGCGCACGGAGACGCGAAACCCGGCGGGCGAACGCGCGACGCTGACGGAAACGGAACCGCCATCGATCAGCGGGGCGATGCCGTGTTTGATGGCGTTTTCGACCAGGGGCTGGAGCACGAGGCCAGGGATTCGGATGTCGGGCAGCGCGCCTTCGGGCAAATCGACGCGAAGGCGCTTGCGGAAACGGGCGTGTTCGATGGAAAGATAATCGCGCACGAACTGGACTTCTTCGCTGAGCGTCACGGCGTCGGCGTGAGTGCAGCCGAGAGTGTAGCGGAACAGGTCGGCCAGGCGACCGATCATCTGGCGGGCGGCGAGGGGATCGTCCTCGATCAGGGCGGAAATGGTGTTCAGGGTATTGAAGAAAAAGTGCGGATTGATCTGCGATTGCAGGGCGCGCGACTGGGCCTGGGACGCTGCTATGGCCAGTTCGCGCACGGCGAGTTCCTGTTCCCGGAGCCTCGACTGCGATTCTTCCACCTGGAGTTTGAGGCGCATGAATGCGCCGATGACCAGAGCCAGCACGGCGCCGATCAGGCCGTCGATGGCGATAATGCGCGGGAAGAACGGGATCTCGATTTCGATGCCGAGCGGCAGATGCGTGATAATCGCGAACGATACGGCGGCGGCGAGCGAGGACGCCACCGCGTTATAGACCACGAACAAGGCGCGCGTAATAGCCGGCGGAAAGCCTTTCAGGGCGGTTCGAAGATACCAGTTGCCAGGGCCGCACGGAATGAAGAAGCAGAGAGAGAAAACCACTCCGATGACCGAGGAGGTGAGTAGTTCGCGGAGGCTGAGGAAAATCTGCAGAGCATCGTGCGGGCTATTGAAGAAAGTGAAGAAGGCGGCCCAGAAAGGGCCAGTGACCGCACCCAGCACGACGCATTTCGCCAGCAGCAAGGGGAATTCGCGGGCTGGCGGCAGCCCACAGCGGAGGCGAAAGACCGATAGCATCCATCTCATGACTTCATTGTGCACGCACAGAAGGCGGAAAACGCCGCTTTTCGGACGAATGGGAGAAGATCAGGGTTCAACGGTTGCGAAGGCGCTGCTCAGCTTTTGCCACGTGACGCCGAGTTCTTCCGGCAGAACGCGGGTTTCTCCGATGGTGGTCATGAAATTCGCGTCGCCGAACCAGCGCGGGAGAACATGCATGTGGATATGGCCGGCAATTCCGGCTCCGGCGCTTTCTCCGATGTTCATGCCCAGATTCAGGCCGTCCGGCCGGTAGATGGCGCGCAGATGGCCCTCGGCGAGGCGCATGAGGCGCATCAGCTCGGCGGCCGCGGCATCTTCGATTCCGGCCAGTTCCGCGGCGTGGGCGAACGGCACCACCATCAGATGTCCGTTGGTGTAGGGAAAGCGGTTGAGAACGACGAAATTGTATGCGCCGCGATGAACGATCAGATTTTGCTCATCGCGATCTTCCGCCGCCATTTCGCAGAAAATACAGCCCTGCCGCTCACGCGGAAGGGTCAGGTAGCGATAACGCCACGGGCTCCAGAGATGGTCCACGTTTCAGGTGCCCGGTTTCAGGCGGTGGGCGCTTCCGGGATTGCGGCGGTCGCGCCTTCGCCCGGCGTCACTGAATTGTTGACCACATCCTTCAGTTCTTTACTTGGCTTGAAATACGGAATCTTTTTCGCCGGCACTTCGACGCGCGTTCCCGTTTTCGGATTGCGACCGATACGCGCCTGCCGTTGCCGCGTGCGAAAACTCCCGAAGCCGCGAATTTCGATCTTATCGGCGTGACGCAGCGAGCGAACGATGCTGTCGAAGATTGCCTCGACGATCACCTCGGATTCCTTGCGGGTCATTTCCACTACCCGCGAGACCTCTTCAATCAGATCGGCTTTTGTCATCTTCCCTTCCTTCCAACGGCTCCTTGAACTGGCCTAAACCGCATTATCCTCTAACCCTGTCGCTCGCCGGGTGTTACTCGGTCGCGGGCTCAGTTTTACGGGGCAGCAAACTCTCCAGGCCGGACCCCGCCGCCGCCGCGCGCTTTCGGTAGTCTTCCAGGCGATCATGCTCCTGAGAATCGGCCATGGCCTTCAGGCTGAGGCCGATTTTGCGCTCTTCCTCATTCATACGAATGACCTTGAAATCCGCTTCCTCGCCCGGCGTGAGGGGCGGCGGATCGGACTTGCGCCCGGTCCAGCCCGGCACTTCCGAGAAGTGGCACAGACCTTCTACGCCCTCGGCCAGTTCGACAAAGGCGCCGAAGCCTGCCAGGCGCAATACTTTGCCGTGTACGGTATCGTTGACGCTGTGTTGCTGGAACCAGGTTTCCCAGGCATCCGGCTGCAATTGCTTCACGCCCAGCGACAGGCGCTTGTGAGCGGCGTCGATGGCCAGAATGACGGCCTGCACGGTGGAACCTTTGCGCAGAATCTCGCTCGGGTGCTTGATGCGCCGCGTCCAGGACAGGTCGGAAACATGCACGAGACCGTCGATCCCTTCTTCGATTTCGATGAAAGCGCCGAATTCGGTCATGTTGCGGACGCGGCCTTCGACAACGGAGCCGACGCTGTAGCGCGTCTCGACCGTCGTCCATGGATTCGCCTCCAGCTGCTTGAGACCAAGCGAGATCCGCCGGTCCTGGGTGTTGATTTCGAGCACCACCGATTCCACCTGATCGCCCGGCTTGACCACCCGGGAAGGATGTTTCATGCGCCGCGACCACGTCATTTCGCTGATATGGATCAGGCCTTCGATACCGGGCTCCAGTTCCACGAAGGCGCCGTAATCGGTCACCGTGACCACACGGCCCAGCAGGCGGGCACCGACGGCGACGCGTTCGGCAACGCCCTCCCACGGATCTGGCGCAAGTTGCTTGATGCCCAGCGAGACGCGTTCCTTTGCGGGATCGTACTTCAGCACCAGCACGGTCACTTCGGCGCCGGTTTCCAGCACTTCCGAAGGATGGGCCACACGGCCCCAGGACACGTCGGTGACGTGCAGGAGGCCATCGATACCACCGAGATCGATAAACGCGCCGTACTCGGTCAGGTTCTTCACTACGCCGGTGAGCACCGCGCCTTCGTGGATCATCCCGAGGGTCTGGCTCTTGCGGGAATCGACTTCTTCCTGCACCGCCAGCTTTCTCGATACCACCGCGTTGCCGCGCTTGCGGTTGAGCTTGACGATCTTGACGGGGATATCCTGGCCGATAAACTGGTCGGCGTTGCGGATGGGGCGCGGATCGACCTGGGAGCCGGGCATGAAAGCCTGGACGCCGATATCCACGGAGAGGCCACCCTTCACCCTGCCCAGCACGCGGCCGGAGATGGTCAACTTTTCGCTGAGGGCGTGTTCCAGATTGTCCCAGACTTTGAGGCGCGCGGCTTTTTCGTGGGAAAGCTGCATGCAGCCTTCGGCGGTAAAGCCGCCTTCCACCATGATTTCGACCACGTCGCCGGGTTTAACGGTGTAGTTGCCGGAAAGATCCTGAAACTGCGTGAGAGGCGCGACGCCGTCGGATTTGGCGGAAAAATCGATGTAGACATTCCCGCCCTTGATCTTCAGGACGCGGCCTTCAATCACCTCGTGCCGCGACGGCGGCGCCAGATGGCTGTAGTCTTCGAGGAAGTGCTGATAGTCTTCCGCGTCTACGTTACTGACCGGCAGATCTGCACTCGCGGACATGTCGTTGTCAATCAAAGCGTTGGCCCCCACCCGCCCTTTCACAGCGCCGCAATTGGAGCCGGATCTGAAACGGGATTCTATCAACTATAGAGAGCGGCGATAGCGATTGTCAATGCAACGGCTGTCAATGTACCCGCGGTTAAGCTCCGGGGGTGGGGTAACGGGGTTACCAGGATTCGGCGACAGCGACCGGCGAAATCCGGCGCATTACACCGGTCACCACGCGGAGGTATCCCGGAGTTGGGTTGTAGGCCGCCAGTTTCCCACGGAGGTCCTTGCCCCGGTAGGGCCGGGCCTCGGCCAGAGCTTCGGCAACATGGTGGATGGCCTCAGCTGCCGAGCGAAAGCGGCTGGCGCCGTTAGCCCAGCCGAAAATGTTATTGCGGCGGTTGTTCTGGCCGCCGCCCGATTCCACAATCGCCAGACTGGGTAATAAGCGCCAGTCGAGATGGTAGGAATCGGCTTCGGCGATAAAGGTAGACGCGTAGCTTTCCACCGGCGAGCTGACTTCCTTCAGGAAGTTTCGAAGGATAGCTTCGCGGGCATCGGGTTTCCGGTTTACCGCCGGATCGTGGTCTGCGTAACCGGTAGCGGCGGCAGCGCCCAAAACGCCTGCCATCAGGACTAGCCCGGATTGAATATAGTATTTCATCGAATGTCGTTCTCCTCGGTATACGTTGCAAGGTCGACGGCTCTCGGTGTTCTGAAAGGTGGCCGGATAAATTCGGTCAGAACCGAACCTGCTCCGGCGTGTTCCCGGCTGGCTCAAATTCTGTATTTATTGTATCAAAGGAGGTTACCGCCAAAACGGGCTGTCACCCCGGTCCGGTGGTGTGCGACTGAAGTTAACTGGCGACGGCTAGTTCGGGCTCAAAAAACTCGTCCACCAGGCGGAGGATTTCCGTGGCTTCATGCACCTTATAAATGGAGGCTCGGAGGTGGGAGCCGCCGCGGATGCCGTGCGTGAAGTAGGTGGCGAACTGCTTCATTTTGCCGGCGGAATCGTCTTCCGACCGGTCGAGCAGCATGCGGTAGTAGGTTCGCATCATCTGGTAGCGATCGAGCTGGCTTGGCTGGTCGTACTGGCCGGTGGCCAGATACTGCTGGATTTGGCGGAAAATCCAGGGATTCGACGAGGCGGTGCGGCCGATCATAACGGCGTCGCAGCCGGTTTCTTCCACCATGCGAACGGCATCTTCCGGCGTCAGGATATCGCCGTTACCGATGACGGGAATCTTTACCGCGGCTTTCAGGGCGGCGATTCGCGACCAATCGGCATGGCCGGCGTAGCCCTGTTCCCGGGTTCTGGGGTGGAGCGCGACGGCCTGGAGTCCGCAGTCTTCCGCGAGACGGCCCATTTGAGTCATGACTAGTTCCTGATCGTTCCAGCCCGCGCGAAACTTGCAGGTCAGCGGGATGGTAATAGCCCTGCGGACGGCGCGGAGTATGTTTTCGACCAGCGGCAGGTCGCGCAGGAGGCCGGAGCCGCCGTTGCATTTGACCACTTTCTTTACCGGGCAACCAAAGTTGATATCGAGGAAGTCGAAGCCCAGGTCCTGGCAGACGCGCGCCGCTTCCGCCATGACTTCCGGGTCCGATCCGAACAGCTGGGCGGAGATGGGGTGCTCTTCCGGCTCGAAGGCGAGGTAGCGTGCGAGGGTCCGGTTGTTCATTTTGAGACTGCCGGATTCCACGTCGAGCGCCGCGCTGACGCCGTGGGAACTGGTGAATTCGGTCATGATCAGGCCGCAGCCGTCGAGGTTGCGGATGAAGCGGCGGAAGACGGTATCGGTTACCCCGGCCATGGGCGCGAGGACCGTGGCGGGCGCGAGGGTGATGTCGCCGATCCGGAATGAAGAGGGGAAACCCACAAGACCAGTGTAGCGTCGAGCCATTAGGATGAGGTAATCGAATGAAGTGGCTTGCGGTTGCGCTGGTGTGTGCAGTGGGAATTATTGGGGTGGAGACGTGGCTGCTGATGGAGCCGGTGCCGCCACCGCCGCCTGAACTGCGCGTGATTGCGATTCCGCCGCCGGCGCCGGTGCGTTTGCGGCCGGTCGTGAAGCGGAAAGTGGTGCGCGCAGCCTCGCATGGAACAGCTGAGAAGGCGCAGCGGGGTCAGTTCGCGGCGGGAAGTCAGCGCCCGTTCGTCATGCCAACCGGCGACATATTCAGCGGCGTAGACCCTCAGGACCCCAGGATTTACCATTTCGCCGCGGAGTAAAGGCTTGACTCATTTGATGCTAGTATGGAAGCATCATGAGCATCAGAACCACCGTCACGCTGGATGACGACGTGGCAGCACGCGTGAAACGCGAGAGCCAAACCAGAGGGGTTTCCTTCCGCGAGACTCTTAACGACCTGCTGCGGGCGGCGTTTCTAAGTGCCGGCAAGACTCCGCGCCGTACTCTTCAGATTAAGCCAATACATATGGGGTGCAAGCCAGGTCTGAACTACGACAACATCGAATCGCTTCTCGAATACGGGGAAGGCGAGCAGCACCGCTGAGGATCTGATGACGATCATCGACGCGAATGTGTTGCTCTATGCTTATGACGCGGATGTGCCGCAGCATAAAGCAGCCTCGCAATGGCTGAAGAAACTGCTCGAAAGCGGTGAAACGATCGGTCTGCCCTGGCTTTCGATCTGGGCCTTCATTCGCATCGGCACCAATCCCAGAATATCTGTCGCTCCCATGACGGCACCGCAGGCGTTCGGCATTGTGTCCGAGTGGCTGGCGCAGCCCGGAGTGGTACTGATCGGCCCCGGACCGCTCCACGCGCAAATTCTGGAAAGGCTGGTTAGCGGTTTTGGCGCCACCGGACCACGGGTGACGGATGCTGTACTCGCCGCTCTGGCGATTGAGCACGGGGCCTCCCTCGCATCGGCCGATCAGGACTTTCGCCGATTCCCGGAGCTACGCTGGATCGATCCGCTCGGCCGCTGACGATTTCTATATTGGATTGCTGCACTTCGGGACTCAATTGTAACCGGCGGTGCAGCCCAAAAAAACCGGACAGCAGCCCCAAAAACAGGCCACTGTCCGGTTATTAACTACCTGAGAGTCCGCGCCTAAGCTGACGGCGCGCGACGCTTCCTGGGCGCCGAAGACTTGGCGCGGGCACGCTTAGGCGGCGGCACCACGTTGCCGTCCACTTCCCTGCCCGTGGTTTTCCGCGCACCCTTCTTGGGACGTTCGGAGCCGGCGGTCGGCTGACCCGGAACCACAGGTTGCGGACCTTCGTCCTCTTCCGTTTCATCGGGCAACGGCAGCGGCTCGGGTTCCAACACGGCGGGCGGATGGAATTCGGCGCCGAGGTATACGAGCAGCCCCTGCGTCTCATCCGGCACAATCCGAACGACCGTCTTATCCTGCGAGAAATTCAGGAATTCGCTGAACTCCTGGAAGCCAAAAGCCTTCCAGTCGAAAGCGGGCGATTCTTCGGCAACCCACTGCTGCAGGTCGGCCGCGGTAACGCCTTCTTCCAGTTCCAGGCGATGATTTTCGAGCACATCGCGGAGGAACGGCAGCGCCTCTTCGGGACGCACCGTCTTTTCCGACACGCCGCCGCGCTTGCGCGAGATCATGTAGCGGCCTTCGCCGCCGGTGACCAGGATCAGATCGTTCTTACGGAGCTTCTCGATGAAGTCGGTAAACGATCCGGCCCCGTAGGCACGCTCGCTGAAGCTGGAATCGAGTTGCAGCATGGTCGATTTGAGCAAGCCCAGTTGCGGACGCACTTCGCGCCGTTCCAGAACCTGGAGCGCACGTTCCACGAGCGGCATGGCCTGATGCAGATCGAGCGCGGGCCGGCGCGACTGCGGGGGGCCCTGCTCTCTCGGCGGATTCGGCGAACCCTGCTGCTGCCCTCCCTGCTGACCCTGCTCGCGGGGCGGCTGATTCTGTCTGTCGCCGCTATTCTGGTGCGGACGATCCTGGCGGTCACGGGGGCCGGAACTGCCGGCGCCTTCGCGGCCATGATCGCGGTGTCCGCGCGAAGAGCGGCTGTCGTCCAGCATCGATTCGTAGCTGATGAATTCGTGACAGTTCTTCTGCAGAATAGTGCTGGTGAAGGCCTTGCCGCCCACCACGAAAACCGTCTTATCGTACTGCTTCAGCTTGTTGACGAGCGCGATAAAGTCGCTATCGCCGCTGACGATGGTGAACGCGTTGATGTGATCGTGCGTGAACGCCATCTCCAGTGCGTCGAGAGCCAGATTGATATCGGCGCCGTTCTTGTCGCCGCGGGGCGAGGGGTCGCGCTGCACCATCTGTACCGCATATTCGGAAAGCTGCCGGGTGGAGTTTTCCATTCGTCCCCAGTTCGCATACGCGATCTTGGTGACGATTTCGCCCCGTTCTTTCAGGGCTTCGAGTACGACGGAAACGTCGAACTCTCTTTGCAGCGTCGATTTGACGCCTATTTCGATATTGTCGAAGTCGATGAAGATCGCAATCTTCAGATGCTTTTCCATTTTTACCTTTTGATGGCTCGCGCCATCCTGTACTGCGTCGCGCACCGGAGTGCGTCTCCGCGTTCTCATGAATGCTCCGCCGCCGGGCCAACTGCCTCGCGGACCGAAGCGACGATTGATGCCAGTGAAGCGCCTGGCTGGAAGACCTTTGCTACGCCCTGGCGCTCCAGATCCCGTGCGTCGTCGCCCGGGATAATTCCCCCCACGATGACCTTCACGCCGGTCATATCATTTTGCCGCAGCAACTCCATCACGCGGGGGACGACGGAGTTATGCGCCCCGGAGAGCATTGAAAGTCCGATCACCTGCACATCTTCCTGCAGGGCGGCATTGACAATCATCTCAGGGGTCTGTCGCAAACCAGTATAGATTACTTCCATGCCCGCATCGCGGAGAGCCTTCGCGATTACCTTGGCGCCGCGGTCATGGCCGTCAAGGCCGGGCTTCGCGACGAGGACCCGAATCGGGGTTGTCATAGCACGCGGTGTGTAGTCATATTGCGGCTTGCCACCGCTGGTTCCATGGTAGCAGTGGCATGCGGAGCGTTATCAGCTACAGATCGTGACCATGCTATCGCGAAACTGCTCATGCGAAACAGTCAAGGCGATCGGGCGCACAGTATGTGCGGGACGCCCCAAAATCGTGTCGCCGACTTACCGGCGCGGGTTGACGTCAACCGATCGTATGTCGCCGTCCCGAAGGCTAACCCCGCAGGTGAAGTCGAACCAGATCGGTCTGTCGCGCTCCAGCGCCGAGGCCGTTCCGGTTACGTAGTCGTTTCTTCCCGGCCGATCGTCCGGACTTGCCGATGCAAAATCGACCCGCCGATATCCGTCACGTGTAAGCCGCTGCTCGACCGAGACTTTGCAGGCCTGAATAGCGCGGCCGGTAGCCTGGTCGCCGAAGATCGCCACACCCGGAGG
>Ga0302195_10002481_pt1 | contig 14544 bp, 16 predicted proteins | sample II_Bog_N1_2_FD_198778 | JGI IMG/M metagenome (GOLD analysis project Ga0302195, IMG submission 198778) | Peat permafrost microbial communities from Stordalen Mire near Abisko, Sweden - II_Bog_N1_2 | ecosystem: Environmental > Terrestrial > Soil > Wetlands > Peat | place: Sweden: Abisko...
TCTCGGCAAGCCGAGAGGCGGCGTGTTTTTCCAGTGATCATCGCATACGGTGTCTGTCGTGCATTACGCTTCGATCGCTTCAAATCCTAGTTGGCGAGCGGCGTCGAGCAGTTGGCTATCGCTGGAGATGAAGGCTCGGCCCATGGGCCGGCCAACGCACCAAGTTATAGCGGCGGCGAGCTGCTGGGCATCCGCGGCTTTCAGTGGAAAACGATCGACGAGCCGCTCGGCTTGTTCGCGCAGCGCCTCGCTCGGCTGCACTTCCCGCCAGACGCGCCGAAGCTGATCCAATTCAAACTGAGCCTGCACTTGTCCATTCGAGGTCAACTGGCCCATCCTGGCCAGGCGAGCAAAGGCGCTCCTGATCTCGACTGGCGTGGACCACCATACGGTCACCTGAAACTTTCTGCTCAATCCCTCGACCTGCTGGGTTGATCGCTGCGTGACGTACAGCGGAACCAGCGCACTCGAATCCCAAAAAGCATCTTCCATTTATCGGTCGCCCTTTGCCCATTCAATTGCTTCCTTCACTGCCTCATCGGAGACGATTGGCCGCGGAAGCGCCCAGAAGGCGTCCCAATCCATCTCCTCTTTGGCCGGCTTCAACTGCCCGGTAGCAATTAGGTACTCCACTTCGGCTTCATGGTCACCCTCAGGGGGAAGCGCGACTGGAATAGGCAGAATACGCGCGATAGGCACGTTTCTGTCACGCACTATGACCTCCTCGCCATTGCGCACGAACTGCAGATAGGCGGAGAGTTGATTCTTCAGAGTGCCGATATTTACGGTTCTCATGAGGCGATCATACCAGAACTTGGCTAAGTTAGCCAAGTTGGAATGTGCCATCGCCCGTTCAAGTGATTCCTGCAATCAGTGTTGAATGGACACTAGGCAGATGTAGGCCCAAAGCAGCAGTTGCGGTATCCAGGAATCACAAATCCGGTATGTCCGAACGCTGAGTAATTCACTCTTCAGATCGCTTCTCAGTTTTTTCCGAAAGGAAAGGCCCATTATCATCGGAACAACAGAAAGCACGAGTGCGCTTCCGTAGCGAATTGGAATCTTCCAAGTGAATGGCTGTACATGGGAGTCCGCCCAAGCGACGGCTAATCGCAATAGACGGTGAGAGCAACAAATAGATAAACAAGTACCCACAACAAGTCGGAATTCTCGGCTCCCTTCGAGACGCTATCTTTGCTTTCCATCTCTTTCCTCCATCACATTTCAGGTTGTATCTCTGAATCGGTTGCTCCTACACCACTGCCCGTTCCTTCACGGTCAGGTACTGATTCAGAACCGTCGAGGTGAGCGCTTCGGGATTAAGGTCTAGGGTTAGCGCGCCCTGTTCGTGGAGGCGGGCGAGGAGCAGTTCGCGGCGGCCCGCCATCTCCTGGGCGGCGGCGGCGCGGAACATCTGCTCCACATTTCTTGGCCGGGCATCGGCGATCGATTCGACCTCGGGCTGGGCCATGGCGACGAAGAGGAGAACGTGGCGGCGAAGCAGTTGCAGCGCGCCGTCGATGACCTCGGGACGCATGGCGGTTTCGGCCAAATCTGTCACCCAGAGAATCAATGACCGGCGGGGTTGCAGGCGGTTGAGGGTCGCAGTCGCGCGCAGGTGGTCGGCCTCGCTGCCTTCGGCGCGCACCTGGGCCAGCGACTCGATGAGCTGCCGCAGGTGGGCTGCGCCTCGGCCGGGAAGCAGGCGATGCTGAATTCCCTGCCCATAGGCCAGCAATCCCACGCGGTCGCCGGAGTAGAGCGCCAGTTGAGCCAACGCGACGGCGGAGGTGCAGGCGTAGTCGAGCTTGGAATGGATTCTTGGGGAGAAGTCTCCCTCAAGGGCTAAAGCCCAAGGTGTTGTTGCGGTGTCAATGTACGGGCTAAAGCCAGTACCCTTCACGGTGAGGCCTGGGCCATTCATGCTGAAACCCGTACCCTGCACGCTGGAGCCATTGCCCTTCATGCTGAAGTCGCGCCCTGACACTAAGCGGGGGCTGTCCGCTGGCTGGATAGCCGCGACCCGCGCGCGCATCAGGCGGCCACAGTCGAGGACAATCCACACCGGCTGGCTGCGTTCGGTTTGGTATTGCCGGGTAATGGGGCTGCCGCGGCGGGCTGTAGCCGTCCAGCAGATGTCGCGCAGGTCGTCGCCCTCGCGGTATTCGCGCAGGCTCTCGAAGTCGCGGCCTAAGCCACGTTGTTGCGCCCGGCGCAGTTGCAGATCGATCTGGCGGCTGCGGGCGAGAAAGATCTGCTGCTCCTCGCCGGTGCGCAGGGCCGGGTAGACGCGCACGGTCTGCGTGAGCGGCGCCCTTGCCCATCGCTCAGTGAGGCCCAGGCCGGAGCGGTAACGCACGTAGAGCCAGCCCGTCTCCCAGTCGCCGCGCTCTTTGGGCTCCACGCGGTAGCGCAGGCGAGCGGGGATGTGGGGAAAGGCGATGAGTTGCAGCGTCTGCGGCTCGACGACAAGAGCAGGCGGAAGATCGTCCAACAGCCGGCATCTGAGGATCATGCGGCCATGGTTTTCGATGGTCAGCTCGATCTCGGTTTCGCTGTCGAGGGCCGGGGCGTTGGACCAACTGCGGCCGGCTGCAAGCTCGGAAGGGGCGGGCAGGCGCAGGCCATCGAAGAAGGCAAAGATCAGCACCAGTGCCTCCCAGGCGGGCATGGCGAAGGCCAGCCGGCAGTCCCAGAAGCCCGGAACCAGCCAGACGAAGCCGGCCAGCAGCAGCAGGATCGCTCGCGGCGTGAGGCCAAAGGCCCAGCGTCGCCGCCGTTCGCAGACGGCGCTCACCGGGCCGGGATGAAGCGAGGGAGAGATCATTGCCTCGGCACCGGCACGGCAGCAATCACGTCAGCCAGCACGCGGTCGGCGTCGAAGCCCTCGAGTTCGGCTTCGGGCTTCAACATCACGCGATGGCGGAGCACCGGCTGCACGGCGCGCTTCACATCGTCGGGGAGCAGGTAGTCTCGGCCATCGAAGGCGGCGGCGGCCTGGGCCACTCTCATCAGGCTCACGGCGGCGCGGGGGCTTGCGCCGAGCAGCAGCGTGGGCCACTCGCGGGTGCGCCGGGCAAGCGCCAGGATGTATGTAGTCAGCTCGGGCTCGATGCGGATGGCGCGCACTTCGGCGCTGGCTGCGGCCAACAGGCCTGCGGGAATCGCCGCAATCTGCGCGTCTTCCAGCAGCCCCGCTCCCGAGCCGGCGTGATGCCGCTCGAGGATCTGCCGTTCCTCTTGTTCGCTGGGGTAGGCGACGCGGATTTTGAGCAAAAATCTGTCCAGTTGCGCCTCGGGCAGCGGATACGTGCCCTCGAAGTCGACGGGATTCTGCGTCGCGAAGACGGTGAACCAGGCGGGCAGCGGGCGGCGCGTGCCGTCGGTGGTCACCTGGCGCTCTTCCATGCATTCGAGCAGCGCGGCCTGGGTGCGTGGCGGCATGCGGTTGATCTCGTCGACCAGCAGCAGGTCGGTGAATACGGGGCCGGCGTGGAAGGTGAAGTTCTCGGTACCGGCGCGCAGAATCGTGGTGCCCAAAATGTCGGCGGGCATCAGGTCGGGCGTGGCCTGCACGCGCTGGAATCCGAGGCCGAGCAGCCGTCCCAGAGCTTTCACGATGAGCGTTTTGGCGATGCCCGGCACGCCTTCGAGGAGCACGTGGCCCTGGCAGAGGACGGCGATCAGGACCTCTTCAATGGCGTCGTTCTGGCCGGAGATAACCCGGCCCAGCTCGGCGCGGGAGTGGGCGATGAGCTGGCTAGTGGCTTGAAGTGTCTCCGGGTTCGTCGCTTGCTGATTTTCCTGGCTCATGAAGCCCCTTCCTTCGATGTGGGATGACTTTTCCCAAATGTTCTTCGTCCGATTATCTTTGACGAGGCACGACTATTTCCTAGAACGAAGCGCAAGACGCAGAAGATGCCTCAGAACGACGCTACCGATTGCGACGGCTAGGATCAGCGTCAAATTTGACCCCCAAACGCCACGGGCAATGTCTATCTCCGCTTCCACGTATGCAGAGAAGAATGCGACAACTCCGGTAAGTACGGCGTCTATGAGGGCATCTTTGGGACTCCATCGCCTCCGCAGCGCCAAGCATGTGAGGCCGCCAGCAACGGTTCCCAAGACACAGGCAAAGACTAAGTAGACGATGCACACAATTGTGGCACCTGTTGTCCCCAGCATTAGTGACCTCCTTGCGCGGAATTACTACCCGCTTGCTTGCCCGGCCTGGCCGCTTCCAACAGTTTCTTGTAGTGCTCATGCATCGTCTGGATCAGCTTGAGCGCCTGGCGGGGATTGGCTGTTTCGCCCCACGCGGCCTCTTCGCAGGCGGCGAGATCTGCCTCGAGGCTGGCGTCGGCCTGAGGAAAGCGGCGGCGAATGACGGCTGCCAGCTCAGCCGCGTCCATCTTACTTCCCCGCTGTCCGCAGAGCCGCAGAGTATGGCGGCGAAAACGCTCCCAGGCGACGGAGATCGCTGTGGAGGCCGCTCCGGCATTGCGGTAAAGCGAACCCAGCGCCTCAAGGAACTCGATCGGAGTGGTACGGGCTGGAGGAGGCAAGTCGCGCACCGGCCCGCTACGGCGGCTGAAGCTAAAGACGACCAGCGCCGCCATTCCCGCGAGGCCAAACCACAGCATGGTCCACGACGGCCCGGCCACGTAGCTCCAGGTGGAACGAATGTCGCCGTGCAGCGACTCGTCCCAATAGAAGCGGTGGCCCTCGCGCGGCCCCAGCGAGTTGAGCAGCAGATCGAGGTTGTGAGCGCGGGCGATAGAGCCGTTTTCAAGCGGCGTCGAGCTGGCCCACCACACAACGTGGCCCTTGCCCCAATCGAACTCGACCACCGCGGGATTGCCGGCGCAACTGTATTCGACGCGATGGGCCGGGTTGACTTCGGCCCAGGATGCCTCGGGAACCATCCATGCTTCTCCTGATCTGGAAAGCGCATCCAGCCCCTCGGGCTCAAGTTTGCAGGCGGCGAAGTTGAACCCCTGGGGAGGTTCGCTGGCCTCGCCGGGCAGAATCGATGCGCCCAGGTAGCCGGTGGAGAGGACGCGCCCGCCGCGCTCGGCGATCTTGCGCACCGCCTTGATCTCCTCCGGCTCGCGGGAGAGGGGCTGGGCTAGGATGACCACCGTCTCAGGGCCGGCTGTCGCGGCCAGTTCGCTCAAGGGCCGCTCCCAGCGCTCTATCGAATAGTTGGCTCGGAGCAGCGTCTCATAGGCGGCCCGTGCGCCGTGCTGGCCAGCCAGATAGGTCGAGGGCAGCGGATTGTCGTTGTCGTTCCCGTTGGGCAGCAGGAAGCCGGTGGCCACCGCCAGGGCGACGGCGATCCCCACGCACCAAAGCAGCAGACGGCGGTCTTTGGCGTCGAGCGACGAAAGAAACTTCATTGCCCACCGCCTTCGGTCGCTTTAGAGCCGGCCGCGTCGCCGCCTGAGATCAGACTGGCCGCCAATTCCTCAGCTCTCAAATAATCGCCCTCGGCTGCCGCACGGCCACCGTACCAGGTGCGCTCAAAGTTGCGGGTGAGGGTGGCCAGTCCTGCGCGGCGCGGGTCTTCGGCAGCCACCAGCGACAGATACTCGCGCGGAGTGCGCGCGCGGTCGGCTGGCCAGAGGCGCTTCGATTCGAGCCTTGAGATCGACGCCCAGTAGACGAAATGAACCGCCTCGCGCCACTGGCCGGAGGCGGCGGCGCGGCGCGCGTCTTTGAGCCAGAGTTGCCAGTCGCGGGCCGAGGCGGCTCCGGCGACGGGTGCATCGGTGTCGGGAACGAGACGGATGCGCCAGCGGCGCTCCAGTTGAAGCAGCCCCCAGACCAGCCCCACGCAGACGGCCAAAATGAAGCCCCAGACGATCGCGCGCCCTACCCAGGCCGCATGAATTTGAAGCTTCGCGGCGCTTGCCCAAAACCGGTTGAGCCACTCGCCCAGCTTCTCCCAAAACGTATCGCTCGCCTTGGGCGGCTCCAGGTAACGGAAGTCGGGCCCGGCCAGCACCTGCTTCATGGCGTCGCGCTCATGGGCGCGATCGGCAGCGGCAGCGGGCGGGGTTGCCGCCGCTGCATCGGCCTGGGCGATGTCCTGAGTGAGACGAGCCTCGGCGGCATTGAGGAGCTGGCTGGTGGTGGGCTTGGACGGCCTGGTTGGCTCATCGGCCTGATCCTGCTTTAGGCCGATCACTGGGCTGGCGACTGGCTTGTTTTGAGCCTGGTCCTGATTCGTGTGTCGGGTCTTGTCCTGAGAGGTGTCGTCAGTCTCGTCGTCCTCGTCCTTTTCCTGAGTCTTGTCTTGGATTTGTCCCTGGGCTTTGCCTTCTCCCCTTTCTGGAGCCTCCGCCTTTTCCGGAGTCTCGGCCTTTTCCGGGGTCTCGTCCTTTTCCTGAGCCTTTGAGAGCAGAGCGCGCAGCCAGCCGTAGCCCACCAGCCGCCGCTCCGAATTGGGTGCATTGCCAAGCGGCACATGGTCGTCCGGGCCGGCCAGCGATGGGTCGCAGGTTTTCGTGTCGCGCGCCTTTGCGCAGGCTTCGACTAGAGCGCCTAACTCGACCAGATGCTGGCGGTATTCGGCAAGCGAGGCATCGCGCGAGTTGCCTGCGGGTTGAGCGGCGGGAGCAGGCACAGGAGACTCGGCACGCGCTTGAGAGGCACCGAGTACCGCGGCAAGAGCCGCCAAGCAGAGCCAAAGGCCCCAAGCGCCGGTGAAGGCGAATGTCTTCTGTGCCTCAGTTGCTTTGAAAGCGCACGACTTGAGTCGTGCCGCAAACGCGACAAAATAAACCTTGGGCTTTAGCCCCTGAGGGAGTGTGTTTTCGCGAATTTGCGTTCCCTCGGTGACTAAAACCGCGTCCATGTTGGGTGCTCCGTCGGCACGGCTGAAGACATGCCTTTTCAAAGCCAAAATCTCTCGTAGGATAGCCGCCATTCGCGTCAAGCCTGTCCCTCCACGGCCTCGGCGGGGGCGGCAGAGCCCTCCCCTGTGAGCGGAGTTCGAGGCACATTGAGTCCGGCAGCATCCATCATTCTCTCGATATCGTACCCTTCATGGCGTATGCGCTGATCATAGTAGAAGAGGGTGAGGGCGATGGGGTAGATGGGGCCGAAGAGGGCAGTGAGAACTGTGTTCAGGGTCTGTCTGAGGGTTGGGTAAAGGGTATATGCGATCCATCTCTCATGGGTCGATCGGACGGCCGAGATGACGACAAGGCGGAGGGCCCACTGGAACGAGGCAGAAAGCATCCATGAGCCGATTGCAAGGGCAACCCAGGTTAGCGCAATGCGCAAACGGCTTCCACGTGTGAGCACCCAACTGCGGCGGAGCGCGCGGAAAGCCTTCAGGTTCTCGAATGCTGCCGAGGGAATGGCAAGGGAGAGCGAGGAGCTAAGCCAGAGAAAGACCGCGAATCCAGCCGTGAACCACGATCCTGCTAACATGAGCCCCGGCTTGGGCTCAAGGAAGCTTTTGGCTCCGAGAGCATCAAGACCCTTCATCATCGAGCCGAAGAGAACAACGGTGACAAACTCGACGATCACCAACTCGACGACGAGCTTGAGCACGGCCAGCCACAGATATCTCGGCCATCGCGCGCGCAAAAACAGCCAAGCCTGACGAATCTTGATCTCTTCGTTGAAGGCCAGGCCGGAAACCAGTTTGAGGATCACTGGAAACAGCAGGAAACCGACGAAGCTCGCGAAGTGGTAGTAGCCGATCGCGAAGAGCCCCCCCGTCATGTAGACGCCAGGAGTCCAGTGATTGTCGCTGACGGCTGACGAATAGAGATGAAACCAGGAGGCATCCGCTAACGCAACGCCCTCAACAACCAGAGCGGGGATGGCACCAACAGCTACGAACACCCAGAACTGCCTGCGATAGATATGCAGACTGCGGTCGAGGATTTCGCCCACGTTCATGGGGCGCATGGTCGCCGTCATTTGGACTCCCCGGCTTGCGGAGGCGTGGGCTCGGCAGGTGTGGGATCCGGCATGGGCTCGGATGCTGAGATGGAAACGTGTTGTAGATTGGCGACGGGAGCTATCGGCTCCTCATTCGCCTTCTTGTAAGGGGTGGGAGGCAGCCACGGCTGCGCTGTCGGCTGGGGTGGGGCCGGGACAACCATCCCCGCCTGCTGCATCATCCACTCGATGTCGAAGCCTTCAAGCCTGATCCGCTGATCGTAGTAGAAGAGCACGAGCGCGATGCCGTAGACCGGCTTCACGAGCGACTGGACGGCAAAGGCGGCGGCATAGAGGATCAACAGCATCGCCACGCCGGCGGCTTGCGCATGCTGCGGGCTGCTCATGCCGGGAATCATGAAGAGAAGGATCGTTAGGGGAATCGTGACCGCCGTCGAGAGCAGCGAGCCGAGCGCCGCCACCAGCAGGAAGAGCAGAAAGATGCGGCCCTTGGTTCCCTGGCTGAGTGCGAAGCTGCGCTTGACCGCGGACCACGCCTTCTTCTGCTCCACCACACAGGCCGGGAAGGCGAGAGACATGCGGAGCAGCATCCAGATGCCGTAGCCAGCTACTGCGACCAAGGCTAGAAACGCAAGCAGACCGACGAATGCGCCATCGGCGAGATTGCCCATGCCAGCCTTCTGCGCCAGTGCCGCTATCGCGCCGAAGATAAGCAAGAGCACAATCCATGCTGTAGTCGGAAGGATCGCGACAAAGATGGCCTGAAGGAGATAGAGACCTATGGATCGCCAACCAATCCGCCAGGCGATCTTGTAGGCGTCGCGAATGGTGGTCGTTCCGCCGAGGTAGACGCGGGAGACGGCATGGCTCATTGCCGCCGCGGCCAGCGCCGTCACGGCCAGAAGGATGGGCAGCGCCAACAGCGCGACCCCGAGCGCAAAGAGCGCTACCAGAATGTATCCCGCCTCTTTCGAGACAGAGTGCGCGCCGGACGTGCCCCACCATGCGGCAACCAGACCGGCTACGCAGGCTAGCGCCAGCACGACGCCGGTGGGAAGCACCGAAATGCCCAGAAAGACGAGAAAGCGCGAGCGGTATAACTGGGCGGTCCGGTCCAGGATCTCGCCCAAGCTGGAAGGGCGCAGCGGCTCATTCATGCTCGTGCCCTGGATCCAGTTGCGGGGGATCGAGCGGCGGGGCTGGCGGCGGCTCGAAGTTTGCATCGAGAACCGGCCAGGACACGCCGGCTGGAATTGCTTCGGCTGCGGCGACGGCTGGCGGTTCGGTGGAGGGCTCCGGCGGCGTCAGCCCCGCGGCCTGCATCATCCACTCGATGTCGTAGCCCTCCTTGCGTACGCGCTGGTCGTAGTAGAAGAGCGTAACTCCCATGGCCAGGATCGGCCCGAGGAAAGTATTCGTGAAGAAGGCAATCACCTGCGAGAGCGCTTGAATTCCCGGACCCGGCAACTGGCCGGGGTGCTTGAATGCTGCCACAAAGATGAAGAACTGGGTAATCATCACGAGGATGGTCTTGACCGCTCCGATCAGCAGCACCAGCAGGAAGATGCGTCCCCACGCCCCTTTGGCCAGATCGATGCTGCGCCGGATCGCCGCGCGGGCCTTCATCTCTTCCACCACGCTGGCCGGAATTGCCAGGGAATAGCGCAGTCCCATCAGTGAGGTGTAAATGCCGACGGGGAAGATGAGCAGACCGAACGCCAGGAAAGCCGCGATCACGATGAACATTGTCTGTGGATTGGACATGGAGGCCTGCTGTGCGGCTGGGTCTGTTCCGAAGCCTTTCACGTAGTAGGCCATGGTTCCGAAAAACGCGCCGTAGAGCAGCGCAATCGGCGAAAAGACGACCAGAAAGGTCAGGGTCATCAGCCATAGGTAGCGCCCCAGGCGGGGCAGGATGCTCTGATAGGCGCCCCGAATGGTGGCCGGCCTGCCCAGATGGACCCAGGCCACGGCCCGGCTGACGGCGGCCATGACCGTGCCGTAAAAGAGGAACATGAGCAGCGCGGCGAGTGCCGCGGTGGTCCAGGTGAGCCATTCAAGCCGCTGGGTCATGTGCAGCACACGCAGCGTCTCTGCCAGCCCAATCTGCAGCAAGCCCAACACCAGCAAAGCGCCTGCATACACCGAGGAGATGCCGGCAAAGAGCAGAAAATTCGTGCGGTAAAGCTGGGCGGTGCGGTCCAGAATCTCACCCAGAGTGAGCGGGCGGAGGTTCGTTTCCATCTTGGGCTCCCCGGAAATCAAGTGTTTGCGCTTGCCGGGATACTAGCACAGACGGAATCGATTCTGCCGTGCGCGCAAAGGGGGGAGCTACTCCAGTTTGGAACTATTCCAGGTTGCAACTGCTCCAGGTTGGAACTACTCCAGGTTCTGGATCTTGGTTCCCTCGGGGATCTTGATCTGGAACTGGTCGTCGGTGAGCGGCTGGTTCTGGGCGACCTTCTCGACCGTCAGAACGATCTGGTACTCCTCAAGCGGGCGCTTGATGGTGATGGTGGCCGGGTACCTCGCGGAATCGAAATTCTGGTAATTCGCGTAGTTGACCTGGGTCTCGAGGTTGCCGTCTTTGTCGTAAATATCCTGTTGATAGGGCAGCAGGTCGTCGCGGTTAAAGACCACAACGCGCACCGGCGTCAACTGCTGGCTGCCTGGATTGCGCCGGCTGATGCTGAGGATGTACTCGGGAACGGTGAACAGATGCTTTCTGGCCGCGTCCTCGATCGTCTCAGAGTCCGCAACCACCGCATACAGATCGTCCGGCTCCAGTCCGCGCACGACCATGGCGTCGAGGAAAAAGGACGGACGCAGGTTCTCCAGCCGGTTAGGGGACTTTTTTCGCAACTCATTGGGACCCTTGACCGCCATGTTCTTCGAGGGGATGAAGAGCGTAAAGTTCTTTTCGTCGCTGGCCATGTCGAACATGCGCGTACCGAGTACCGGAACCTGCCCGAGAACCCGCAGCAACGCCGGCTTGCGCATCAGGACGTGTCCGCGGAAGGTGGTGTAGTCCTTGGCCACGCCTTCTTTGGTTTTAAGTTCGCTGGCCTGGATCTCGACGGTGGCGTTGAGGCTGTCGATCGCTGCCCAGCGCTGGTTGAGCCGCGCCACAAGCTCCTCCGGGTTGACCGTCTGCACAATGGAGGGCGATTTGGGGATCGGCAGTTTGCGTTTGGAGTAGATCAGCGAACACCCGGAGAGCAACAGAACTGGCAGGAAAAGAGCCGCGGCTGCTGTACATCGGCAGGTTCTCTTCATCGTCCCCCTGCCTTCTTCACGGCGTGCCGGTAACCGGCCACGTTGTGCTCGTGCTCCTCTTCGGTGCTGGCAAAGAGCGAACGACCCTGGGGATTGGCTCCGGCGGCCACGAAGTAGAGATAGGTGGTCTTCGTCGGCTGCATCGCCGCGCGCAGCGACTTCAGGCCAGGATCGGCTACTGGACCCGGCGGCAGGCCGGCGTGCAGATAGGTGTTGTAAGGAGTGTCGAGCTTGAGGTCGCTCTGGTGGATCGCGCCCAGCCAGCGACCCTGGACCTCGAGGCCGTAGATGACGGCCGGATCGGTCATCAACGGCATCTTCTTGGCCAGCCGGTTCTCAAAGACGCCGGCCACCAGCGGACGCTCCGCGTCCACCGCCGTCTCCCGTTCCACCAGCGAGGCCATCGTCACCACTCGATGCACATTTCCCTTCAATCCAACTTGCCCGGCTACCGCGCGGAAGCGCCGCACCATGGCCGCACAAATCTGCGGGGGCCCGAACTTGCGGGGAAAATGATAGGTGTCCGGAAACAGATAGCCTTCCAGGCTCTTTGCTCCGGGGTCCAGATCGGCGACCAGGCCCACCTGCTTCGCCGCTCCGTCGAGAAAATGCTGCCGGGTGCCGAATCCCGCCTGCTCCAGCCGGGCGGCAATATCGAAGAGGGTCGATCCCTCCGGAACGACGACCGTTTTGGTAAAGACATCGCCGCGCACGATGCGCGCATAGACCTCGGTGGCAGCGGCCGGATGGTCGAAGCGATATTCCCCTGCCTTGAGCGTTCCCCGTTTGACCCAGCGGATCAGATCGAAGGCGAATTGGCTGCGAATTACGCCTGCCGCTTGCAATTGCTGGCCTATCTTTACTGTTGAAGACCCCGGCGCCAGCTCGACAAAGGTCTCGCTCGATGGTCCAAACGGGGAAAAAACCAGCCAGGCCGCCACCCCTGCCGCTAAGAGTAAGACGACAAAGGCCGCACGCAAGACTCCCCACGCGCCGGAACCCCTTTTCCTTCTACTCGTCCGTCTGCGTGGCGCCATGCGTTGCAGTCAACCCTTCTGATACTCAGAAAACGCAGAAATTGCTCTCCGGGTTCCCTGTCTTTGATTGTACCGGGCAAGAGCCCCAAGGAGTGTATTCCCTCAAGGTTCCCGGCCATGGGCCTTAAGCTAGAAGCCAGGAGTTCAAAAGCTGGAAGCTGTTCCTCATCCTCGCTATCTCGGCCTCGATGTCGGCAACCGCCGCATCGGGGTGGCCGTGTCGGACGAACTGGGGCTGACGGCGCAGCCTGTTCTGACGCTGGAGCGGCGGCACAATCAACGCGAGGACCTGCGCTCTCTGGCGCGGCTCTGCCGGCGGTTTGGGGTGGCGGGGATTGTGGTGGGCAATCCCTTACATCTCTCCGGCGAAGTGAGCCCGCAGGCCGCTAAGACCCAAGCCTTTGCCGCCGAACTGGGCGAACTGACCGGCCTGCCCATCCACCTGTGGGATGAGCGGCTGACCACCCGCGAGGCGCATCGGATCTTGTATGAAGCGGGCCACGCGCGGCAGGAGCATCGACGAGTGGTGGACCAGGTGGCGGCTACGCTGATCTTGCAGTCGTTTATGGAGCAGGGGTTAGGAATTAGCGGGCAGGGGTTAGGAAAAGACGGCGCCGAGCCGGTTGAGGATGAAGGCAACGAGGCGTGAGAGCGGTTTGATCCCTTCCCTTTGGAGCACAGAATTTCGGCAACGGTGAGGTTTTCGAATGGCGACCCAACGACCGGCACCGGCAAGGCCGGAACCGAGTCAGAGGGCTGGTCAGGCTCAGCCCTTCAGCTCTGGATGTTCTGAGATGCTCAAAATATTCCCGTCTGGGTCTTTGAACCAGGCGATCCTCGCGCCGGTTGGTGAGGTCCAGATGCCCAATTCATCTTGATCCATTCCCTCAAAGCGTTCAAATCGGACTCCAGCTCGCCCCAAGCTTTTAACGGTCGCGCCAATCTCCGGGACTTGCCAACCCAGCACCGTGCCATGCGCCGGCGGAATCTCTTTGGCCATGCCGAGTCGAAGCATGATGCCATTGGCGTCAAAGACCAGCGCGAAGGGCGGTTCCTCCATCACCAGCCGCAGGCCAAGCGTGTCGCGATAGAAGGCCCTTGCACGGGCGATGTCGACGATGGAGACAAATCCGACGATGTTGTACTGGCCCAGTCCGAGAGGTTCTGACATGCGCTTATGATGAACTTCTCGATTCGTTGGCGCAAGAGGGCTCTTGCGTCATAATATATCTCTATTGCGACACAGCACCGTTTTGACAGAATTCGATCCCACGCGCGGCATCGCTATAGCGACACTTGCCTTTGACTACCCTTCCGGTTTTGAGGTGTTAGAGCACGCACATGGATCGGATCAACTGATCTACGCAATCAGCGGACTCATGGAAGTGTCTTCGGGGCAAAGCGTGTGGCTGGTCCCGCCGCATTTTGCGTTGTGGATTCCATCGGGAACCCGCCACCGGATTCACATGCCTGGACCCGTCTCGATGCGCACCCTTTATTTGCGGGCAGGCCTGGCCGAGAGGACGGAGCCGCATTGCGCCGTGCTGCATGTGACTCCGCTGCTACGAGAGCTGATCGTCGAAACCGTACGGCTCGGTCAGCTTCATGTGCGGAATCGTGTCGATAGCGCTCTTCGCGACATGCTGATCTTTCAGCTTCAGAGAGCTTCCCCGGTGCCCACCTTTGTGACGCTGCCACGAGAGGCGAGAGCGCTTGCCGTGGCTCAGGCAATCTTGCGGAATCCGGGTGAGTCAAAGGCGATGGCGGCTCTCTGCGCGGAGGCTGGTGTCAGCGTCAGGACGATCGAGAGGGCATTTCGCAGGGAACTCGGCACCGACTTTGAATCGTGGCGACGACAGGTTCGACTCACCAAAGCCGTGGAGTTGCTGGTATCGGGAAGTTCGATTAAGGAAGCAGCCTACGAGGTCGGTTATTGCCATTCAAGCGCCTTTGTCGAAATGTTCCGCCGGACACTCGGGTCAACTCCGAAGGCATGGATTTCATCCTTGGGAAATCTTGGTTTTAAATCGGCCAAACCGCCTTCGAACTCTTAAGTTGGACCTAAAGCTCCAGAAGCCTCGATCGTGATTTGCGTCTCATGTGAGCGATCTATCCAGACTGACCCGATCAGTGACAACTGCAACACTGCCGGATCTCCAAACGCGCTGAAAACCGGCCGACCCGCAGGGCAAACGCATTTCAAAACATCTCCAAGAGTCTGAATAGGAACCGGTCATCCCATCCGGCGCGTTTGAATTTTCCGCGCAAGGAGCCTTTGGACCCCTCTTTCTGCATGGCGTTGAGGACCATG
>Ga0302195_10002482_pt1 | contig 14541 bp, 10 predicted proteins | sample II_Bog_N1_2_FD_198778 | JGI IMG/M metagenome (GOLD analysis project Ga0302195, IMG submission 198778) | Peat permafrost microbial communities from Stordalen Mire near Abisko, Sweden - II_Bog_N1_2 | ecosystem: Environmental > Terrestrial > Soil > Wetlands > Peat | place: Sweden: Abisko...
ACGACCGCTCACACGGGCGCCGCGTGCAGCGCGAACGGGATCAACGAAAGGATCAATTTCTGCAGGCGGCTGGAATCAAAGTAGTCAGGATTGCTGTTGCGGATATGCCGAATGAAGCGGCCTTGAGGGCATTGGTCGTGGTCGCGCCCGTCGCACTGCCGCCGACTCAACTCGTCCGGCCCTCATAGTTCGGCGCCGCTGCTAAACTAAGAGCTATCGGTCAGGCTAGGTGAGGTCGAATGCGCCCGGGAATCGTCATCGTCGCGCTCTGGATCGGCTGGGTACTATCCTGGGTTCTGGCTGCTGCCTGGAGCAACCGCACCGAACGGCGCCCGGCATTTGCGACAGAGATCGGCTACCGAATCCCGTTGATCGGCGGCGCGCTGCTGATGTTCCCGCCGGCGCACGGCTATGAGGGCCGGCTCCGCTTGTGGCACGTCGGTTGGGTCGGCGCCTGGGTGTGCGTTGCGGGCGTGGCTCTCGGCATTGCGGTGGCCTGGTGGGCGCGCCTCTACTTGGGACCGCTGTGGTCGTCACGTATTACCCGAAAGAGCGATCACCGCGTCGTGGACTCGGGTCCGTACGCACTGGTGCGGCACCCCATCTACAGCGGGCTGCTCCTCTCGCTGCTCTTCACGGCGGTGGCTAAGGGCACCCTGCTTGGCGTCGGCGGCTTCGCGTTGCTGCTGGCCGGTATGTGGATGAAGGCTCGCCAGGAGGAGGCCTGGCTTAGCCAGCAGCTGGGCGAAAGCGCCTACGCGGACTACCGCAGGCGGGTACCGATGCTGTTGCCATTTCGTCTCAAGGGCCGTTGATTCAATGGGTCGAGGTGCCGTGGGCGTTCACACGGGGCTCCTGAGTTCGGTTCGCCCATCTTGGAAGTGACGGCCGATCTCGGAACCGGTTCGCGATGGTTGGGTCGTAGTCACGTTTCGCTGCATTGTGTGTGATATGCAGGCCGGCGCGTTTGTGGATGAATCTGCAGTCGACTTGAGATTTATCACAAGCAGGGAGGCGCCGCAGGGCGGCGTAGATGCCCACGATGCCTGCGTGAGTTTTGCGTGACCCAGTGTCTGCACTCATAATGCCGAGGACGAGGGTTCGAGCCTCTCTCTCCCACCATTTTCCTCGGACTTGGCGGACCTCACCGGTATCATTCGTAATCATCCGTCGTGGACTTCGCGCCGTAGCGCCACCGGCTGCCGCTGTCGGGACCGCCCATTCTATTTTCCCGCAATCATTGCTTTCGCCTTCAGAGGTTTATCCTTCTTGGCACGCCCATCAATTACGGCTTTGCGCACCAAACCCAGGCGGATCGAGTACCAGGTGTTGGCGTTCAAATCAAAGAGACGACAAAACTGCGCGAAAAAACTCCCAGATCCTGCGCTTGCTTGACGTACTCCAAACATTTTTGCTGCCGCTCCGCTAAGGCCGCCATCTTCGCTCTCCCTTCCGCGCGGCGCATCGCCGCGGAAGGAAAGTTTGGCCGGATCAGCCATCCGTGAAAAGAATGCGGTTACCGGAGTGCACACGCTCTGGGCGCGGCTAGCCCGCGGCATCCGGACATGGGTATCGATCAAGGTATCGCTGCCGGCGCCATTTCTTTTTCACCATCCCATCATCGTGCCGCACACGTGAGCTCGTGCAGTACACGTGTATCTGTCACTTCAATCGAGAATTGCCAACGATCACTTTTGCACGCGGTTCAATCTAAAGGAAGCCGCCTCACACGGCGGCTTCATACACCTAATCTAAATGGCGCGGACGATCACGGTTTCACCGTGTACACCACGTTGCTCGTGAGCGTGCCGCGGGGCGTTACCACTTCAACGTAGCCCGTCGTTGCGCCGGTCGGAACTGTCGTGGCAATTTCGGATTCCGAGACCACGGTGAATGCTGCTGCGGTCCCATTGAACGTGACGCTAGTTGCGCCCTTCAGCTGGTTCCCTAAAATCTTGACGGCTGCGCCCACCTTCCCGAGTGTGGTCTGCGTTTCCACAAACGGGCCGAGACCCACAGACAGGCGGAAGACCGTACCGTCGCCGTTGACCCCGCCGCCCGCGGTTGTCCCGTACAAGTTGCCATTGGTGGCCTGGATCAGCCCCGCCGCCCAGGGGACTTGGCCGTCAGAACAATCGGTTTGTGAGCAAAAGCTGTACAGCGTGGTAAAAGTCACAGCCTGCGCGGATTGACTCGTAATAACCGCCGACATCAGCACGACCGCTGGGGCCATCGTCCACTTTGAAATCATGTTCATTGATTAACTTTCCGTTGGTTCTTATTGCGTCATTTCGACCGAGTGAGGCGGGAGCTGATTGCACACGCTAACGCGGTATCCGTCAATGCGAGGAATCCGCGCCCGGTTAAGTGACTAGAACATATCTCAAAATTGCCTGAGCAGCATGCAAAGGGCTGCGAGCTGTACGAAGCCGAGCGAATTGGTCGAGTAGTATTCCCAGCGAACGAGGCGCCGCCGTTCCCTTTGCATCCGAGCGAAGAAGCGCTCAACTATCCAACGCCGCTCGTATTGGCGCAGACGACGACCGTCTTGGGCCCTCGTTGTCGACGTAAAGTCCCGGTGAGCGTCTTCGCGAGCGCGGCGCCGCACGAGCAATGACCCGGAATACTCGGGCCAACGTCGCTTCTCGGCTCCTTCATCGGTAATAAACGTGTGGCGCGTCACAGATCGATGCGAGGGTTATTCAATAGCCGCCGGTACGTTTGCCACCGAATAGAGCCGCCTGCTGCCAGGGAGATACTTGGCTCATTCAATCACTTCGCTCGGGAGTGCTGCAGATAATTCCGAGGAGAGCCGGTTGTTCAAAAATTGTGGCGCACGCGGGGCATGGTCAACAGCTCACCCGGAAGGGGTTGGCTCAATGAAGCGCCATGGGCTGCTCGCGGCGACGCTGTACCGGGGGGCAGCCTATGCGCACGCGGGCAGTCCTGCCGGCGGACAGGTTACCGCGGGCATCGGCAGCATCGCCCAGTCAGGCGCCATCACCACCATTACGCAGGGGAGTCCGCAGCTCTCGCTGACCTGGACAAGCTTCAACATCGCGCCGCAAGAGACCGTGGAATTCGTGCAGCCGTCCGCCAGCGCGATTGCGGTCAACCGCATCTACGACACCAATGGCACGCAGATCCTTGGGCACTTGAACGCCAACGGTCAGGTGTTTCTGATCAATCCGAACGGCATCCTGTTTGGGCCCGGCGCGCAGGTCAACGTCGGTGGCTTGGTGGCCGCAACACTGGATCTCAATGCCCCCGGCTCCGATGCCAGTGCCAAGTTCTTCAGCGGCAACAGTACCGAGAGCGTCGTCAATGAGGGCACGATCAACGCTGACCCGGGCGGCTATGTGGCGCTGCTCGGTAGTCATGTCAGCAACCAGGGCGCGATCACCGCCCAGCGGGGCACCGTCGCTCTGGCAGCCGGCAGCGCCGCAACGCTCACGTTCAGCGACAACAGTCTCGTGCACTTGCAGGTGGATCAGAGCGTTTGGCAAAGTCTTGCTGAAAACGGCGGCCTGATCCGGGCTGACGGCGGACAAGTCATCATGACAGCCGGCGCCAAGGATGCGCTGGTCGCCAGCGTGGTGAACAACATCGGCGTGATCGAAGCGCGCACGGTGGAAAACCATGACGGCACCATCACCTTGCTGGGCGGCATGATGCCAGGCACCGTCAGTGTCGGCGGCACGCTCGATGCCTCTGCGCCGAACGGCGGCAACGGCGGCTTCATCGAGACCTCCGCGGCGCACGTCGAAGTGGCAGCGGACGCCAGAGTCACGACCGCCGCGGCCATGGGGCTGTACGGGAGCTGGCTGATCGATCCGCAGGACTTCACCATCGCAGCCAGCGGCGGGGACATGACAGGGGCGGCGCTCTCAAGCGACCTCGGCACGACGCCGTTGTTGGTGGAAAACAGCGCCGGGCAGACGGCGGGATCGGGCAATGTAAACGTGAACGACGCAGTCGCGTGGAGTGCGAACACCGCCTTGACGCTCACTGCCTCCAACAACGTCAATATCAACGCCAACATCACGGCTACCGGCAACGCCGCCGGCCTCGTCATCAATCCTAACACCACGAACGGTGCCGCAACGGCGAGCGGGACCGGGATGTACATACTGCACGGCGGTGTGTCGATCACGTTGCCCGGAACGACGCCGAGCCTGTCGATCGCGGGCACGGCCTACACGGTGATCAACACCCTCGGCGCGGCAGGCAGCATGACCGGTACCGACCTGCAAGGAATCAATCTGTTCCCGTCCGGAAATTACGCGCTGGGCAGCGACATCAACGCCGCAGCGACGGCCGGCTGGAACGCAGGCGCAGGCTTCACGCCGATCGGCAATCTCGGGGCGCCCTTTACCGGAACCTTCGACGGATTGGGTCACACGATCAGCAATCTCACGATCAGTCTGGCGGCGCCCAATGTCGGCCTGTTCGGTGACACCGGCGCCGGCGCCGCCATCCGCAACGTGGGCCTGGTTGGTGACAGTGTGACCGGTGGTGCGGGCACCGGCGGACTGGTCGGAAATAATGGGGCCGGCGTTCCCATCAGCGGCAGCTACGCCACGGGCAGCGTAAACGGCGCTGCCGGCGCGGGTGTTGGCGGCCTGATCGGAAGCAACACTTCAGGCACCGTGACCAATTCCTATGCTGCCGGAGGCGTCAGCGGAACCGGCGCCGGCCTCGGCGCGCTGCTCGGGAGCAGCAACGCAGGCGTGGTGACCGATAGCTTCTGGAACAATTCGACGTCGCTTGTGCAAAGTTCTGCGGGCGGTGGCATTGGCATGACGACTGCCCAGATGATGACGCAGGCCAATTTTGTTTCGGCGACCACAGCCAACAGCCCGGAAAACCCGGCGTGGGACTTCGCCAGCACCTGGGTGATGTATGAAGGACTCACCTATCCTCTTCTGAGCGGTTTCATGACCCCGCTGACGGCGACAGCGAACAACGCCAGCAGGACTTACGGTCAGGCCAACCCGGCATTTAGCGTGAGCTATTCCGTCACGCCCAGCGTTAACCTGCTCGGCACGGTGAGCTACAGCGGCACGGCACAAACTGCGACCAATGTCGGCAGCTACGTCATCGCACCCGGCGGGCTGTACTCCAATCAGGCCGGATACATCGTTGGTTACGCTGAGGGCACGCTGACCATCACGCCCGCACCGCTGACGGTCGCCGGCCAGAGCGCCGGCAACAAAGTCTATGACGGTACGCTCAGCGCGGTGCTCACGGGCGGGAGCCTCAACGGAGTGATTGCGGGCGATACCGTGACGCTCACGCAGGCGGGCAGCTTTGTCTCGCCGAATGTGGGCATCGGCATCGGGGTCACGGCGAGCGATGGTCTCGGGGGTTCCGGCGGCAACTACACGCTGACCGAGTCGCTGGGCCTGTTCGCGAACATCACGCCAGCGACGCTGACTTACACCGCGGCAGCGGCAACCTTCACTGCCGGACAGACCCCGTCAGGCTTATCCGGCACATTGAGCGGATTCGTGTTGGCCGACAACCAGGCCAATGCCACCGCTGGCACGTTGGATTGGACCACGAACGCGGCAGCCGGCAGTGCGCCCGGCCACTACGCCATCGATGGCGGCGGTTTGACGGCCACGAACTACGTGTTTGTCGAGGCACCAGGCGATGCCACTGCGCTGACATTGCAAAGCGGCAGTACGGCGGTGATTCCACCAGTGATCCCGCCGGTGATCCCGCCTGTGGTTCCGCCCGTGGTTCCACCGGTGATTCCACCTGTGATCCCACCCGTGATTCCTCCGGTGATTCCGCCAGTGATCCCACCAGTGATTCCTCCGTCATCGGGCCCTGATGCGGCGACGTTGGGTCAGGCCCAGACCGCGGCGGGCACGCTCGAGGCTGAGATGCTCTCCTCGCAGACGAGCATCCGACTGGCGCTGTCGGTCCTCAACCCGGACGTCGTCCTGGCACAAAGCGCGGACTCCGAACGCGGAGTCGACTGCGCGGACGTCTCCGGCATCGTCATGGATAAGAGAGCAGTGATCAACGCGATGGTCCCGTCCCTGCGGATCGTATGCGGCGGGGTGAAGCTGCCGGACGACGTGGCCGCCGTGAATGCACGCTAAGAGACTGCGCACCCGAGAGCCGCTGGCGGCGGCGCTGGCTATGCTTTTTCCGCCGCTGGCCGTTCACGCTGCCGAGCCAGTCGTACCCGGTGCGGGTTCGATCCTGCAACAGACGCAGCCGGTCATGCCGCCCGCGCCCTCTGCCAGCGGAACGGGACTCGCCATCGAACAGCCAGGCGGTGGCACACTGCCGCCGAGTGCGCTCTTTCTGGTCAAGGCCATTCAACTGTCGGGCAATACCGCATTCGATACCCCGACCCTGCACGCCCTGATTGCAGAGGCGGAAGGCGAAAGCCTCACGCTCCCCCAATTGGGCCGATTCGCCGGCCGAATCAGCGATTACTACCACAGCCACGGCTACCCGCTGGATCGCGCGATCATCCCGGCCCAGACCATGAAGGACGGCATGGTGCGCTTCGTAATCATCGAAGCGCGCTACGGCCAAATCGCTCTCGACAATCGCAGCCGCGTCGTCGATCCCCTGCTGCAGGCGACGCTTGCTCCGCTGCAAAGCGGGCAGGCAATCAGCGACGCGTCGCTCAATCACGCGCTGCTGCTGTTGTCCGATGTCCCGGGCGTCGCCGTCGTCGCGACATTGAAGCCGGGCGAGACGGCCGGCACCTCGGACTTGCAGGTGCGGACGGACCCCACACCGGCGCTGACCGGCAACGCGGCGGTGGACAATGACGGTAATCGCTATACCGGCAGGGCACGGCTGGGCGGCACGGTGAGCGTCATCGATCCAATGCAGCACGGTGACACGCTGAGGCTCTCGGGCCTGACTTCGGGCGACATGGACTACGGCGGCGTCAGCTACGACTGGCTGTTGAACGGTCAGGGCACCCGCCTGGGCGGCTCTTACTCGGCGCTGCATTATACATCCTGGGCGATAGCCTCGCTTCGCTCGATGGCCACGGCAGCGCGGAGGTCGAGAGCCTCTGGGTCAAGCAGTCGTTCGTGCGCACGCCAGCCATCAATCTCTACGGGCAGCTCCAATACGACCACAAGCAGCTCGACGATGCGATCGGCGCGAGTGATCTGCACACCGACCGCCATCTGGACAATGGGACGGCGAGCGTGGCCGGGGATGTGCGCGATGGGCTGTTGTCCGGCGGCGTTGATATCTGGAGCCTGGACTGGACCTCAGGGCGCGTCGGCTTTGACGATGCGAGTGCGCGCCTATGACATGGGTGCGCCGTCGGCCGATGGCGGAATCCTCGCAAGCGCCGAATGGCGGCATGAGCTGGGCGTATTCTGGTACGGACAAATGCAGGCTGTAGGCTTTGGCGACCGCGAGCATGTGACGATCAACTATACGGTCTGGGCAGCGGGGCCCAACACCGCAACCTTGAGTGACGCGGGGGTCGGGCTCAACTGGAACTGGTCCGATCAGTGGAACGCCAAGGCCAGCATCGCGACCCCGCTGGGACCGACACCAACGCTGATCGGAACCAATAACTCGGCGCGCATTTGGTTCGCGCTCAGCAAAGGATTCTAGAAGAATCCTATTTCTTTGTCGGATAATACTGCTGGTAAAACCAGGCAAATACCGGCACCACCAGGGCGGCCGAAGCGCCAGTGTCCTTACCGAGTACATGGGTAACGGTATATACCGGGCACTTAGGTAACTTTTGCGCCGGACCCGCATCGGATCGCATTGCACTCACGCAGTATTCATGTCGGCGTATTCCCAAGTGCGTGGAGGCTGGCAAGGATTTCCCCAGCTGCACGCTTGCCTTCGTCTATTGCCTCCCTGGCGCGGTGAAAATCGAGCAGGTGCAGATGCGCGAGCCGCGGCGACACGACGAAATCCGGCGGCTCCGCCGCCAAGCGAGTGCGCGTGATCGTTACCTGCATGATATCGATGCTGGACAGGCACACGTCCTGCATGGACGGCAGCCTCGGTTCCCCGGCTGGACGCGGCGGGATGATCCCGCCGAGGTTCTCCTGCAGCTTGCGCATCCATTCGCCGATCACGTTGTCCGGCAACTCGGTCCGGGCTGTTCCGCGCAGGCGGCGACCGAGCTTGTCCGAGCTCAAGTCGACCGCAATGACGACCTCAGCGCCCATCGCGCGCGCCAGTGAAACCGGCACCGGATTGACAAGCCCGCCGTCCACGAGGAACAGGCCATCGTGTGGCACCGGCGTAAACAAGGCCGGTAGCGCTATGGAGGCTCGCACCGCTGCGACCGTGGAGCCTGTCCGCAGCCAGATCTCGGCTCCGGTCTGCAGCGCGGTGGCGACCGCCCCAAAGGGCGTGGACAGCTCCTCGATGGGTCGATCGACGAAGTTGCGCCGGAAAAAGTCCATCACGCGATCGCCCTTGAGCAACCCACCGCCCAGGTTCACATCCATGAACCCGACCACGTCGCTCAGCCGCATCCCGAGCAGCCACTGCTCAAAGCGGTCCAGCTCTCCGGCCGCATAGGCGGCGGCCACTAGGGCGCCGACCGACGTCCCGCAGACGATTTCCGGGTGGATTCCAGCCTGCTCCAGCGCGCGTATAACCCCCACATGCGCCCAGCCTCGCGCCGCGCCGCCGCCCAGCGCGAGCCCTATGTGCGGTTTTTGCGGTGTGTTCATGCTAGGAGGACTTGTTCGCCGACATCCCCGATTCCATCCGGCGTGCATTACGATTCGCACACCAATCTTATACCCGTGAGCGGGCGATGAATATTGCGCGAATGACCCTCGGTCACCTGGCTCGCGGAGGCGACCATGGTCGACGCGGCCGCATGGCCAGCGTCCTCAGTAGGTATTGCGCGCCGTCCCGCTTGCTTCGAATCTCCTGCCGGGACGCGCAGACTTCGATTGCATGCGCGAGCGAGTTCACGATCGGTTCGGTATTGTGCGTACCTTCGCCCGGCTCGGATGGAGCGGTGACTCCGGGACACAGAACCCTTACTACGCAGGCGTAAGGCAGTAGCTCCTGGACTCGCTCAATGAGAGAGTCGGCGCGGTCACGCTCCGGGCTTGGGAAAGCGCTCAACAGGTACACGATGGAAACCCCAACCGGGTCCGCGCCAGGCGGCAGCCCGACACTGATGTCCCTGGGAGAGAAATGCCGGGCATCAATGGCCTGGGTACGCAACATCCGGACCAGCAACTCGGCCGCAAGATCATCGGCGGCTGACCCCAGTCCCAGGCAGATCACGACGGATCCGGGAGGCACGCCCAGTGGCCCCTGCCATCTCCCGCTCGATCGTTCGCGCTCCTGACGCAGCCAGCTCCCAGCGTTGACATCATGGAGTACCGAGCCGCGATGCCGCCGTCGCGGCACCTCGAGGCTGCCGCTGCCCACAGCCGCAAGGACATCGACGATCACGCGGCGGAGTCTCATATGGTGATTTCCGGTCGTTACCCCTGGTTCGGTGTCGATATGCGCAAGGTGCAGCGCTGGAAGCAGGACCCGATCGCAATACGTCGCCAATGAATCCCGTCTCAGGAAAGCGCGCGCATTGGCGATGATTTCGTGGGGGTCCCCGGACAGTGCCCGCTGGTAGAAATTCTGGGGCAGCGTCAGCGGCTGGACATCACCCAGCATGAACTCCAGGACATTGAGGGCTTTTACGTGTCGTCCGGCGACGAACAGGCACAAAGTCAGCGGGGTGGACAGGATCAGGCCAATGGGACCCCAGAGTGCACTCCAGAAGATCGCCGCAACCACGACCGAGAGCGGTGAAAGTCCGGTGGCATGACCGTACAGGTGTGGTTCCAGCCATTGTGCTGCGACGATGTCGAGCAGGATGAAGGCGCCGAGCGTGCTTAGCGCCAGCGACCATCCCGGATCGACGGCAAAGGCGAGCGCCGCTGCAAAGAGCGCTGCCAATCCCACCCCCACATAGGGCGCGAAGCGCATCACTCCAGCGAGAGTACCGCAGAGGATCGCCTGCGGGACGCGCAGGATGGCCAGGGTTGCGGCGATTGCCAGTGCGAAGGCCAGATTGACCGCGAACTGCGAGACGAAGAACCTTGATAGGCGCTCACCAGCGTCGTTGAGCGCAGCAGTGGTCGAGCGGATATCGGTTGCACCCGCGATCCAGATGATGCGGTCGCGCAGGGATTCATGCTCGAGAAGCACGAAAATGAGGACGATCAGCACGATCCCCGTGGCCTGGATCGGTCCCCAGACGGATATCAGAATCTTCCGCATGAGCGCGAGCGGCTGGGACGGCACCTCGCGCGGTGCCCGCAGCGCGGGGCCCGGCGTCCGTCCCGCAGAGCGTTCGGCGCTGCCGCCGGGGCCAGACGCAGCGCCTGATGCATCGCGGATCTCCATCAGGCGGCTCGCTGCCGTTGTCAGAAGGCGCAGTCGTCCGACGGTCACTTCGTCCAGGGCCCTGATCTTGCGTTGCACATTTTCCTGGTATTGGGGGAGGCTCTCGGCGATGCGCAGCACCTGGGTGCCGAGGACCACGGCGACGGCCACGCACGAAGCCGTGAGGCCCAAAACCGCAATGAGCACAGAAGCGGTCCGGCCAATGCGGATTCGCCGCAGTGCCCGGACCTGCGGCGCCACCAACAGGCTCAGCATCATGGCGAGCGCGAGCGGTATCAGCACCGCACGACCGACGTACAGGAGCGCCAGTATGAGTGCCACCGTCGTGACACGGCCGCCGTTTTGGCGCGTCCATACGTGTGTCTCCTCGACACTCACGCGAGGCCATGCTGGTCGGGATGTGCGGGGCCTGGCTGCCAGGACGCATGAACCCCGCCTCGCCAGACTGTTCCAATGGCTGTGAAATTCGGACGATCTTCCCTCCAGCGCCGAGCAATCAGCTCTGCGACGCGCGCCTGGTCGAGTGGGCGGCTGGTATCGCTGAGGCCTGTGCGCATGCATCAACTCCTTTCGCGGCGCCGGGCTCAATGCCCGACCGAGGCGGCATCGACCATACGAGCCGCTCTGGGCGCCAGGACGATTGAGACGGAGGCGAGGATGAAGACGATCCCGATCACGATCATGAGGCCATTGGTCGCCAACAGCAGGCTTTGACTCGTCACCAGGTCATTGAGCATCTCGCGCGCGAACTGAGCGGTCGTTCCTGCGGGCAGCGTTGCGGCGACCTGGCCGGTGGGATCGACGACATTGGCCAGTTCGGCGTGGGCGATGATGCTGCGGTTCTGCCAGGACGTGGTGACAAGGGAGGTCGCTATGGCACCGGAGATCGTGCGCACGAAATTCATGAGTCCTGCGGCGGACGCCGTCTCCTCTTCGTTGACCGACCCCATGGCGAGCCCCGTCAGGGGGACGTAGTACATCGGCATGCCGACTCCCATGAAGAAGAGCGGGATGCAGATCACCCAGTAACTCATGTCGGCGGTAGCGTAGGCGCGCCAGAGCGTGTCCATGCCGAGCCACAGACAGCCGATGAAGATGAGCACCCGCGGATCGACCCGGTTGGCGAGCTTGGCCGCGATCGGGGAGAAGGCGACCGACAGGAGTCCTCCCCACGCGACCACGAGCCCCGCCCAGGTGGTGGTGTATCCCATATTGAACTGCAGCCATTGCGGCGTCAGCACGTTGAGACCGAAAAAGGCGCCGAACGCAAGCGCAAGCACCAACATGCAGGAGCTGAATCCCCGATGGCGGAAGACGCGCAGATCGACGATCGGATTCTTCTCGGTCAATTCCCAGATCAGGAAGCTGACGAAGCCGACCGCGGCCGTGATGGCGAGCACGCGGATCTCCAACGAGGAGAACCAGTCCTTGTCCTTGCCCTCATCGAGCATGATCTGCAACGCCGCCACCCAGATGACGAGCAGGATCATGCCGATCTTGTCGACCGGTTTGATGACCGTCGGATCCCGGTAGCGCTCGAGCAGAATCCACGCGATCAGGCCGAAGAGCAATGCCATGGGCACGTTGATCAGGAAAACCCACGGCCAGGAGTAGTTGTCGCACAGCCACCCGCCCAGCACCGGTCCGACCACGGGCGCGAGCAGGGTCGTCATCGCCCACAGCCCCATGGCCTGCATGGACTGCTCCTTGGGGAAGATACGCAGCAGCAGGGTCTGGGAGAGCGCCAGCAGCGGCCCCCCCGCCATACCCTGCAATACGCGCATGCCGAGCAGCATTCCGAGGGATGTGGACATGCCGCAGAGGAGCGAGAAGACCCCGAAGAGCACCACAGAGACGCAAAACAGCCTCACCGCCCCGAAACGCCCGGCCAACCATCCCGTCAGCGGAACCGTTATGGCCTCCGCCACCGCGTAGGAGGTAATCACCCAGGTGCCCTGGCTCGAGCCTGCTCCGAGTGCACCCGCGATATTCGGCACCGTGACGTTGGCGATTGTCATGTTGAGCACAGCGACGAAGTTCGCGAGTGCCAGCACGATGCCGCCCACCCACAGCATCCCGCCCTGGAGCGGGGACGGGTGATCGGGTTCCATGGGAAGTGTGGACATGACCGGTTCCTTCATGAATTGCCGTCAGTTGCCGCGAAGGTCGATGCGAGTTGCTGCGAGCTACTGCGCAGGTCGACCGTCGCGTCCATCGACAGTCCGACCCGCAGCGGGTGCGCGGCCAGCTCGTCTGGGTTCAGACGAATGCGGACCGGGAGACGCTGCACGACCTTGATCCAGTTGCCGGTGGCGTTTTGCGCCGGAATCAGGGCAAACGCCGCGCCCGTACCGCCGGAGAATCCGTCCACGACACCGTGGAAAGCGACCTTGTGGCCGTAGAGATCGGACACGAGCTCGACCTTTTGGCCGGCGCGCACCATTTTCAGCTGCACTTCCTTGAAATTCGCGTCGACATACATGTCGCCGACCGGGACCACGGACAGCAGGGGAATCGACGGCTGGACCCGCTGCCCGAGCTGGACCTGTCGTCGGGCGATCACGCCATCGACGGGCGAGCGAATGACGGTACGTCCGAGGTCCACGTTTGCCTTGTCGACCCGCGCCTGCGCCAGCGCGACCGCGGCGCGCGCGGCATCGAGTGCTGCACGAGCATTGCTTGCGCCATTTTTGACGTGGGTCAGCTCATCCCCCGAGACGGATCCCGACTCGACCAAGGCCTCGCGCCGCTTCAGGTCGATGCCTGAGCGCTCGACATCGGCCGTTGCCGCCGAGACCTGCGCCCTGGCGCGTGCGAGATCCGCCTCGGCCTGCCTCAGTGCCAGCCGGGTATCGGTGTCATCGATCACGACCAGCACATCGCCGCGCTTGACCTGCTGGCTGTCGACAACGTTCACCTGCGCTACCGGGCCGTCGATTTCTGCTGTCACCAGGGCGACTTCGGCGGCGGTGTAGGCATTGTCGGTCGACACGTAGCGGGAACCGACCTGTTTCCAGTAAATGCCGCAGCCGGTTCCAGCGGCCGCCAGGGTCAGCGCCAGCACAGAGAACAGAATTGCCCGCTTGCTTTGGCTCTTGACCTCCGAGTTGCCTGTCGCCGGGGTCGTCGATGTAAAACCTTCAATTGGCTGATCCATTGCATTCTCCTCATCAGTGTTCAAGTGTTCGGGGTTCCAGGCTGAGTGGGCAGGCGGTCAGGCGAATAGCCGCCGCCGAGGGCGCGCACCAGGGCAACGTCGAGAATCAGCGCGCGAGTTTCCAGTTCGGCCTGCGCCCGCTGGGCTGAAATCAGTGCATCCTCGGCCACCAGTACGTCGAGGTAGGTCGCCAGCGCACCCTGATAGCGCTTGCTGACGATCTGGTGTGCTTCCGCCGCCGCCGCCACGGCAGCGTGCGCATCGGCAAGCTCGCCATCCAGGGACTTCCGGCTGGTCGCCGCGTCGGCCACCTCGCGCAACGCGTTTGATAGCGTGGCATTGTAGATCGCGACAGCGGCGTCGTAGTCGGCACGGGCACCCCGCAATTGGCCCTGCAGCCGTTCGGTATTGAAAATGGGGAGCGACACCGCCGGACCCACATTGCCGAGGCTGGAGCCCGATTTGGTCAGGTTCGCGATGCCGAGCGACTGAACCCCGACGAACGCCATGAGGTTCACACTCGGGTAGAAGCCCGCTTTCTGCTGATCGATACGCCGGGCGGCGGCTTCCGTTCGAGTGCGAGCCGCGACGATGTCGGGCCGGCGTCCAATGAGTTCCAGAGACAGGTTCGCGGGCAGGCCTAGGGCCCCGGCGAACCGCGCCGTCGGACGTTCAATTGCCAACCCTCGGTCTGGACCCGCACCCAGGAGCGCCGCGAGGGCATTCCGTTGCAGGCCAATGCGCTCATCGATACCAAGCAGTTCTGCGTCCGCGCTTGCCTGCCGGGCCTCGACTTGACGCAGGCTCACCAGGGTCTCGAGGCAGAAGTCGTGCCGCTGGCGGAACAGCGCCACCGTCTTCGTGCGTAGCGCCAGTGTTTGAGCTGCGTTGTCCCGCAGTGTGTATAGATGGACGAGGCCGGCGTATTCCGAAGCCACGGCCGTCGACAGGATCAGGCGAGCGTCTGCCACCTCGACCTCGGCAGCCCGTTG